>SDBT01015239.1_pt1 | contig 12222 bp, 11 predicted proteins | sample 2277101 | NCBI WGS metagenome assembly SDBT01 (sample SAMN10404973, study PRJNA504765) | marine sediment metagenome | isolation source: marine sediment core GS10_PC15, 103 cmbsf | place: Arctic Ocean: Southern Knipovich Ridge | collected 2010
AGATGAGGCTTCTTTAATAATAAAAGAAGAATTTCCTCAATTGACTAAGATTAAGGAAATCTTAAATGATTATTATTCAAAGATCCAGAAAATAAAAGAGGATGTTTATGTAAAATTAGATTCCATGAAATCTAATGATGTCGACATGTACCAAATAATAAAATTATGGGAAGATAATTTTAACCGGAAAAAACAACAACTAACCTTTCTGATATCTCTTCTAATTAATAAATTATTTAAAAACTTTAAAGAATTAATTGATAAAGAAGGGATTTTATTTGCTACTATTACTGAAATAACAGAACAAACGGAAAAATTTGAAGGACTACCTCTTAATTTTGCTTTATCAGCATTTCTAGCAGAGAAACTTACTGAAGGAGAGTTAAAGGAGAGAATATCAGAGATTAATGCTAAAATTAATCAATTAAATAATTCTTTAGGCTTATACCAAATAGAACAATCAAAGTTAGAGAAAATATTAACTAGCAGAATAAAGTTAAGAACTGGTATATCAGATTCTGATGTCAATTGTACCGTTTGTCATAAAAATATCAATTTTGTTAAAGATAAAACTATAACCTGTCCTTTTTGTGGGAGTACATACCATTATCTCTGCGTGGCATTTTGGCTATCAAAATATAATTCATGTCCTCTCTGTCAAAATCATTTTCTTGAGCCTCATTCAGAACTATTTGAAAGCGAACCTGATCATTTATAGTGACAATATTAGGGTCATAGGCTTGGTGGAATTAGGATTATGTTAAAGAATAAATAAATACCCATACCCACCATAAATATCCCGCACATTATCAAAATATATTTGTAGATCTTATAATTCAACGATTTACCTCCAAAATATACAAAAACAGAGATTGGGACATACCACACAATGTCTCCTAATTCGTGACCAATAAAAAATAATAAGAAGCCCAGAGGATTTACAAATGTAACATTTAAATCTATCATGAGCGTTAACCCGACAGAAGCCCACCAAAACACCCAATAGGGGCTTGTAATTGAATAAAAAATACCTCCAATGAAACTATTACCTTTATAACCACTTATCTCGTCCTCAGAGATACTAAAGTTAATCTCGTATTGTTTATTATATGAATCTCTAATAACTAGGACCCCAAAAACTACTAGACAACTACCTCCTACAAAACCTATTGTTATTAGAAAAATTAAATTTTGAAATAGTAAAGAGGCTCCTAATAATAACACAATTATTAATGATAATTCCAAAGTTGCATGCCCCAATACTATTAGTAAACCGGCTAAATATCCTTTTTTACTTTTGAAGGATTTATAAATTGTAAATGTCAATACAGGCCCTGGAGAGAGAGCGCCTGTGAGAGCTACTATAAACGAGATTGCAAATATTTCTATCATATGATTTAGCTATTGAATTTTATTAAATAAAATAAGAAAAACCAGAATATTCAGGAATAAATAGAAAGGATTAGCGAAGATAACTCATAATTACGCCAAGTACTACAACAACTACAAGTATGATAGGTATTGTTAGTATTAGAACCCAGAAATAGCCTTTAAGAAATCCTTTTCTAATAGAACTTAGGCCATCTTTCCATTCTTCTTTAGTCTTATCCTGCCAATTTTTTATATCCAGATTAACTTTGTTTGTGTGAGCTTCCCATTGTTCTTTTGTTTCTATAGTTCTTCTTTCCATATCTGCATTCCATTCTTTAAGCTTTTTATCCCACTCTTGTTTAGTTTCTTTAAAAAATTTATCAGCTTTACCCTTGTTTTCCTTCAACGATTCTATATTTTTTTTGAATTGATCTTCGAGTGATTTTTGAAATTTATCAAATCCTCCTCTTATTCCATCACTAAAATTTTTCCATCCTTTTTTAAAAGGTTTTTCGTTATTTTTCTCTTCTTCAGAACCCATTTGATTATTTTCACTACTCATATTTTTTTTGTAAGTAATTTTAATATTTAAATCCATTAAATAAATTTCATTAAGATCAGTAAATTATTTTGCATATAAATAATTATAAGAATTTGGATTTAGCATGAAGTTTAGTCACATTCAAAAAACACCCTTATATAATGCCTTCTCAGATATTGGGAAGAGAATTTTCTTGCCAGATGGAATCTTTCACTGGTCCGGAAGGGCTAAAAAAGAAGCAGAAATTATTGGAACTATTGGAACTGCATACGGGTTCGAAAGAGATTTTATTAATGGAGGCAGTACAGATTGGTTACCTTGTTATATCAAAGAAATATCTGATTATTCTAAATTTTCAATCAATGAAATTGTTCCGTACTCCGCTATTGGGGGAATTGCTGAAACGCGAGAAATTTGGAAAAATTGGATATTAAAGAAATCTATGTATGATGACAGTGCTGATAAAGATAAGTACACCAGACTTGAAAACTACATTACAACCCCGGAAATTACAGCTGGTGTAACTAACGCTATATTTCAATCTTGTTCTCTATTCCTAAACCCTGGAGAATCTATTATCATTCCTTCTAAAAGATGGGGTAATTATGATAATATCATTTATAAATTGATTGGCGCTAAAATAAGTTCTTTTAATTTCTTTAAAGATAATAGAATTAATATTAAAGGATTAAGGAAAACAATTGAACAGGTTGCTACCAACCAAGACAAAATCATCTTACTACTGAATTTCCCTAATAACCCTACAGGATATGTTCCTACGCTTGAAGAAGCTACTGACATTGTTAATCTCTTGAAAGAATGTCAAAGGAATCTTGCCCGACCTTTTATAGTATTAGTAGATGATGCATACGAACCATTTATCTATAAAGATGATGTGTTGAGGAAATCTATATTTTATGATCTTCATCAATTAAACGAAGATGTTATTCCAATTAAACTAGATGGGATTACAAAAGAACTCTTAATTTATGGAGGTAGGATCGGATTTATTACCATAGGACTAAAACCACACTGGGTAGAAAATGAAGCCAATTTGAATAGTTTAAAAACGGAAATTAATAATAAGTTAGAGGGGTTTACAAGGGCAACAATTTCAAATTGCAACCATTTTTACCAAACTCTTACCCACAAAATGTTTACTGAGAAGGGAATAGATAAAATTATTGAATCAAGAGAGAAAATTAAAAATTTACTTAAAGCGCGCTATGATAAAATCAATTCTGAGATTAATCAGATTAATAACCCTAATTTTTCGGTTGATCCCAATTCAGGAGGTTTTTTTCTCTTTGTTAATCTCAATCCAACTAAATTTAAAGCAAATGAGTTTGCAGATCATTTGTTAAAGAAATATAAGGTTGGAATTATTCCCATTGAAAAACCAGACTATAATATAAATGGAATTCGAATCGCCTATTGTTCAATAGATCTCAATGACATTCCGGAATTGATAAAAAGATTTAATTTAGCTCTAAATGATTTCTAATGTCACTATTTCAACTCAATGATATATGAATATTATCTTAATTTTTATCAAAATTTTTATAAACATAGTTTTATAATGTAATTAAAAATAAATATTTAAAAAAAATAGTTGATTTGAATGAAACTTTATCTTATCGATCAAGGCAACCTTAAAGAAATAAAGAAGAATATTTTTAGCTCCGGAGATGTTTATCTTGTTGATATTGATACCATAATCTATGTTTGGATAGGTAATAAGTGTTCAGTTGACGAAAAAACAGCTGGTGCTGCTCAAGCAAGGACATTAGATCAACAACGGGGCGGAGCGGCAAAAATTATTACTGTCGATCAAGGACAAGAGTCAAAAGAATTTATGTCGACAATTACTTCTTTAGGAGCAATGAAAATTGTAGAAAAAAATTATGCTAAAACGTTACTTAAGGATGTATCAACAGGAGATTGGGCCGGTTTTAATGAATGGAAAAATGTACTTTATAGAGTATCATCAGAAGAATTTGAAGACATTAATGCAATGAAAATGTTGCAAGTTCCCTATAAGAAAGAATCGTTGGTATCAGAAGATTGTTTTATTGCAGATTTAGGTAACAAGGTTTATATTTGGCAAGGAAAGGCATGTACAGTTAAAGAACGTGTAAAAGCTGGCCAATGGGCACGTGCTATAGATGCCGATCGAGCAGGTCTCCAACAAGAAACAATTTTTGAAGAAGGAGATGATGCCAAGTTTTTTACAGCTTTAAGTAGAGGAGAGGATTATAAAGAATCTGACGCAGTCCAACTAAAAGCAGAATCTGTATTAGAAGGTGAAGATGAGGATGATAGAGTGGCAAAAGCTATCCAACCAGAGTTGAAATCGGAAATAAAAGATGTAGCTCCTAAAGTAGTTAAAGCGGAAGTAAAAAAAGTTTCGCCTGAAGAAGTTAAAACGGAAGTAAAAAAAATTTCGCCTGAAGAAGTTAAAGCAGATATATCGGCAATTAAATCTTCTGGAGCTGCTCCGGGAATCCCAGGAAAAACAGATCCATCTATCATAACAGTTTCTCCAGCAGAAGGGCGTAGAAAATGTCCTGAATGTAGTAATGACAACCATCTCATGATTCATGAAAGCGTGGACAAGGGTAACATAATTCTAGACTACCCACGTTTGTACGGAAAAAAATTCACGTGCGGTCAATGTGGTTTGCAGTGGCGGGAAAGGTAATAATTAGAAAAGGCTTTATCTAATTACACATAAATGTCTAGTGAAAAACAAAACAGTAAGGAATTAAATTTTATTTTTTTCTTTTTTTAGTGATACAAAATGTAATAGATTTTAATACAAAAAAAAGTTCAAGCTTTTTTCAGATCTCGTCGCATGAGTTTAATTTTCTTCTTTAATTCCACAATTTCAGATTCCATTTTGATATTTTCATCCTTCATTTGATGAATCTCGATGTTAATTTTCTCTTCTCTACGTTTTGAATCTTCTTGTTCAATTCGTATTTTTCTTTTTTCTTCAATTAAACCTTTTATTTCTTCATCTCTGTCATCAAGCATGTTTCTTATACTTCCTAATTCAATTTCAAATTTACCCGTAAGACTTCCCGAACTTTTATGGGCTATTTCTAATTTTTTTTCGATATGTACAATTAAATCCTGATTAGATAAAATCTTCTGCTTAAATCCTTCGAGTTCTACGACGAGGGTTTTATTCCGTTCTGTTTTCTTCTCAAGATCTTTTTTCATAAGGTTAACTGTTTCAAATTGTTGTTGAAGGTCTTGAATCTTTTTATTCGCGGTTTTTAAAGAATTTTCATTACTAAATATTTCTTTTTCTTTTTCGGTAATGATTTCGTCCTTCCTTTCTAAGAGAACTTCAAGTTTTTCAAACTTAGATTTATGAATAGAATCACTCTCAAGATATTTAAGTTGTTCCATTAATTCCTTTATTTTATTATCTTTTTCTTGTAAATTCTTATTTAAATCTTGATTATCTGTATCATTTGATTTAAATTCTTCTATTTGTTCTAAGAGTTCTTTTATTCTATCAATCTGGTCATTAATGATTCGATTTAATTTTTTAGATTGCTCATCAAGTAGAAGGTTCAAGTTTTCAATTTCGTCATTTTTTTCCTCAATTGTTTCATATAATTTTTGAACTGCTTGGCTTTGCATAGTTTTACCTTCAGTTTTCTCAATTAAATCTTGAATATCTACTTCCAATTTATGTACGATTTCATTTTTTTGATTAATTTCTCCTATGAGCCTTTTGTTTTCATCTCTAAAGAATGTGATTTGTTCCTCAAGATTATCTTCAGCTGAGATAATCTCTTCTTCATCATCTTCTTCAACCCATCCTAATGTAGAGAGCGCATCAACAATTGATTTATTGTCGCTATCCTCTTGGTGTTCATGCTCTTCTGACATATGATTTAAGACACTAATTAATCTAATAAATTTTATTATTTTTATATAATATTAATAACATTAAACATTAAATACATATTTACGATCTAAAAAGAATTTAGTTAGATATCCAATAGTTAAAGCTACGATCAAACTAATTTCTAATGGAGCATTCATAAAATTTGATAAGAAGAATTGAATTCCGATATTTTCAATCGTAGTTAAAATCGCGAAGCCAAAATATTTCATAAATTCTATGGATGTCTCTTTCAGTTCTTCTCCTTTTTTCTTGAAAACTAGATATTTATCTAAAAAGAATTTAATTATATACGTAATTCCTACTGCTAAGATTGAACCTACCAATTCTGGCATATCAAATGTATTGGTGGAACAGTAAAAAGTTTGGAAAAATCCAATGTTTCCGAAATTACTGCAAATAAAAGGAGCAAATACTTCTGCATTCAGTTTTTGTATTAAATAATTCAGGATGATCATTAGAATAGCAAAAACAAGATACCAAGCCAACTGTTTTTTAAAGTTATTTTCTTCGGACATATTTAAAATCAAATTTAGTGAAGGATTCTTACAATAGTTTCAAAAAATATTACTTTTCAATTCGCTCTTTCCATGTATTATTGCTATTTGACGAGTCTTGTCTTTCTTCTTCACTAAGTGAGGATGTTCGGTTATTCGCAAGGTATTGAGACCCAGGTGAGAGAACATCTTGATGAGCTGGTGTTATCATCCCCATAAGCTCTCTTAATTTATTTTGAGATTTCGTTTCCTTCCCTGTCAACTTCTTATAAAGTCGTTTTATTCCGTACATCGATAAGGCAAAACCTATGGAAAATAAAAAATAAATCGCAAACCACCCATCACCGAAAATTAAAATTGGAAAAGGCAACAATCCAGTACTATAATCAGCATAAATTAAGCCAAGAATCCCAAAAATACCGATAAAAATAATGCATCTAACACACATCGGAATTAATTGTTTTTTCATTAAAGTTTTCATGAATATCATAGACTCCCGTTGTAATTGCATTATTAATTTATAATCATTTAACAATTGAGCATTTTTTATGCGGTCTTGAATATTCTGTGCTTTTTCCCTTAAATTCTTAAGATTTTCTTTTCTCAATCCTAGTACTCTATTAAGGATCATACCAACGATTGTCATACCAATGGTAATGAACATTATTTGAATAATTATTACTGTGCTCGACATAAAATTTTCACTATTTTAGGAAATATAGGTTTAAAATTAAATTTTTGGAATTACTATAATTCAAAATTAAAAGATTTAAACCAAAATTAAAAATTTAATTAATTTAAAGATATTTATATTATCTCAAATTCCCATTGAAGAATCCTCTGATAAATTTAGCATAAAATGTCTTCCATCGAGTTGGAATTGAGGATGCCATGGCGCACCCTAGTCTACAGTGGTCACAGAAGCTATATTCATCATACTTTTCCCTAATCTGTTTTACTTCTTGAGAGTTATAGATATCAAATACAGAATGTTTTAATGCATTAAAACTTGTAAACGGATGAATTTTGCAGGGATAGTGGATAAAACCATCATGGCTTATAGACAGGTAAGCTTCAGCTACATGACATCTTAAAGTATTTTGGTAGTAATCCGGAAAGCCTCCAAAACCTCCCCGTTCCACGATCTCAACGCTTATTGGATCAGTTAATATATTTTTATAATTCTTTCTTAAATTTCGAATTTTATCTGCCCATACTGAAATATCAGGAATCATTTCTCGAATCTTTTGAATCTGGTAGCTTTTATCGGGAAAATCCCTTATTATATTCTCACATGGATACATTTCAATTGTACATCCTAATTTTTCAGCTAATTGACATATTTCATCTAAAAGATGGATGTTATCTTTCATAACAACTGTGCTAATAATAACTTTAATATCATTCTTATTGGCTAAATGAATTGACTCAATAACCCTATCAAAAACTTTAAGGCCTCGCATTTTATTATGCAAATCTGCTGTAGGATAATCCAATGAAAGTAAGATATAATCTAAACCTTCTAATTTGTTTTTTTTAAGTAATTTGGGTAAGAGGAAACCATTTGAAGCTAAGCCATTCATAAAATTATGAGTAACTCCTGTATGATATATAAGTTCAGGAAGATCTTTTCGCAATGTTGGTTCACCTCCAGTAAAAGAGAGAGCAAGAACTCCTAAATCCGCTATTTGATCGATTAAATCTTTGATTTGTTCAGTGGTCATATCATTACCTATATCTGAATCGGGTAAAGAATGGATCGAGCAAAACTGACATCTTCCATTACAGTGGAGGGTTAATTCAATTTGAGCAGAATACGGAATTTTTTTATGAGTGAAATTGTTTAAAACGAAATTTCTGATGTATTTAATTCCCGTTTTTATTCTCATTTGAGGAATTTATCCGCACACCTCTAATCTTGAATGAATATTTTGATTAAGAATTTAAAGTATATTGATGTTAAAAACCTAACTAAATGGAATTAAAAGAAAAAGTGGTTTTATTCTTTTATATTTATGTTAGTTCTTGAAAGAAAAAAAAATTGTTTAGTTAAGAGATTTTATCCTTCAGTCCCACAAGATTTGCAAATGTACTTCTTAGCATAGATTTTCATCCCTCCAGTGTAATGTAAAACTTGCGATTTATTTTCTATTGTATTGAAAGCAGTACCACCACATTTCGAACAAACTCTTCTACCCTCTACTATGGGTTTTTCGGCATATTTCTCATCCATGTCTTGTTTATCAAGAACTGCAGAAGGTTTAATTGTAGCAGGAACTGGCGATGGAGCTGCTGAAGGTGTAGGAGTAGCTTTTACTGGAGCACTACTAACAGTTCCAGGGCTCAATAATTTATTAAGTTTACTGTCTATTCCTTCAAGTAATTTTAAAACTTTTTGTTCAAATTCAGACAATTAAAATTCTCCTCTTTAAATTTTTAGACTAAGATAATTTTAATAAATAATCTATTCAGGTTTTATATATTTTTTTAATACACAAGAATTCTAATTTAAAACTCCCTAACAAGACGTATTAATTGCTTTGTTTTACAGGAGTAAAAATTTTAAAAAAATCCCGTTTAGCCTTTACATTACCTTGTAGTTTGACAATAATTTTGTTACCTAAAAGATTTACGGCATGAAAACTATTATAAGAGTTTGTAAATCCTAAAAATGAAACAACATCTCCATCATTCAAAGTTGAATCTAATTTTGAGGCATCTTTTACTCGTAAATACATACCAGATTTAAGTTCAGTTAAGTTATTGATAATGTGAATACTAGAAAATGAGTAAGTTCCAGAGTAGTTTTCTACAACATAATCATATAGTTGTTTTAAAGGTCTTTTCTCAAATTTAATAACTTCACCCCTTATTCCTCGTCTAGCTATTAATAGTGCTGCAATTGCATGATCAACAAAACTTTTTGACTGTACTTCATTTACAAGCTTTCCTTGCTGGAGATGAAACAAAGCTTCTTTAGTGGTTTTAAATTCATCAACAAGATAAATCTCAGGAGGTTTAAAGCGATTCCTGCTTGTTATTTCATTATTTAATCTATTTTTATCTGAATTAAAATCTGTTATCTCACATTCATTATCATCACAAGGGATTTTGAAATACTCTATGAGTGTATCTGTAATAAATTTAGAGCCTGGTCCGTTTCCTATGAAGATTTTAGTTATTGAATCTTTGTCACTCCTTAGGAAAATCTCTAATTCATGCATTACATGACTTTTTGCATTTTTTATAGTTCTTGAATCATCGATTTTCCTTTTTAGATTTACGTACCATAATGAAGGTAAAGCTACTTTTTCTATGACGCAGAATCCAATATGCCTTGTACCAGGATCTGCCGATAGAATAACGTCATTCTGTTCAAATCTGAATAAGTTTATCTCAGCTTTTCCATTTGAAGTTTTCATTAATGAATTAAAAAATTCCTCAAAATATTGGTTCTTAATTTGAAGGAAAAAAGAATCTGATTGGGAATGATGGAGTATTTCAATGTTGTATTTTTCAATTAGTGGATTTAGATCATGATAGTTCTCTACTTTAACGATTACATCCTGATGTGGAAAAAGTTTTATAATTTTTGTTTTTTCGATAGCTTTTGCGATTGCCTGAGCAATGTCATCTTCATTTCTCCCTGAAAAAATTTCCACGTGAAGTCCATCCAAATGATATGCTTCATAAGCGGCAGTTGCTGCTAGTATATCAAAGAGTTTTGGTTCATTATCACTAACTCTACTAACTGTTAAATTTCTTCTACAGCGGGGAATAATACGGACCACAGCTGAATTATGCTTTGCTCTACTATCTGATTTGATAGTTATTACTCCTTTAACTTTAGAACCAACCACTTTAAATTCAATTAAATCATCTAACCTTTCCTTTAAGAACTCAAATTGTAGGTCTCCAAGAACTAAAATAGTGATCATATTCTTTTCATAATAAAAATCAAAGGAAGGAAGGAGCTTTTTAATTGTTTTTAATACATCTAACGCAATTTTGAATTTATTAGGCTCCTCTATAGTGATATAAAATTCTTTTTTTGGATGAATTTCTGATAATAAACCTTCGGTTTTTGAGAGTATAAATTTTCCACTCAAGTACTTTGTTCCTAATTCAAAATTCGCCTTCACATTAAGAGATATTTGTACTATTTCTCCTACAGAAGCTTCTTTTATTGGAGTGCCTCCCAATGAGAATATATGTCTTATCTTGATCTTCTCAGTTAGCCAGCTATTTTTAATTTGTCCAGTATAGATACCAATATTTATTAATTCACCAATTCCTTTTTTTTTATAAAATCCGAGTATGATGAATGATAGATCTGACTCAGTTTTATCTCTAATTTTAACATAATTTGATATCTTTTGTATCAATTCCTCTATTCCAAAAAAGTTTTTTGATGAAGTCTCAATAATTGGAACTATTCGAGTATTTAACTTCTTTATTTCTTCTCTAATTTTCTTTAGATTTACATTTCTGAGATCCATTTTTGTTGCTGCGATTATGATTGGAAGATTCTTCCTAACCACATTTTCATAAAGCCAATAGGTTCTTGCTTGAAATCCGTCTGTACCTGATATTACAAGTATTAATAGATCTGCAAATTCAAGCCCTAAACCAATCCCACCTTTAAAATCAGCATGACCAGGGCTATCTAAGAAGTTTAGTAAAATATTCTGTTTCTTTAGCTCGAATTGAATTACTTTTAAAGAAACAGTAGTTCCATGAGCTATTTCATAATCCAGATTATCTGGAAACACACCACAAATAGCTTGAATCAACGAACTCTTACCATGTTGGGCATGACCAGCGACCAGAACGTTGATAACTCTACGTTTTTTCTCCATTTTGAATTGTAATATAAAATGATATCTAAAATTTTGGATTAAAAACCCTGTAATTAACTTTTATTGGGGCTCAATAACTTCTTCTCCGGTTTTCACTTTTTTCAAGATAATCAAGAATTGATTCTCTGATTTCTACTGCAGGTGCTATAAATTTAACTTTACTCACATATGAAAAAGCGTCTCTCCAACTCCACATTGGATTTTTCTTCAATAACCATGCGACGACTATTCCTCCGCTTCGAGATATACCCATGGAACAATGCACTAATACTTTTCCAGATTTTGTTAGATGTTTTTCAATAAATCTTAAAATTTCTTTAATGTATTCATGTGGAGGATAAGTATCGTCTGGAAATCCTTTATGTAAATATGCAAATAACCTCTTAGGTGGTGTATAAAGTTTATGTTCCATCAAGTTAACAATTGCTGTGATACCTATTTCTCTAAAATTATTGAAATTCAATCTTGGCCAATAAGCTCCGATATATAAGTTCTTATGAACTTCATAAATTTGATCCAGTTCAGGAATTTAAACCTACCTTTTAAAATTCATATATAGATAAGACATATATAATTAAGAAAAAGAATTTAAAAACTAAAATTTTATGTTATTTTACATTCAAGCCTTTATAGTTATCTGGTTCTAGGATATGGGTTTTACTTAAGCAGTTTATAAAGACTTTCCATATTATGCTTCATCTCTTTAAAATCAATAAAAATTAATTATCGAGCTAAGCATCACACTTAATTAATTTTATTGATTAAATGAAAAAAATTATTACTTCCTTATTATCCAGAAATAGTCTGACCGTTCTCTTATCAGTTCAGCCTGTCTAAATGAACTGGATTCAATAAATAATTTAAATGATTTTTCATCATAAAATTTAGAACCAAACGCTACTTCAAGCATTTTATGCATTACATCGTATAATTGAAATTTAGTATTTGGCTTAAATGTATCAGGAATCATGGTATCTCCAACAATTAATACACCATCATCTTTTAATAATGCATAGATATTCTCTAAAACAC
>SDBT01015240.1_pt1 | contig 12222 bp, 19 predicted proteins | sample 2277101 | NCBI WGS metagenome assembly SDBT01 (sample SAMN10404973, study PRJNA504765) | marine sediment metagenome | isolation source: marine sediment core GS10_PC15, 103 cmbsf | place: Arctic Ocean: Southern Knipovich Ridge | collected 2010
GAGAGCTCGAAGCTAAAGACAGGCAGGCAATAGCAGACTTTTGGCAAAACTACAGAATTGAAACACAAAAAATAGATGAAGCGAGCAGACCAGGCAGCGAGTGGAACATGGGAAAAAGCAATCTAAAATTTGGGCTGTTAGGATGAATATAAAAAAAATTATACTAGGATTTTATGCAGCAGCATTAACAATATTTTTATTCATAAAAAGCATGATAAATTAAAAAATAAATGGAGTTGATAAACATGGATGAAGAAGAAGAATCAGAAAAAATAGTTAAGGATGAATTGGCTAAGAAAGAAGCAGCAGCAAAAGCACATGAAGCTGCAGCAGCAGACCCACCAGCAGACCCACCAGCAGACCCACCAGCGACACCGCCGGAAGAAACACAGAAAGCAGAGGACTTAATCAGCAAGGCCAACGTTGCAGCTGAGAGACAGGAGACTGCAAACAAAGAATTAAAGGAGCAGCTGAACAGGCAGGAAAGGATGAAAGTCGAGGAAAAGCTGGGCGGAAAGTCAGCGGCAGGGAGCAAAACGCAAAGCAAAGAAGAAAAAGAAATTGAATCAACAAAGAAATTCCTCGAGGGAACTGGGTACGCAGATGAGTTGTTTCCTGAAAATAGGAAAGTTTAAATAACATTTGCATAATAAGTAATCCCCAAGGTGATAAACCATGGCAGATGAAGCAGTTATTGTTGAACTTCTGGGTAACGGCGGAGACGTTATAAGCTTTACAGTTTCAGACAGCGTAGGCATTGAAAAGGGCGCAATCATGAAAATGACTGACCCGAGAACTATGGCTCAAAGCGACGGAGCTGGTGATGTTGTTGCAGGAATTCTAGTATCAGAAAAGGTTGCAAATGACGGCAACACAAAAGTAGGAGTTTATACAAATGGAATTTTTGATTTGAAAGTTGAAGCCGGAGGCGCAGGAACTTTAGGAAAATTTCTAAGAACCGCAGCCACAGTAAATACTGTTAAAGACCAAACAACTTTAGATCATGAAACAGGCAAGGCCGTGGGCAAGGCGCTAGAGGATGGCTCAGCGAGCGAAGTTATACAAGTGAGGGTCTTGCTTTAAAATGCCAGACTCAACAGGGATGGCGGATTTAAGGGCAGAGAACGTTGACAGGATAGTGAAAGGATTTGCATTGCGGAGATACATAGGGAAGCAGATGTGCATGATCCAAAGCAGCTCAGCAGAGGATGAAGTTTATTACCAGGAAACCGCTGCAGATTTGACAGCAAAGGGAGAAACAGCAGACGTTGAAGGAGTTCCAAGGCTTGCTAAATTTCCTTATAGTGAAGTTACCTGGACAAAGCAAACAGGAAGGCATAAAAAGCACGCAATAGAAGGAGTTCTGGCATGGGAAGATATAAAGAACAACAATATTCCAATGATTGCCCGGACACTTTTGAGGATTTCTCGTGCAGTGGTAAAAAGTGTTGATGAAGTTATCATGTCAAATATTTTATCACAGGCAGGAAATACAGTGGCCGCAAATGCAACCTGGGATAATGCAGTAATAGCAGACAGGGACCCTATACAGGACATTCTAGACGCTAAGGCGCAAATTGAGATTGATGATTATGACCCGGATGCACAAGGAATGCTGCTAGTTAATCCACTAGGAAAATCACACTTGCTGGGAAATCCAAACATAAGAAACGCAGGGCAATTTTATTCTGATGCAGTTACAAGGAACGGAGTTATTGGAAGTCTCCTGGGGCTTACAGTTGCATCTACAAATACCGTAACTGACGGCGGCGCCCAGGTTGTAATCGGAAAGCCATGCAACTGGAAAACAAATTTTCCGCTGACAACTCACATGATAGACGACCCAGGAATAAAGAAAACAATAAGGGCATTTGAAAGAGGACAGATACAGGTTGTTGAGCCGGATGCAATATGCTCAATAACCGGGGTGTAAAATGTCAAAAAGAAACAGAAGGAATGAATATAACAGGCTGGTTGGACTAGGCAGAGAAAAAGATATTTCACCAAGACTTCTGGAAGAATTTGGGAAAGGCAAAAAAAACGGTGCATGGCTGGCTAAAGAAAACACTGATGATCTTCCGGAGGAATGATGGCAGCAGGAACATGCACAATCTTAGGACCTTATAACACAGGTGACACAGCAGCGATTGCATCTGCAACCACATCAGAAGGCGGCGCTGTTGCAAAAAGCGTTACTGTTCTACCGGATGCAAATAACAGCAGATTTTATCTTCTTGTATGTACACAGGCTTAAAAATGGCAGAGAAGCACGAATGGCAGAAAGATGGAAAATGCTCATGTGGGTATGACCCAAAGGCTCATGCGGAGGCTTATATATAATGGCAGTCGAAAGCATAGACTCATTGGTTTTAAAGGAGCTGCGAGTAAAAAAAATATTCGGCAATACATCTCATGTGCTGGCTCCCGGAGAAGCAGAAACAATTACAGACTCACAGGGAATAGAAATATTTAAAATCCTTGCAGGAGCTACAGAAGGAGCAAAGGCAAAAATATTTATCAACGGAAAGGAGATTTTGAAATGAGTGATGATTTATTAAGTAAATTCAGAGATTCAATAGAGAAGAAGATACTGGGAACAGGATCAAGCATGAATGAATTTGTATATCTTGAAGATATTGAAGACTCACTAAAAAAATTGGGATGGGTGCCGAAATGAGATTAATAATTCTAACCCTAATTGAATTGTTTGTGATAGTGTTGATGGTAAGCGGTTTCTCGACCGTCGAGATAACCGCCCCGTCAGCGCTCAAATACGAGACAAGCACTGCAGTGAATATAAGCTGCGGAATAAACATAACAGGATTTCCTTATTTGTCCGCAGATACAGGAGGAGATAATAATATTACCAGGCACGTTCTAAACATAACCATATACACAAAGGAAACAAGCTCAGGAATATACACCATTTTACCGTCGAGCTTGAACCTAACAATGAATGCTTCAAATGACACGCAGCAGAATTTCTGGAATTACACAGCAACATTATCAGAGGAAAGAAATTATGTTAAATGTGGTTTTGAAAATGTATCAAGAAATGCTGATGGAAGTTATGGAGGAGTTAACACAAGCGAGAGAATAGTGCAGGTAGATTCAGCGCCAAACCTTATAAATTTCTCTTCAAATCTGCATCTGGAAAATTTCAACCTGTCAATAAACAGCGGCGGTGGAACACAATATGATTGCGGACCAAATGACGGCGGTACATGGAGCTGCAGCTAAATGGGAAACAAAATATGGATCACTTTTTTTCTAATGCTTGCAGGGATGGCAGGATGGCAGGCGAATGATGTTGTTGATGTTGTCCAGGACGACATGACATGCGCAGCTGCAGAGCCTGTTAAATGCCCGGGTAATGTAATTCTGGCATATGTAAATAACTGCGAAACAGGAGCACAGGACAAATATATCTGCGAGGACGTTGCAGTGGATGCAAACTGCATAAACACAGAAGAAATTCTATCGGAGCTGGGGTGATGAAAATGAAAAAAATAACTTCAATAGATATTGCAAGAACAATTTTGGATGAAAATACCAGATTGCCAATAACACAACAAGATTATAAAAAATTAGCAACCGATTTCTTAATATTGCATCCAGAGGATTATAGTTAAGGGGTAGAAAATGCCCGGCGAAGTTTTTAAACACGTTGAAACAAAAGAGTTCACTCTTTCTGACGGCTCAGGCGCAGGGTTTGTCAAAGTTGATTCTAACGGAGTCATGTCCGGAGGCAATGATTTATCTGCAATAGGCAGCGATATCATCCCATCAATAGATGATAATTTTTCTTTAGGAAGTTTGATCAAGCAATGGAAAACAATATTTGTTTTAACAGCTTTGCTCACTTCTTTAGTTATTGGAGGGCTGGTAAAATTATCTGAGGTTGATGGAATTTTATTTGTTAATGCGTCGACAAAAATAAATGGGTCGCTGGAAGTGCTGGGAAATATAACAGTGCAAAACATTACAGCTGAGTTTTATTTTGGGGACATTAGCCAGGCAACAGGTGGAGGAGGAGGAGGCTCGTCGCCGTGGAATAGTTCTGGAAGTGATGTTTATTTGAATGATAGTTCATCATCAATAAGAAATATATCTCTTACAGGACAATTAACATTAGAAGATGGAAGTGCAACAAATCCATCAATACACTTTTCAGGTGACCCAGACTCAGGAATATTTAGAGCTTCCGCAAGCGGAATATCAACAACACACGGAGGAACAGAAAGAGTGAGACTTGGTTTTGGTAATGGAATTAAGATTGATTTTGGTGGAACTTGCGGAATTCCGGGTTATTCATGGATAGGTGACCCTAACACAGGTATTTCTCAACCCGCAGGTGATGATTTAAGACTTTGTGCAGGTGGTGTAGAATTTATTAGAATGGATGAAGGTGGTGATGATTTTCTAATATTTAATGATGCTGGAATTAACATGGACTTCAAAGTAGAAACCAACAACGAGGAAAACATGCTCTTTATTGACGGTGGGAATGACAAAATCTGCATAGGTTGTAATGTGCCAAACTCAACACTTCAAGTAAATGGAATCATAGACGCTGTTAATGTTTTTGTTCCAAAATATTTATCAGTGCATACTCCTGTAAACATGTCATTGACGCAGAACGAGTGGAGAAATGTTACATTTCCAGACGAAGGTGAAATAAAAAAGGGAATTGCACATCAGCCAATAGGAAGGCTCAACACAACAATAAACATAACAGCAGCAGGAATATATGACATCAGTTACGAGGGGACATTTATAGATTCAGCAGTTGGAGGAGGCTCAGAGATCGCTGTAAGAGTAACTGCAAACGGCACAGAAATTATTGGCTCATTAGTGGAAATAACAAGCCCAAAGCAAAATGCAGAGTTTGAGATAACAGATAGGTTTCTGGCAAATTTAACAGCACCATCATCGGTGCATGTTGAAGTTATCACAAATGCTGCAACAGTAAGTTTGCAAAGTGAGGATTTATTTGGAGTGCATCCAAGCACCATGATATTTGACATGATAAAAATAGACAAACAATAATTGTAGAAACAATATTTTCAGTAATTCCCCCAAAGGTTTTGGTGAAGCTATTGCTACAATGGTGATTGAACATGGAAATAAAACTTAATGGAATGAAGACATATATTTCAGCAATGGGGCTGATAATGTATGCAGTAGGAGGATGGGTTGCAGGCAAGCTGGACTTTAGCGAGTCAATACCATTAGTTTTTGCCGGACTGGCAACAATGGGATTAAGGCACAGAGTTGAAATCCTGAAAAAATACTTTGAGCAATTCATGCAAAAAAAAGAACCGGAATGAAACCATGCAAAGGATGCGGCGCATGGGTTGAAGAAGAAGATACATGCCCTGAATGCGGCGTAAGAAATTAAGAAAAAAAGCTAGGAGGTGATTGTCATGCTATGTGGTACATAACGCACACCCCTCTGGGAAGAATAAAGATACTGCAATATAAAAATCTTTCTATAGGGGCGTAGGCAAAAAAAATAGGTCTTTTCTCACCGGGAGATACTGCATACTGGAAGGTGTGTGGGGTAGGTACGTACCACCAACTAGGAAGATAACCAATGTCCTGGAGTGTGAGCTGAATACGATAATGAGGGCGAGCTCGTGCGCACAACCTGATGGGGAATAGGCAACATAATAAAGCGTCGTTCAAAAAAAATGGGGCTTTCCGGCATAAACTAACATAAGCCCGGTGTCAATGTGTGCATGCCTGTTTCATAAATTACTACTTCTCGCCTATTATAAATCTATAAATAAATTAATATAAAAAAAGAACCGTAACTAACCAAGCAACAGCGTCGTAGTAACGAAAAAACGAAAAGCTTTTAAAGAGTAGTAGTAATTAAAGAGAAAATAAACAAAAAAGCAATGCGAATGGTCACTTGAGGACAGCTGTTAAACCGGGACTCTCCTAAAAGAACCACGCAAGATTGCAAATGAGAAAGAAAGAGTACATCAAGAAAAGTGAAGCCAGAATATTGAGATACCTGATGCAGGTTAACAATCATCTAAAGGATGGCAGAGCAATAAGCAACAAGCTCAAGATAGACTACATCTATGTCATGAAGCTACTCAGGGCCATGTATAACAAGGGATGGGTTAAAGTACACAAATTCAACGAGATAACATTCTTTGAGGTAACACTATCAGCTCCAACTGAAAAAACAAAAGAAATATTAACACAAGCACAAACTAAAATCAAAGAGGTTTATGGGAAGCTAAGAGCATGACAATAGAGAAATTAAAGCGAGTTATATGGAGGCTGAAAGAGATACAGCCAGACGGGCTCTATAGTGAGAGCCAAATAAGGCTGGCTATCATGGAAGAGTGCGGCACTGACGAACGCACAATCACGCACACAATAAAAAAGATGAGAGAGCTAAAAATGCTGGAGCCTGCAGGGATTGGGAAGCTAAAGGCTGACGTTGCACTCACTCAAAAGGAGTTATAATGGTGCAAACTCATCAGATAGGGTGCCCTCGGTGAGAATCCCCTCGTCGCTTTGCTCCTCACGGCCATTCACCTCGGGTAAACCAGTGGCACCCATAAGGGCTCGCGGAGCTCGCACGTTTTATAGCCGGAATTCCGGTAATTAGGCACAGCGGTGCATCAATGGTCATGACCGGATTACAGGATTGGCCCTTAGTATGCTAGCTCCTATATGGGAGCTAGTATCTATAATAAAAGATATTTACAGTATCGCACGGCATCGTCGCTACGCGACCGCCGTGTCGGCTGCTGCTTCGCCGGCAGCCGACCGCCGCTGCGGCGGCGGCGTTACCAATGTAATCAATAGAATAAGCATAGCGAATCTTGAGTTGTTGTGTGTTATATATACAGGGTGGCCTCGAGAAAAATTTAAAATAAATCCGGAAATTACAAAAAAATTTTATTCCTCTCACGCACATACAAAAAAAACGGCGGCGGCTACGTCGAATAGTGATGAAGTTCAATGAGCTGTTGATGCAGATGTGATACGTTCAAGGGTTTTGGAAACCGATCGTCCGGCAAGCTCTGGACGAGGATTCCAAAACAAAGGAGTCAAAACAAAGAACATTCATGGTGCCTAAGAAATGATAGAAAAGTTTGATGATTGGCAGCAGAAAATGATAGACCATAAAGGGTCTGTCACAGCCAGATGTGGCCGCCAGGTAGGAAAAAGCTCTACAGCGGGAAAAAGAAGATCCAACCATATGAGAGATTACCCACAATCTATTTCTTTGATTATTGCACCATCGCAAAGGCAAAGCTCAGAACTATATGCTAAGACAATGGGATGGTTATATTTAGACCATTATAAGGCAATAGATGAGGCAGGAGGCTATAAAGAAGATACATTGGTATCAGAGACCAGGAACATGCAATTACGGCGCTTATTTGAAGCTGAACACGGAATATTTAATGAGATACCAACAAAAACAACAATAGTATTGAAAAACGATTGGAATGACAAGCCAGGGCAAAAAAATGTAGGATCCAAATGTTATTCGTTGCCGGCAGGTAAGACAGGAACGTATCTAAGAACTTATGCCCTGGATTTTTTAGATGTTGATGAAGCAGCTTTTGTACCGGAACCTGTATACACGGCATTAAAGCCGATGCTGGCGGTAAGTGAAAAGAAAAGAGGGCTAGGCTGGGAAGGATTTTATTCAACTCCTTTTGGGAAGGGTGGATTTTTCTATGATTCATTTACAGATGAGGATTTTTTACAATTCCATGTAAGCTCTGAGGATTGCCCCAGGATTTCAAAATCATTTCTGCTGAAAGAAAAAAAGAGATTGACAAAGCAATTATACGCACAGGAATATTTGGCAGAGTTTGTGGATGAGTACCAGCAATATTTTCCATCAGAGCTGATAAAAAAGTGCATGACTTTCATGCGCTGGGATTTTAAAAAACAATACAACAAATCATTAAAATATTTTAGGGGTGTTGATTATGCCGGACCAGGAGAAGATGACATGGCTTTTGTAGATGCAGAGATGCAGAAGAATAAAAATTTAAAAATAATTTCAGCAGAAACAGACCCAGAACCAAACACCTCAATATCAAACTGGAAAATAGAATTGATGGATAAAATATTTAACTACAATAAAATTTTGGTTGACTCCGGAGGATTTGGATGCGGACCAACAGATGAATTGATTAAAATGTTAGGCAGGAAAGTTATAGGGTTGAATAATTCAAAAAAAGCTGTAGACCACGAGGGAGAAAGGCAGAACAAAATACTAAAAGAGGATTTATATTCTAATGCCAAGTGCATGATGGAGCAGGGAACAGTAGAAATAATTAATGATTTAATGCTATTAAGAAGTTTAAAGAACATAAGATTTGAATACACGGCAAACAAGACAGTAAAAATATACGGAAAGGATTCGCACCTGGCAGAAGCATTTGTCAGGGCGTGCTGGGCTGTAAAAACAAAAAGTTTAAATCTATACGTTTACTAGGTTAAGAAAATGGCAGACTTAGGAATTTGGACGAAGAACGCAGACATACAGGCAAAGGCAGGGATCAACGCAAATGCAACTTCCAAAGCCACAGCTGCGACTGATGTTTATGTCCTGGAAGTAGAGAGCTTTGTTAACATAGCAACAAGAAAAAATTGGAGTGATATTTACTCGACGCTGAATGATGATGCTAAAAGAGTTTTGAAAGAAACTACAAGCAATCTTTGCGCAATATATGTTATTCAATCTGATTTTTCAGGATTCTCGTCAAGGATTGAAGCAGAAGATATGATTAATGTGTTAAGGGATATAGCACTCAGAAATATAAGTGTTCTGAGGGATAAGAAAACACAAACGTTTATAACAAAAGCATGATGGTATTCGAACACGATTTCAAAAAGTTTCCGGAGCTGAGAAAAGGTCAGCTGGAACAATTACAATTTTTATCGCCGCATAAGCAGATAACAGAAGATTTTGAGGCTGAGGTTGTCAGGGTGCATGACGGAGACACAATAACTCTATCGACCTCTTTTAGAGATTTTGTGTTCCCGCTGCGCTTCCTAGGCATAGACGCACCGGAAATGAATGCAGGAGGAAAAGAAGCAAGGGACTGGCTCAGAGACAGGATTCTGGGCGAGGATGTGCAAATTTTAATTAATGCTAAAAACAGGGTTGATAAATACGGGAGATTATTAGGAAGAGTTTTTCACATGGGGCAGGACGTCGGGGATGAAATGCTCAGGATGAGATTGGTTACAACATTCGAAAACAGGAGGGAAGCAGAAATTCCTGACTTAAATAAAATGTTTGCGGTGAAAAAATGGTTTTAGACGTTCCAGGAGGATTGTTTGGGCAGAAAGATGTAAGAGAAGGTGTGGAGTCAGTAAATAATAAAAGCAACGCAAACGCGGCACAATGGACAACAGCTTTCAGCACAGCGAGCACAAGTTATGTTGATGTTACAAATGCAACTGTAACAGTTTCGGGATTGCTGGCAACAAAAACATACACGGCAATAGCGGTGAGCTGCGTTGATGCAGAACATTCATCAGCAGGAATAGAGCCTACTCTCGTGCTGGATATTGAGGGGACCGAAGTAAGTGAGTGCAGAGTAGATGCAAGCAATTCAAACCAGCCTTTTTCAATGGCAGTAAATGGTTTAAGAAGCGGATTAACGGGCGTTACATCAATAACAGCAAAACTAAAAGCAAAAACACCATCAAGCACATTTTATGTCAACAGAGATACATTAAAAAAAGAAATTCATTTGATAGTCTTAGAGGAATAACAATGCCAGAAACAGACATAAACAGCGCAGTAGCATCGGACTTAAAGAATGCAATGCCCGATTTTTCTGTGGATGCTATGGAGACAGATGCGCCGCAGGACCAGGAAGAAACAACATGGCAGTCAACAACATGGTCGCAGAACCTGGGATATTACAAAAAGATTCCTGAATTAAAGTCATCCATAGATACCAAAGTAACATGGGTGATTGGTGCAGGGATAGAAGCAGACGAGCAAACTCTTTTATTGCTGGGAACAATAAAAGGCAATGGCATGGATTCATTTAACTCGATTCTATCAAATCAATATAAAGTATCGATTATAGACGGCGATTCATACGCTGAAATAATAACAAATGATGATGATATTTTGATAAACTTAAAGCCGCTGGACCCGAGCACAATAGTCAGCGTGTGGAATAGGCAGGGAAGAATAAAGGAATACCGACAAGTAACTAAAAAAGCATGGTGGCAATTTTGGAAGAAAGGGCACATAACATTCCAGCCAGAGGAGATATTTCATTTAAGCAGGGAAAGGATTGCAGACGAGATGCACGGAAACTCTGTAATTCCGGCAGTCGAGTGGATAATACTGGCAAGAAATGAGGCAATGGCAGACTGGAAAAAAGTGCTGCATAGAAATGTCAATCCAATAATTGTATGGCATCTGGACACTGATGACCCGACAGAGATAGATAAAATTAAAAAAACGACTGACAAGGCAAGAGCAGAAAACGAAAATATATATGTTCCTAAGGGTGTAGTGGAGCCGGAAGTTTTAGCAATAGCGCAAAATGCAACTCTTAACCCGCTGACGTGGATAGTGCACCTCAAAAATTATTTTTATCAGGCTGTAAATGTTCCGCAGATAATAGTAGGAAGCGCGGAAGAGTTTACAGACGCTAGCGGGAAGATTGCATATTTGGCATACGAGCAGAGCGTAAAGGGAGGGCAACTTTACGTCGAGGAGCAAGTATTATTGCAGCTTAATTTGGAGATAAATTTAATATTCCCTGCTTCGCTGCAGACTGACGCTGTAAGTGACACACCGTCGGAAACTGACATGGTTGAAGAAGAGCCAATAGAAGATGCAGCACAACCTAATGATAAAAAGGAAGAGCTAGAGGGGAAAACATAAAATGTCACACGGACTAAGGCACTTCAAGAGCTCAACAAGAGGACAGAGAACTACCAAAGAAGAACAGAGCAGATTTAACAGGGTATCATCATCAAGCTCAAGAGCGAGCATAAATAGAAGATTAAAATCAAGCTCAAGAAAAACAAGAGAGAAAGCGCAGGAAGAAAAAAGAAATCAGCAAAGAGCGAAAAGAGATCAAGAAAAAAGCATAGCATCAAGGGCATCAGCAGAAAAAAGAATCAGAGAGCTTGCAACAGCTGCAAAAGCAAAAAAAACAGAAAAGCCATCAGCAGCTCCGAGCGTTGTAGTAGAGCAAACTAAAAGAAGCGACCCGATATTTGGAGACCAGGCAATCCAAGAAAAAGAAGTTACAGGAATAACCAGGGTAAAGGAAACTTTAAAAATATTAGCCAGGCCATTTACGGCAACTGATAAAATAGTGGCAACAACAGACAACAGGGTTTTTAACACGGCAATAGAATATGTTGCAAACAATCCGGCAATGGCCGCGTTAATAATAACAGCCAGCACAGGATTCCAAACAATACAGACAACATTAGCAGGAACCGCAGTAAAGGGCACAATTCTAAGAGGGGGAATAGGAAAACTGGCGACAGGGCAACTTCCAAATATAGCAGTCAATACAAAAACAGCAACGCAAACAGCAGGATTTCTGGCTAAGATAGCAGCTGTAACAAAAACACCAAATTTTGCATATGTAGCATTGTCAGCATTGGGCACATATCCTTTTTCATATTTCATCAAGGAAGAAGCGCTCCAGGCAATTAAAGGAACATATACGGGAGCAATAATAAACAAAGATTTCGAGCAGGCACAGATAGCAGTAGACGAGAGGCAAGAAATTCTAAACCCAAACTTGTGGGAAAAAATAATATCTGCAATTCCTTATGCAAATTTAATCAAGCAATTATTGGACTACTTTAACACGGCAAAAATAGCGGTAAAGATAGACCAGAAAATATTAGATGACATGAAATTCCAGGAAGAAACAGGCGAATCAGAAGAGGATAAATGGAAAAGAATAAGAGATCTAGAACTCGAGCAGGAAAAGGAACTTTCGCAATTATATACTTTTGAAGCTAAAAAACTTGCACTATGGAAAGACAGCCTAGCAAGAAAAAAAAGAAACTCTGACGCTAATTTTTGGGCAGACCAGGCAGCAAAGCAGAGAGAGCTCGAAGCTAAAGACAGGCAGGCAATAGCAGACTTTTGGCAAAACTACAGAATTGAAACACAAAAAATAGATGAAGCGAGCAGACCAGGCAGCGAGTGGAACATGGGAAAAAGCAATC
>SDBT01015241.1_pt1 | contig 12222 bp, 8 predicted proteins | sample 2277101 | NCBI WGS metagenome assembly SDBT01 (sample SAMN10404973, study PRJNA504765) | marine sediment metagenome | isolation source: marine sediment core GS10_PC15, 103 cmbsf | place: Arctic Ocean: Southern Knipovich Ridge | collected 2010
TCCCCTCCCCTCCCCCATGTTCGAGACCAGACAACCCACGGTCAGACTAAATGTGGCAACCGCGATTTGCTTACGGCGTGCCGTGCCGATCTTGTTTCTGGCGTTGATCGCATTGGCAGTGGGTCTCGTCGTGGGCTTTGTCATCGCGTCTGGCAAACTAGATGAAGTCAGGAAACGGGGCACGAATATAGGCAACGTGTTGTTGTTGGCGGAGTGCAAGGCAGGACAGGTGCTTCGATTCAACACGACCACGGCAAGATTCTCCTGCGCGGGAGATGTCTGGAATCTAGGCGACATCGAGGACGTGAACGTGCGAGATCCAAAACCCAAGGACGAAGAGTGCTTGTGCTTCAACCTAACTGATCCGCTCTGGGAGCCGCAGGGACCCTTTCTCAAGGAGGAAGACAAGCCTCCGTTCGAGAACGGCACGCTCCCCTGCGAGAATTTACCGGACGACCTGTGTGATGCCATTCGATGGGGGACCCCGGTAGGCACGTGGAACGCCGACACCAACGTTCCGCTACTGTCGAGCGGGGGCTGCCCCTTTGGCGACTTTTATGTAGTCAACGTCACCGGGAACACGGATCTGGACGGGAACGTCAACTGGGACGTGGGCGATGCTCTGGTATGCAGCTCGACGGGATGGAACCGCATAGGCAAAGATATCCCCGTCCTCAGCGTGAACGGAATGACTGGGAATGTCATGCTGGGCCTGGACGCCCTGACAGACGTAGATCTGACCGGACAGATCAACGAAGACTTTCTGGGGAGCGTAGGGGGTGTCTGGATCCCCCAACCGATCGGCATTTTCCTGGACAACCTTACCGACGTGAACGCAGCCGGTGCCGCGGCAGGAGACGTCATCCTGTTCGATACATCCGCATGGGAACTCAACTCCACGTGTTGCGGAGGTGAAGGCGATACGGCACAGAGACAGGGAATGCGCGCACAGCGGACGACTCCACAGTCGATCATAAGCACCCCCCTTGGTTTACAGAAGGCGCAGTTCAATGCAGAACTCGACGATCCCGGGGGGAACTACGATCCGGTCGTCAACTTCGAGTACACAGCGCCCATTACCGGGTTCTACGGCGCATGGGCTAGTTTCGCATGGTTTGAACCCATCCTCGGTGGGGCCATAACCAACTGGGGCGTCAGGGGACAGATACTGCTCAACGCGCTTCCCGTCACCTTCAGTTTAAAATTCATAGGAAATACGAACAACGTGCCGGCAGTTCCCAGCGTGTCTGGCAACGACGTCCACGCACTTGGGTACTTTCGCATGAACGCTGGAGACAAGCTGTCTGTGCAAGTCGGCCAAACCAACGACCAAGGAAGTAGCGTGTCCATAAGCGGTGGCTCTGGTTCGACTTTTACCGTTGTGTTCTATGGACCGATATAAAAAAAAAAGTTCGTACCGAAAGCAGAACGATGATGATGATGATAAAACAGGTCGTTCTTTTTCTTCTTCTCGCAATCCTGTGCATCGCTGCGGTCCGCGCCCAGGATCCGCCTCCGTCCGATGATGGCGGCCCCATCGAAATGGAAATCTCAGAAACCGGTCAAATCGTCACCGAGGCACAACCCGTCAAGCGCATGGAGGGCGACGGCGATCCTATGACAGACGACCGACCACGCCACACACCCCCTTGAGGACACCAGAGCAATGATTAAAAACCTGCCTTTTTTTCTATTCTATTATTTCGCCCTTCCAACATCCCATGACATCGTCCCACACCCAATTGTCGAAACGAAACTGGCTCACGCGGTCCGACGGCAGGCTCACCGGGGTCGCCTGCATCTTGATGCACAGGTTATGGTCGGTACCGTTCTCCCAAAAATCCGTCGCCGTCGCATAGGCCCAATTCCCGTCCTCGGGCTTATGTTCGCGATCGGTATACGCTTCTGTCATGATGCGTGAATCCCCTTCATATCGACTGGTCCGGAATGGGAGGTGGATGCGTAGGTCCTGAATTCCCCAATCTCTCGGAGGGCCCATGACGGACGGTGGGTCGTTTAGGTAGTCAGGCCATGGCCAAGACTCACAGACCATTATTATTATTGCTCCATCATCATCATCATCATCATCATCGTCGTTATTTCCGAATGTCGTGGTCGCACAGAGTGCGAGCAAAAAGAAGAAGAGGAGGACCTCAAGTCTCATTTTTTTTTTTGGTTTTGTTTCGTGTCTGCCACCGCCGTTGAGATCATATGGCCTGCATTTTTTCTATATACAATGTACTACTACTACTACTACTACTACTACTGCTACTACTGGTGGTGGCAGTGGTGCAGTTCCAAAGTCTCATCGAAGAAGATCTTCTTTTTTGGAGGAAGCAACAATTCTTCAGAATGTGAACTTCGTCTCTTTGGGCGGTGCATTTTTTTCCTGATCTTTTTCGAAGGAGAAGTATGACCTTTCGTATGTTGTTGTTGTTGTTGTTGTTGCTGATGTTCTAGAACACGTATGTTTATCCGGTTCCGATTGACTTCGTTCATGACGACGATGAGTGTCTGAAATATGACTTTGTTCATGCACTCCGCTTCTTCGTTGCTCAGGGAACCCGCCGATAGGTGTTCCATTTTTGTTGACCCGGACATGTATAGGGGGGAGAGGGGTCGCTCTTGCGATATCGCAGTCTGTGTGTTGTGTCGTGGGATATCGAATGTGTTTTTGAGGGTTCGGATTTTAAGAATCCTTTTTTCTTTTTCACGAAACAAAAAAAAACGGTCTACCCAACAACAACAACAACAACAACAACGAAAAATATGCACCGCCTTTTGCCCAATCAAACCATGACGGTGAACCAAGCGAAGGAGGCAGCCGCCACCCATGCTAAGATCTGTGTCCGAGTGCCTAGACGATGGGGAAAAACCACTGTGTCTCAAGCCCTCTGCGCAAACCCGTCTCTTCTCGGGAGGACCTGGAGCGAGCTGAATAGCGTGGTGAGGTTGGACGGCAATCAAACGAGTAGCAGGGTTCCCTCTGGCGAGGATGTTGGAATCATCGTAGACAACGCGGATATGCTGGACGCTGCGAGCTTACGGACGCTGGATGCACAAAAAAGGGTCCTGATGTTCTACACGCGTGACCTAACAACGTCTGTCCGGTTCCACCACATTGTTCGGTGGTTTCAATGACAAGCGGGGGTGGGTGGGTGGACTTCCTTTCGTTTTGTTTTGTTGAAGGGTGTATTTTTTCCATTACGCAAAATTTTTTCACACCTTATAACAATATCTGGAATGCTTCATGACCACACTGGAATTTCGTCTCATGGAACCATGGAGTGGAACTTCAAAGCTCTCGATTGGCGTATCGCCCTCCCCTGTGCAAACGCCGGAAAACGCTTCGTAGCATGATTGGAAATGATTGCGTCTCGCTTCCGTCATGCTACCTCCCCCATGTTCGGCAAGTTTCTTCAGGGTTTCCTTGAGTTTCTTGCATGAGGTGTCCCTGTATATTTGGCTTTCGACAGCATCTCTGGGGTAGTCTTTGAGATGGATCAAACCTCCGTAGGTATTTGGGTTTTCATCCCGGTGCTTCAAAATCAGTTTCCTGATTTCCCAAGGAAAATAGTACGGGTTGTACTCGGCTCCGATATACTGCCAATGCGCCTGGAATGTGATTTTCTCCAGATCGCCCAGGATAGGAATGATGGGAGATTCCATACTGAGTTTTGTACGCTTAGGTCCGGTTCTCCATCGGTTGTAGGTGGTGGCGTAGTCCATGAACGTGTACGACATGTGGTTCTTGAAGGTTAGAATCCGTCCCTTTTTACCCGGTGTTTGGCTAGGATCGCAGATGTCGATGCATCCCAGGATATTTGGATACACCTTGGTGTATCCAGTGCCTCTAATCTCTCTCGTGTAGGCCAACGACGTGATGATGCGCCGAGGCCTGCATCCGTTGTAGCACAGAGAATGTTGGATACATTCACTCAAAGCGTCGTCCCTGAAGTCGCGGTCCAATCGTTGCTTAGCGATGCTGATGCGTTTTGCTCTCTTTCCTTGGTCGGGATCGTCTTCGATGAGGATCGTGCAGATTCGCTTGCGCTTGCCAAAGTCTGGACCAACATTTTCGTCCTTGATCTGCATGAATTCCTTTCGGAGCTGTTTCAGAAGCCGATCGACAAGGTCGGACGAGAGCTTTTGGCCGCTGCGGTCGCTGATGGTTTCACAAAATTGGCTGATGGACCCCGAAGGGAACTGTACGTAATTGAGGTCATCCACCCAGTCTCCGTTGGCTTTCTTCCATCTGCGAAACGGGGGGTTCGCAGGATCCGGGATAAGGACCTTGCAAGCTAGAATCAGTTCCTGACATCGAATGGGCACGAAAGTGTCTTCGAATAGTGTGAGGATCTCGGCCGCGATCTCCTCCGTGATGACGAGATACCGTTCGACATCCAGAAGCGACAGGGGGTCGAAAGGCCTAAGCCTGCCTTGGGAGGTTTCGCGCCACCTGGAAACCTCCGTGCAGTACACCAGATGTATGGCGTGTTTGATGGCGGCAATCCTCGCCAGCTTGTACATCTGGTCTCGGAGTCGCACCGACACCTTCGGCATCTCGTGTTTCTTACTGAGACGACCTAGTATTTCACGGAAATGGATGATGGCCATGTTCCCGTTGATGTCGTCTAAAACATCGGCTTCGATGCTCTTCTCGACGAACATCTCATAGATATGGAGTATTTGATTCTCGAGAGTTACCAGGTCGTTCATATGCTTGTCTTCTTCGCCATTCATGGCAAGAGCGATGTCGGCCACACCAAATTTAGTATTCTTATAAGTCTTCATCACGATGTCCCGAACGAAACGCTGCATCAGAGGGTGGTCCGAAGGGGGGGGCCTAGCGTTCGTCGATACTATCATGTTGCCCATGCATCGCGCGAAGGAGAGAATCCGTTCCCTGGTGACTTTGCCCGTTTCTGGATCTTTGATGATTTGGCACATGTACGTCTTGCAGACGTTCGAGGTAAGACGGGACTTTATATTCTCGTCTCCGATGGTGACGTTTCCATGTTCGTCGATGCCGATAACATCAGGAGGAGCTTCGTGTATGATTAAACATCGGTCGCAGAAATCTTGGCCCGTGTTGAAAGCATTTTTGGTGACTCTGGTAGCTACGTCACACGATCCTGGGAAGCACTGTTCTACCAGGGCCTCCAGAACATACGACTTGCCAAGTCCGGACTTACCGTCGAGCATGATGTTGATGTGGAGGCCGTACGAAAATGTGAGACCCGATGTCCTTGCCAAGAGGAGCTGATAGAAACGCCGAGAGACTCTTCCGTTGGGAAACCGATACAAGCGCCTCATCATTTCGTGTATACCCAGGCGCATGTTGCCGTACGTGCTCAGATTATCAGCAGTCATGTTTCGCTCCGGGTACTTTTGCTCCAGAGGCACGCTACGGAAGAAGGAGATTCCACCCTTCACAACTTCGGAAATCTTTGCATGTTCCGAGTCGCAGTACTCCATGTCCTCCCACCATTCGCAGATGGCCGTTTCCTTCCACTTTCTCATCTCATCTCGATATTCCTTCAGTTTCCTGTCTCTAGCGGGGTTCGTGACTGGCATATCCTTGGCTTTAAAGTACTTGGATCGTATGGGAGCCTTCTCGGCTTCGTTCTTTTTCCGTCTCAACAGCAGGAACGACCGGTCGATTATGGCTTTTTCGAACGAGGAGACTGGACGACCAGCCGGTTCGTCCAGAATGTCCCCAGACGTCTGGCAGCCCTGCCAGTAATGACGACCCATAGCATCCAAGTCCTCCTCGGTCGGTTCCCTGGGAATCTGCTCGTCAGATCGCGCACGTTCAATCCTGTCTTCAAGTTCGTGTCTACTTGAGTCGTCTCCGGGATCCATGTAGTCATCATCGGTAGGATCCAGAACAACAACAGGAGGAAGAGCTGGCCTCGAATTTGACAGTGGCGCAGATAGGCGTACTCGGGGAATCGGAAGCCCATGCAACTGCTCGGGAATGCAATCGAAAAGGGGTATGTTCCACACCAGATGGGGCTTTGGAAACATCAGACCCTCGCCCCCTTGTTGGCGGTAATTTTCCAGGGTCTTTTGGTCTTCGCATACCCGCTGGGTCCTGACGGCCATAGTCGCTTCCAGACCGAAAATCTTCCTGGGATTAAAAGGGTGGTTCTTATCGTGGAAACATGGATTCGCCGTCCGCAGAGCTTTCTGGGTGAATGGATTGTTGTTGTTGCTGCTGCTGCTGCTGGGGGTCTGAAAGTATGCGTGGCACGCAGAGAAATAATGCTCCTTCCGACAGATGGACCTGTAGCAGTCCGCGGTTTGAACCGATGTCCTGGGCCCAGCTCTGGCTCTCTTGTTAGAACCGGAGGTGTTGTTTCCACTGGTATCGCTCCGGTTGGCCGAGACAATGCGATACATCGACTCGGCCATGGTGGAGGCAGGGTCATGTTCCACAAATAAGAACCGCCATCCTACGGGTTGATGACTGTCGTTTACGAGGGCTTCGAGAAACACAGATATGCGGGGGATGCATATGGCACGATTGTTAGAATCCGCGCAGCGAAAGTAGCCGTTCGATAGCATGGGATCGAAGCGCGCTTGCGACGCCCGCAGGCTTGTTCCAGAGCCGATCTCCAGTACACTGGAAGCGGCACGCGCCATGAGAAACATGATCTTCTTCTGCTCAATGCGATCGTCGCTTGTCAGATTGAAATCGCCCCAATGTGTTGCATTCATGGTCAGGGTCCGATTCTCGATATTAATGGCGATGATGCCATTGATGGGCCAATTGGGTGGGACACGTCCGATCACGTTATGGGGAAGATTCTCCCAGTCGGCTCCGTTGGTGGAGTCCTCTAGGGGGGGCACTGACGGAATAAGAGTTGCAATTCCTGCGCTATTTGGCTGTGACGTCATTTCTCCCTCTCCGTCGTCGTCCATGGAATAATCATCGCCGTCGTCAGCGAATACTTCTTCCATCCCGTCTGCTATGGGATGGTCGTCGTGGTGGTGGTGGTGGTGGTGGTGGTGGTCCTCCAAGCCAAACAGAATGTCGGGATCCATGATTCCGAAAAAATTTTTTTGGTTTTCTCCGGGCCAACCACACAGACCCCCCTTCGCAGACGGTGCTTGGGAGTCTGCTTCACCGAATTTTTACTCGTGCGAATTTAGAACCGAGTTTCGCGCCGGACGCCGATCGCGCGCGCGTTTTGTTTTCGGAAATCAGACAAATACCCCGTATGAAAACACAAATGCAATGTCAGTCCGCGCGGTTTCGGATCGTGGCATACACACAATGTCTGCGAAAAATGGGTCTGCTAAGGGATCAACAACTTACGGGATAAAACAGCTCTCGAACTACCATCTGAACGCGGGCACCATCGTATGCAAGGCTAGACAACTCACGTTCGACCCGAAAGAAGGGATCAATCATGCCGTAGCCCTCCGCGATTTCGTCCGAAAGAAAAATATCTCGAAACAGGATGTTTCTACTCTCCTGCTTGGCTATTTCTTGGCGAACGACAAGAGGGTCTACGCCTACATACAATTCAAGAGCGAGAAGAAAGTATTTCCTGCGAAACTGGCATCTCTGGCGTGGAAGCTCCCTTCCAAGGACCTCGAGGAATGGAAGTGCAGGATTAACCAAAAATGCGATGGAGATCCTCTGGCCTGGGAGCGGTTGAAATCGCTCGGTCTCGTCGTGTCGGTGAGTCGCGACTCCGAGACGGTAAAGATTCCCGTGGCAGACGCTCGCTACCTCCGAACCCATTGCTTGCCCAAGCTTCTGAGGCAGAAGAAAAAGCCCTCCGTCTTTGCGAACATACAGAACGAAGGCTTGAAAGAGTTCTGTTCTCAGTGGGAAATCACGACCCCGGACGACTCTGTGCCCAGTCAGGGACAATTGTTCAAGGACACGAATTTGATCATGTCAGAATTCAAGACGCAAGGATGGATTTCTCATCGCTGGATCGACCTGGCCGGAAAGACGCCGGAAGGACTCGATAGACACTGGATGTCCCTAGCGGATGTCACCAACGTCCTTTCGAACATGCCTCCGCCCATAATCGCTCCGATTCCCGCGCGTGAAGAATCCAAGAAGAAGAAGACGAAGAAGACGAAGAAGACGAAAAAGAAACGCAAAAAACAGCCCGAAATCACGAAAAAGAGGAGCAAACAACCGCAGAAAAAAAAATTGAAAACCGACAAACAGCCCAAGAAGAAACCTGCGATGGACCTTGCGGCGAAGGAGAACAAAAACAAAAAGACGAAGCCGAAAAAACTGGTCCAGAAAAAAATTACTGGGATGCAGAAACGAAAGCACCAGACGACCGACGCGAATCCAAGTAAAAAGAAGAAAAACAAGAAGTGCGCCCCTCCTCCGGATGGAGAATACCTCAGCAACAGGTTCTATCTGGACGAGGAATGTCCGTTCTATCGATCTCTCGACGAGCTCAGGCGTGCCCTGAAACGCGAAAACAAATGGGTCAATGCCATGGAAGTATACCCCCTCAGGGACGTTGACGTTGGCAAACTTGCTTCGGTTGACTCGCGAACCGCTTGGGGCCAACTGATGCAGGTGCTGAGGAAGCGCGATTCCGGAAATTTTAAAATTCTGGGAGAGCTCTGCGTGTGTTTTTCCGCCCTACTGTTTCGCGAAAAGACGACGACGACGACGAAGAAAAAGGCCCCCAAGAAGAAGGATGACATTGACTTTCTTTTTGCATGTCTCTCGAAAGACGATGATGAGGAAGAAGAGGAAGAAGAGGAAGAAGAGGCTTCTCCAGAGACGTGGCATGAAAAATCCAACACCGCCGTAGTTCTTGTGGGCATGTACGACATGTGGAAGAGCAACTCTCCAGATCTCGTGGAAAAAATTATGAAAGGGTGGGCGCCCATTTCCGAAATCGGGGATCCAGTCGAGTTCTTCGGCTTTGAGAAACTAGCCTCCGTCGGAAAGGACATCACCCATGTGCGTCAGTTCTATCTGGGCCTCTTCGACGCCTGCTTCCCAACCGAGGAGGAAGAGGAGAAAAAGCCTGACGAGCTCACCACCCTGATTTACAACAAATATTGATTTTTTGCGAACAATAATATTGACTTTTATTGACTTTTTTGTGGAGAGATGTTTCTTTCTTTTCTGTGAGTGCCCAACCGACCAAATGAAGCCTGCGGATTCAGAATTAATTGAACGCGAACTCGACACGCTCGCCGCCTTCCGAAAGTTGGAAAATAAGGAGCACGACAAGCGCATCGCTCGCAGGGTGGGCGAATGGCTCCTGTGGAGAGAGTCGCATTTGGGTCTCCGGGGGCGGGATGCGAATCATTTGTGTAGCTTGGATTGCCGAGAGCACATACGCAAACTGGATAACGAGATGCCTCTTTACGGGTGCGACATAGGTGGGAAGCACCACTACTGCAGGAAGAGTTCGGCAACATGTCACACATGTTACATCGACAAGGATTGCTCTTATTTTTGTGTCTACACGGGCTTCTGTGTTGGTAAACAGGAAGCCGTCTATCGATACTTCAACAGAAACAAGTTGGGAAGAGGAGTGAGATCGCCAAACTACGGTTGCATGGGTCCACCGGCAGACGACGACGACTTGAGTCAGCTTCTTGTACAGCAGGAACAAAAGGCACCACTTCCTCTAAAACAAAGTCGTGGTGGAAAGAAGCGTAAGCGCAGAGCTGGCTACAATCCCGCACGAAAGAAGAAAAAAGGCATCGACCTTATGCGCGAGGCGGAGCGAATACTCGACCGGATTCTATGGGAAACGACGCCCAGGAAGAAACTCTATGGAGAGTCTTTGTCCAAAGCTAAAAAGCGATACGGCCCCATACTCAAGAGTTATGTGCTGGAATGCATCCGAGAGAACCAGAGAATCTCCATCAGTGCCATGGATCAGATTGCGGACAGCCAGATGCAGTCAGTGGGTCCCGTTCCACTAGGAAAGGACCTGAGTCTGCATCGACTCTATAGTTCGTGGATCGTTCGCATGTGGGACATTACACAGTCGGTGAATTCCGAAAAGAGAGTCAGATTCTCAGTGCGTTTCGATCAGCATGCCATCGGTCTGCTCTATCGACTGAGGAGAGCTGACATCATCAAGGAGGACGAACGTACCCACGAAAAGATTATCCTGCTCGAGCGCGATCCTTGGCTCGAGGAGAATCTACCAGACCAGAAGGATTTGACGCACTTTGGACAGAAGAACGGCAAAGATCTCTTCACCAAGAGCGACATCACAAGCGGAATCAAGCACCTGGTCATCGCTCTTTTGTATTGCGAAAAAGATCCCCGCGAACTATGGAATATTTTATGGAATAGAACTTCTACTGTATAAACGTGGCAGCATGTTATATATATTCCAGACGAGTATCCCTTTTTTTCCACCCCTCCTCCTCCCCTCGCGGCCACCCGGCCGCGCCTAAGCCAAGATCGCACTTCCCGGCAAGGACAGTATCTCACGTTTGCGGCAGGACCTCTTCTCCTCTTCCTACCCTCCTCCTCCTCCTCCTGTAGGTGGTGGTGGTGGTGGTGGTAGTGGTGGTGAAGAAGCTCTTCCCTTTCGCGGATGCTTGCGAGGGCAAACAACCACGAGCTCTTCGGATAGCTCCGAAGGAGAGACGAGCAGCGTTGCCGAACGCACTGGATTACACAACGGAGTTCCAGGACAGGGCAGACAATCTCCTTTAGAGGTGATTTTGTCTGCCAGTTCCGAGAACTCCGGCGTGTCCAGCGATGCGGCGATCGTTGTTACGCACCCTCCTTCCGGAAGCCAAACCGCAGCTCTGGTTGAACGTCCTCCGTCCGTCGCCGGGGGTGTCGTTCGAAGCGGACTCATCGACCCTGCCGACTACAAGCTCGCAGAAAGCTGGATACCCCCCGCTGACAGCAACCAATATGCCTACCTGATGGCAAACTTTAACCCAACGCAAAAGACCCTGACTCACGTCGGCCGCAGCAGAAACTGCTTTCGTAAGGTCCAGCTGCACAACGGGAAAGCCTTGCATACCAAGGCTACTCGGGCAGCCGCCGGCCTATGGAAGTTAGAGATGATATGCGGTCCTTTTGAATCTCGCGACCGAGCCATGAATTTCAAGTGGCGCTGGAAAAAGAGCCGAGGTGTCAAATCCAGGCGTGAAAAAGGCATTGCGTTGGCCACAGAGTGGAACGTCACCTGCTGGGACGCGCGTTACAACGAAGGTTCACTCTCGGACGACTACGACGACGACTTTGGGATGCAGGTCGCTCAGATTCCGCGCAAGCGGAAGAAGCGCCATAGAGCGATATCACATCCCGGAAGTCGTAGCAGCCGTTCGAAGGGTGTCACTCGTCAATGCGACGGTCCCCCAAGGAAGAAGGCAAGAATAAATGCTGTCACCAAGCGGAGGCAACAACGACGTCAGCTCGCAGTCGTACAGTAGCAAATCGGCCAAAGTCGACTATAACCCCCGATCGTCACCCCGACACGAAAGAATAACCCAAGCATCCACGCAAAAAAAAAGAAGAGGAGCTTCAGCTTCCCACCACCATACACACACACACACACACACACCATCCCCAAATACCCAGGAGGAGGAGGAGGAGGAGGGAGAGAGGGACTCGCCACCACAGAAAAAAAACTTTTTAAAATGTAGAAAAAAATTACAGCTTCTTTTTGTTCAGCTCCATCCCGATAGATCATCATCATTCCGAGCCCCGGTTTGCCTTCTTGAGGGATGGTGGTGGTGGAGGGTCCGGCCTCTGGACGTCGGTACCATCAGACATCAGATCGAAGCCTTGCGCATGCGGGTCGGGATCAAACCCTGTGGCCTCACGACGGGCATGAGGGCGCTGGCTGCGAGCATCGCCAGGCCCGCGCCTCCACACAGGACGAGGCTCGTGAGGGGGTACTCAAAGGCGAGGTTGTACGCCCATGGTAGGGGGTAGATCACCATGCAGGCAAATCGCACAGTCCACAGGATTGGCAGACTGAGCCACGCGGCGACTTCCAAGCCGCGGTCCGCGCCCAAGATCAATGTTACGGGTATGGGGATGACCAAGTATGCCCCCACGATGAGGGTTCCCAGCAGGACTCGCTTCGCGATGCCCTGTCTGATCAGATCGACGCACATGCTCTCGATCATAGCGACCAAGAACAACACCAGCGAAGGGAATCCGATATAGTAGAACGAGACGTGCGGTAGCCATCCGCGATCAGAGGCCATAGTCATGGCCGACCAAATAAACAC
>SDBT01015242.1_pt1 | contig 12222 bp, 23 predicted proteins | sample 2277101 | NCBI WGS metagenome assembly SDBT01 (sample SAMN10404973, study PRJNA504765) | marine sediment metagenome | isolation source: marine sediment core GS10_PC15, 103 cmbsf | place: Arctic Ocean: Southern Knipovich Ridge | collected 2010
TAATCCAAATAAAGTTAATTCATTCATTACACCCTTCCTCCATGAATTCTTTTCTATGTTTTCTACATAATGGAATATGCCAACTTCTTTCTCCAAATTCTTTATCTAAATTGGTATTGCAAAGTAAACATTTTCTCTTTGATATTTTATTGGTAATTTCTTCAATTGTTATTTTTATATCTTTAATCATTCTCTGTTTTTCAATGACCTAAGTCTTGAAATTGCTCCTTTGTATCTTCTTTTCTCAAAACATTTTCTACACAAGCTTCTCATACAAGGTTCACCACATTTAATACAATCATTCTTTTTATTTTTAGTATATTTTTGTTTCATTTTCTATCTGCTCCTTTTAATCTATAAGAACTTGCTTCACATAAAAACACAACTCCAATATACCACACTAAAATTGGGAAAACTATTTCCATTGCTTTTCTTTCTCCATCAACTCCCATGAAATAACCAAAAATAAGCATCCCAAAAGTAGTTAATGTAATTCCAATAAACAAAATAACTGGCTTGTAATATGCTAATTTATTATTCATATAATTATCGCAAGGATACCCATGCTTTTAAGCTTGGGAGGAATTGCGAACCTCCTTTCTTTGACTTGGTAATATTCTCTCTTTTCTTTCTTGCTCAATTCTTTTTGCTATGTCTCTTGTATCTTTAGCTGTTTTTGATTTAGGTCTAAATTCTCTTGGTAATTCAAATTCTTGTTTTTTCTTTTCCATTTTTAAGATACCCTACCCTTTAGGGTGTGGGAGTGTTTCATTTCTTTTTTGTTAATTTATTTCCAAAATCTATTAATGCTTGTTTCTCTTTCTTCTCTCTTTCTATCCAAGCATCATATTTTAATTTGTCAAGATATTCTAAAACTGATTTCTCAGCAATCTTCCTTAACTCCAAAGCATTTAGACTATCAAGTTCCCAACTAACCTTTCCAAATTCTTCTATATATTTTTTAGCTCTTGGGTCTGTAATCTTTGCAGGATTTGGAGGAGGATTATATTTCTTAATCTGTTCCATAGTCAAAGCAACAGGAACAATCTCTAAATTTTCTTCTATAAACCATACTTCAAATCCCCTATCTCCTTTTGTTAAGAACTCTGTTATTCTATCTGTAATATCCCTAACCATATCAAGCCCAGAAGCATCATGGTCTCCAAAATATAAAATAATTGCTTTCTTTCCATCATCAATTTGCTCTTCTATTCTTTTTGCTAAATCATACATTGCAGAAGCACTTGAATATCCTTTGTTAAAACCAAAATAAATATGAAACTTATCTGCTATTGGTTGTAAAACACTAATCCCTGCTTTCTTTTCACAATATAATTCCACATAGTAATCTTGGTCTTTCCATCTTGGTAATCTATAAGAATGAATTGCACTCTCAACTAAAGAACCAATATTTTCCCATTCAGAATGTTTTTCAGGTATTCTATCTTTATCTTCTATTGCTTCCCAATCTATAAGCCCACCATATCTACTATCTGTTAAAAATGTGCAAATTCTTTTATAAACTTCATCTGCATTTGGAATATAATCTCTACCTACAAGTTGATAATAGAGTTGTCTATTTGTGAGTTTAATTCCCATCATAATATATTCATTAACTACTTCATCTATTTGTTCAAATACTTTTTCTGCTGTTGTTTCCCAATAATCAAGAAGTCCTTTTTCTTTGTCTATCCAGTATTTTATTCTCATCTTTCCTTTAGGAGTCCAGTTTCTAAATTGTTCTTTCATTTTGTTTTTTCCATTTTCAAGTTTTATTGGAGACTGCAGGACTTGAACCTGCAGACCTTTGCAATGTCTCCCATGATGTACACTTTAGTCTCCATGATTTTTGATTATAAAAGGACAGGGGGTTTTATCCCCCTGCTCACAACATTGTTTGTGAGTATTAATTTAATTTATCTGTTACCAACTTCTTCATCTTCTTTGACATTCTCAAAAGAATAGCTTGTGGTATCATCAAAATGACTTTGATGCCATACTACTCTAAGTTTTTGAGCCAAAATCTCTGAAAGGTTTTGCATAAACTCTTTCTTAAGGTCTATTACTTCTTTAGATACACTTTTGTTTCTTGTGTCATGCCAAAGTTCTTTTTTCAAAGCTTCAACATAGTTACCCATATAATAATCTACAAAGTCATATCTTTCTTGTCGCTTTGTTTCTTTAGACTTTTCTTCATCCCACTTTTCTTTTAACTCTTTAGCTTTTTGCTTACCTATTCTTTCTGCTTCTTCTTTACTTTTAGCAGTCCAATAAGTTGAAGAACCCTCAAAATGTACTTGCCATTCTTGATGAACTTTTGGTTTAAAGTTTGGTTTTGTTTCCATTTTATTTATTTCTCCTCTCAATTTCTTGAGTATGATTTCTTAAATCTTCTTCTAATCTTAATACATTTTTTATAGTCATCTCTTTAATACTATCAAACCTTATCTTAATCTCTTGATTCATTCTAAACTCCCTAAAACTTCTTGTTTTATTCGTTCGTTCTTTTCTTGCTGAGTTTCTACAGGATTAAGTAATTTAGAGATATTCTCACTTGCTTGTTTCTCGTCGTATTTAATGTTTCTTATTTTCATATTAATTATTAGAATAAAATGTATATAAACTTGTGTAACTATTCTTTTGTGACGAATTAGCCCTATTTTTTCTTAGATAATTTTCTTGATTCTTCATTGATATACTTCTTTAAACTTTTTCCAATATAGTATAATGCAAATATAATTAGTAAGATTATTCCTGCTTTTTTTACTATTAACCAAAAGAATATTTTATTGCTTGAGAATAAACTTATTAATTTAAATATCCCATATAAAATTCCTGCATACAAAAGATATAAGAAAATTAAACTCCATTCGAAGTATAATGTTTTATCTATCTTAGAATAATTAATTGGGCTCATTTGTTGGAAGAATGTTTTAGGATATTTTTTAAAAAATTTAAATAGGTGAGAAAATTTAAGGTCAGTTAGGGCATCAATTTTACGATTTTTCCAAAATCCTTTTGTTTTATGATGTTCCATTTCATGTCTTAATACACGATTCTTTAAATCGTCAAATTCAGGTTCATATAATTTTTCATTAATCTCTATTCTTTCAGGATTAGAATAATAATTTGATACTCCCCATTTAACTTTAATTATTTCAACCATGAATTATTTAACCTTTTTTCATTTATAAATGAAAGGGGAGTTTTTGGGTTATTTAATAAAGGTGGGGGTATGGTGTAATGGGAACATATTTATTGACGTGAGCAGATTCATTTTTTAATATTCTCCTCTTTCTTTTTCAGATATTTCAAAATGTCTATGAGGATTATGTTTTTTCTCTCTTTTGTTTTTCTTTTCTTCTTCAAGTATATCTTTTAGTATTTCTTCATTTGTTTTCATTTTTATTATACACCCCTATTTTTTAGAGAATAGGGAAACTCTTTTCGCTAATTCAATATGGTTTTCTTCTTGATATTGGCTCGCTATGTGTATTTGGTTTCCTTCCTATCCATGGCTCGCTATAAAAATTTGGTTTTCTTATTTCATATGGCTCGCTAATGATTGATGGTCTTCTTAAGTCAATTGGCTCGCTAATATCATTTGGTTTACTCCTTTGAAGTGGCTCGCTATCTCAAAGTGGTTTTCTTTTTTCCTTTGGCTCGCTAGCATATATTGGTTTTCTTTTTTACCTTGGCTCGCTAATATAATATGGATTTCTTATTGGCTATGGCTCGCTAAAGCAAAGTGGTTTTCTTGCAGTATATGGCTCGCTACTATATATTGGTTTTCTTATATATATTGGCTCGCTAACTCACAGTGGTTTTCTAAGGGATTATGGCTATTTCAAAACATCTCTCCAACTTGAAATATGCTTATGCTTTAAATTACTTTCAGCATAAGGAACTTCAATCTTTTGTTTTGTTAATTCTTTACATGCTTGCCAATAATGTGCTAAGAATATTTTAACCATTTTTCTTCTTGACCTTAGTTCTGCATTCATTAAACTAACTGGTGCTTTAGGATTTATCTCACTAACAAAATCTCTTTTCTCTTGTTTTTTTATTATTTTCTTGAATTTCTTTAAATCCTCTTTTGATAAACCATTAGTAAAATTATCAAGCATTTTAACTTGCCTTGCTTTTTCTTTATCATAAATCTTTCTATAAAAAGGAGTTCTTTGTTTAACAAAACTATCAGATATTTTCCAAACCATAGTTCTTAATTTTGCATTAAATTCTAACTTCTCTCCTTTCTTTCTAACAGGTGCTTGTCCATTATCGACGTGCATACCACAATATTTCCAGAGAGAACTTATGTATGGTGCATTTTCACAATAACCAAATTCCTTAATTAAGTTAGCTGAGAGTATTGCTGAAATTCCTTTAATCTTTTCTAAAAACTTTTTGTAGATAACTTCGCTTTCTACAAATTCCATCATTAATTTTTTGTATTCTGTTTCATACTTTTCTGCATTCTTTTGAACTTCTAAAATTCTTTGAATGTAAAAATTATCTTCTTTAGTTATTTTCTTATCTTTCAATAAGTTTTTTAAATATTCTGGAATTAATTTATCAACAAACTTTTCTTTAAACTTTTCTTCATCTTCTTTTTTTTCTTCAACTGAACCAGTTAAAGGAATACCTTCCATTTTTCTTCTTATTATATCTCTTATTCTATTAAACTCTGTGATTCTAACTTCTTGATGGTCATAAAAAGAACCTGCAATCATTCTTCCTAATTCTGATTTTACATTTTGTTGTTTTAATTCAACTTTTACTTCTTTCATTAATATCATACCCAAAATGAGTATTTAAGTATGTGTAACTCTTCTAAAGTAAATAATTATATGACATGTTCAAGAATACCCAATTCATTTATGATTGGGATGAATTGAACCTTCAAATTTAATTTAGGTAAGTTTAAAAAGCATACTTCTTTAGTCAATTTATGGTTACGCAAATGAATTTTAGATATAGAATTTATCCTTCTAGAACTCAAATTATCAAGTTGAACAAAACCATTTCTGATTGTTGTTTCATTTATAACAAACTTCTTGAAGCTAAAGTTAATGCTTATAAAACTGATAAAACTAATATCACTCAATTTGATATGAATAAAATTGCAAAAGATTTTGATGTGCCTGTTCATTCCCAAGTTAAACAAAATATTTCTAAAAGAATTAATGATGCCTTTCAACATTTCTTCAGAAGGGTTAAGGAAAAAAAAGGTAAAGTTGGTTTCCCCAGATTCAAGAATTTTAATAGATACAAAAGTATAACCTACCCTCAAAGTGGATTTAAGTTGCTCTCTGATAAGAAACTCTTTGTTAGCAAAATTGGAAATATTCCAATTATCCTTGATAGAGTTCCTAAGGGTAAACTCAAAACATTTTGTATTAAGAAGACTGCTCTTGGATGGTTTGCTATCTTTTCCTGTTCTGATGTTCCTATTGAACACATTGAGGTTCCAGATAACCATATCGGAATTGATGTTGGGATTGAAAGTTTTGCTGTTCTGTCTAATGGAGAAGTTATTGAAAATCCTAAACTTTTTAGGAAGTCTGAAAAGAAACTTGCTAAATTTCAAAGAAGATTGAGCAGGAAGAAAAAAGGAAGTGCTAACAGAAGAAAAGCCAGATTTAAAGTCGCTAAACTTCATCAAAGAATTTTTAATCAAAGGCAGGATTTCCTTCACAAAACTTCTTTCAATATTATTAAACAATTTAAAATTATTAGTGTTGAGAAATTACAAATTAAGAATATGGTTAAAAACCATTCTCTCGCTAAAAGCATTAACGATGCCTCTTGGGGTTGCTTTGTTCAGATGTTGTCTTACAAGGTTTTGAGAACTGGTGGACAATTGATTAAGGTTAATCCAAAGAATACAAGCAGAACCTGTAGCAAGTGTGGGAATATCCAAGATATGCCTCTGGCTAATCGGGAGTTCAAGTGTTTGGAATGTGGTTTTGTTTGTCATCGTGATTTGAATGCTTCGTTGAACATTGATAGGGCTGGACAAGTCCAAATCTCTTCTTTGGAAGAGAACGCCTGTGAACATGATGTAAGACCTTCTTCATTGAAGGCAACTGTGGATGAAGCAGGAACTATATTTGAACCTGCGTAATCCATTAGGGTTCATTGGATACTCCTCCCTTTAGGGTGTGAGAGGATGTCACTTAATACTTTCCCAAAGAAGTAGACTACTTCCTACTTTTGTAAGAAGATATTTTTTAGGTTTTGAAAATGATATGTCTTTCTTTTTTCTTTTTGATAACTTTGGATATTCTAATTCTTTTGCTTTGTTTAATGTAAATTCTTTTTTAAGATGTTCTTCATATTTGTTTGCTGAATCTATACTTTCAAAATAGATATTTGTTTTTATATATCCTTTAGGTTTAGAACACTTTATTTTTTTCAATTTACACCTCTTTATTTATGGAATTAAACTTGCAATTTTTTCTGCCATATCTTCTTCATCTGGTTCAAATTCATCTGGAAGTTCTGTTATTTTTGTTGTGTTGTGTGTCAAGGGAACTGTTTTTAATCCTGCCACAGCTTTATCAAAAGAATCTAAAGGATTTGTCATATTACTCCATCTCCCAAATTGGTTTTGTAGTTAGAGGTTTCTTCTTATAACTTGATTTCTTTTTCTTTTTTCTACTCTTAGTTTTAATTAATTTCTTAGTTTTAATTGGTACATTAAGAGGTCTTGATTTTGGGAGATACATTAAACCTAAATCTGAAAATGGTTGTTGAGGAGTTTGTTTCTTTTTAGCCATAGTTTGAAATTCTGGAGTATTCATTTCTAAATTTCTTGAACCTTTTTGAATAGCTTTCCATAATCCTCTTCCAGTAATTTTTAATCCCCTAACAAATGTTTTTCCAAAGTTCTTTAAAGCACTTGGAGATTTTTTAATTAATTCTAAATCACTTATTTCTTTTAATAATTTATTTCTTTGTTCATAAGATTTAGCAAATAATAATTCTTTTTCTTTCTTCTTTTTTAATTGATTAATTTCTTTCCTTAATTCTTCTAATGATGGTTCTGTTTTATTTTTCATATTTTAATTAAAAGGTTCTGTATCATCTAAGAATGATTTATTTTTTGATTTTTTTTCTTTTAAATCTAATGATTCTGTAATATTTTTTAACCCTTTTCCTATAACTCCTATAACCAATAATCCACCTAATAAACCACCAATACTATTTCCTAATGACATTTTATTTATTCCTATAACTTTTTAGTGTCATTTTCTTTCCCACTCAGACCAAGTTAATATTCTTTTTAAGGGAACATTTCTTTTAATTAATAATAGATTATGGTTTTTTAAATGTGAAGAAGGGAATGCTGATAATTTATATCTTTTACTATATTTTTGGGCTAAAAGATTTAAGGAAGTATTTTTAGGAATGCCAGTTACTAAAGCATAATTTAAACCATTTCTTTTCATGCTTTTTTTTATTTTCATTTAAACTTCATATAGAAATCTTTACTAACTATTCTCCAAGACTTAATCTTAGAAGGAGCAGTTGCAATAGCAAAGTATCTCATACCTCTTTTAGTTCTTTTAGAAATTAATGTGTATTTATCAGACATGAAAGATTTTCTCTTTCGTAAATCATAGAATTTTAATCTTGGCATTTTAACTCCTTTTCTTTTTTCTTTTACCCCTAGACATCTTAGCTTCACAAAGATTTCCTTTGCCATCTACATAATAAAGATAACCTTTTTTTCTTTCAACTACATTTTTTTTAATTATTTTTCCCATATTCTTTTATGTTTTTTTAATTTTTAAAGGTTTGTTATAATTTTATAGTTACAAATTAACCCTTTCGTTTGGCTGTCCAAATCTTCCCACAGCCCAAATTATAATACTTATTGCTAAAATTATAACTATAACTATTAAGATACTAAATATTGTTCCTGTTGATGCGAAGAATGTTACAATTCCTCCAGTTACATTTCCAACTATTGAATTTACCCTTCCAAGAGAATATACATAAACGTAAGTATAACTTACATTTGTATCATCATATTCTGTTGCATTTACAATTACTGTTGCATTTGTTAATACACCTGCATTTGAAAGAGTATAATTAGCAGAAGGAATTAAATAAGGAAATCCACCTGAAACATTCGCCCAAACCTCTGTTGCATCAATTGAAGACCATGAAGAATTATATCCACTTAAAGTATATCCTGTAGTATTAACATAAGCACCAGTTTCGTTAATTATTGTTACTCCTTTGCTCTCTGAATCAATAGTTGACTCTGTTGCAGATTGTAAAGCAGTTAATGATAAAATTATTGCTACTCCGATAACAGCTAACACTAAAAATGTAACCATTACTTGTTTGGCTGTATCTAATCCTAAAACTCCTTGTCTTTGTTTCATCTTTTTGATTATTTGAAGGACTTGGATGCTCTGGGAGTTTACCCCAATATCCTTATTTTTCCTTATCTTTCTTTAGGTAGGAAATCCACCATCAGTTCTCAATGGGCTTAGAGATTTACAGACCCTTCGGTTTGCTGTCCAAATCTTCCCACAGCCCAGATTATAATTGAAATAGCTAATATAATCACTACAACAATTAAGATACTGAATATTGTTCCTGTGGAACCGAAGAACGTCACTAACCCGCCAGATACATTCCCAATAATATGGGAGGTGTCATTTGCAGCTTGACTATTGTTTATGAAAATGTTTGCATTTTCTAAAGAAGTCAAAGCTAACAAAATAGCAACACCAGTAACAGCTAACACTAAAAATGTAACCATTACTTGTTTGGCTGTATCAAGCCCAAGAACACCGTTCCTATTTCCAAATCTCATTTTACTTAAAGTAAGTAGTAAATATTTGCTTTTAAACCCTAATCAACAGCACTTTATTTGTCCTAAACATTTATAAGGATAAAAAATATAGATTATTATGCTATTAGGAAGTGAAAAGAAAATTAAAGAACATAGAGAAGAGTATAATCAAAGTATAGAATTTAAGGAAAGGATGAGAAAATATCAAAAAGAATATCGTCAAAGACCAGAATTTAAAGCAAAGAAAAAAGAATATTATCAAAGACCAAAAGTGAAGGAAAGAGTGAGAAAATATATGAGAGAATATTATAAAAATAACAAAAAGACATATTTAGGTTATATCAAAAAGTATCAAACTTCTAAAAAAGGTATAAAGAAAATTAAAGAATATATGAAAGAATATAATCAAAGACAAGGGGTGAAGGAAAGGAGGAGAAAATATATGAGGGAATTAATGAAAGATGAATCTCATAGATTAAAACACCTTTTTTATAAAAGATTAAGGAGAACAGTAAATAGCTTTCATAAATATGGAAGGCTAAGATTGAATAACTTACACGTAAATTATTATCTTGAAAATTATGGGGTAAACTTTGAAAAAATAACAATGAAATTACGACCACTTCCAAAAGATATAAAGAATTATGAAATAGACCATATTATTCCTTTATCTAAATTTGATTTCACTAAAAAAGGAGATATTAAAAAAGCATATTCTCCAAGCAATATTAGATTAATCTTATCCCAAGAAAATCGTAAAAAAGGAAATAGATTAATTCAGGGTTGAGAGTAAAATAACCAAATATAAGATACTATTGTTAATGCTATTAAGATTCCTAATGTTCTTGAATTAATAAAACCAGATAATAAAGACATCACTATTGCTAATACTGTTGTTGCTGTGCATCCTACTGCAAATGCTACTGGAAAGTCTCCCCTTCCTTTTTTTGATTCTTGAATGAAATATATTGAGAAAACTAAAATTATTAATAATACTCCAAAAAGCATTGCATCATAAAAAGGAACTATTTGAGTTGCATAAACAAAGAAATCTCCCATTCCTCCCCCACTGCTTGTATATGTTGGATAAGTCATTTTATTTTATTACGTTCCCCACCTTATAACTTTTATAGTATAAAATAATAAAACCATTCCAAATAAAGAAATTATTGCTCCAAATATCAAAGCAAAATTTCCCCCACTTAAACCAAAGACATTTCCTAATAAAGTAGTTATTAACTTAAAACTTTGTGATAATCTTGACAAAAGATTTCTTGAAGTTGAAACTGTTGAAACTAATTGTAAACTTTGTGCATCTACTGTTGGTTCATCTGCTGTTGAAATATTTATATCTAAATTTTGTTGTTCTTGAAAGTTTCCTAATAGAATAGATAAATTTTGTGCTGTTTCCTTAAACTCTGGATTTTCTACTAATATTGATGTCTTTCCATTTAATGCTGGATAACTTAATGCAAAGAAGATTATGCACACAGAACATACTAAAATAAATGTTGTTGCTATTGTAAAATCTTTTATTGAATCTGCCATTAAGTTTTTCTCCCTGAAATTTTAATTATTAAGATTATTACTATAATTATTACATATAATAAAACAGATGTTGCTCCAAATGGACTTCCTGAATTTAGAAGCAACATTAAACTACTTGCTATTAATCCTATTATGATTCCAAATAATAATGCTATTGGGTCTGAGATTAATAATAAAACTATTGATAAAACTAATAAGAAAGTTAAAATTATATTATCTGTTCCAAAGTATTGGCTTCTATCTTCTAAAATTGTTGCAGATGCACTTGTTAATAATTCTCCAGATATAGAAACATCTATTGTTGTAAAAACATCTCCTAAAGACTCTGCTATATCGCAATCTATTTGTCCACTTGTTGCAAAAAGAGTTTGATTACAACTTGTTTTATTTCCTAAAATATTTGATTGATTCACAAATAAATTTACACTCTTGGATAATCCACTTGGAATTTCAAAATTTAAAGTGATAGTTCTATTATTTTGGCTTAATCCATAATTAAAATCATTCTCAACATCATAATTATTTATCAAATTAACTGATTGTCTTTCATTTAAGTTTATATTACAATCTCCTGTAAGAAAATTAATACAAGAAATTGCTGGATTGTCAAATGTTGATATTGTTATTCCATTTTCTTTTACTATTATTTTATAAAGGACAGCATTTAAATCAAAATTTGCACTTGCTTCTCCATTAGCATCTGTAATTGGAGATTCTATTGATTTATAAACTCCTTCCCCTAAATATTTTCTTTGAATGTCTATGACTGCATCTTGAACTGGTAAAAATGTTGAAGATTTGTAAGTGATTCTAAAAGTTGTTGCATCTGTTGAAGGTAAATCTAATAAGGTAATATTATTTGGTAATGAGGTTATACTTACATTTTGTATATTGTGTGCTTCATAAACATAATTGTCAGAACCATATCTTGATTGTTCCCATAATCTTAAACTTGAACTTATTAAATCATTTTCAGAACATATTCTTGGGGTGCTATTACCTTCAAATAATTCATTAAATTCTGCTACATTTTCTCCTGTTATTGTTTTTAAAATTATTGTTGTTTCTATTGTTGAATTTTCATTATCAATTATTTCTTGGTCTGTTTCATCTTTTAAAGTATAATTTACTAAAACATTTGTATAACTTGAGCAATCATCTAAATTAACATTTATTATTGTTTGATTATATTCTGTTGAATTTATATTATTTAACCAAAAGAACCATGTAATATTTGTATCTGTTGAAACTATTGGAGAAGTTACTGTTGAAGAAATTATATATCTATTTCCTCCTAATGAATTAATTGATGTGGAATAATTTGTATTATTATATTCTAAATATGAAGAAGTTAAGGAAGAACTTACTTGAAAATCTCCTGAAATAGTTGTAGGGCTTACTTCTGTTACATTTGAACTATATGTATAATTATTAAAATCAAATAAATTATAAGTCCAATCAATAAAATCATAACCTAATTTTCCAAAAGTATCATTAGCATAAACTATTAAATTAGTATAATTATTTATTGTAAGATTTTGAGATTTTAAAACACCACTTGTACATGAAAAAGTTGTATTTGTTTCATTATATTTGTACCAACAAAAATCTAAATTAGTATCATTTATTGTTGTGTTTAATGTAAAGTTATCTAAGTTAGTTAAGTAATTATAATTTATATTATTAAGAGGATAAGAGATATTCACTGTTGGATAAACTGTATCAATAGTAAAAACTCTTGTAGTTGCAGTTGTACTTTGTGATTCATTATCCCATGCTTCTATTGTCCAGTTATGGTTTCCATCAATTAAAGTCTTTGTAAAAATATATGTTCCATTAAATCCACTTGAATTTGTTTC
>SDBT01015243.1_pt1 | contig 12222 bp, 6 predicted proteins | sample 2277101 | NCBI WGS metagenome assembly SDBT01 (sample SAMN10404973, study PRJNA504765) | marine sediment metagenome | isolation source: marine sediment core GS10_PC15, 103 cmbsf | place: Arctic Ocean: Southern Knipovich Ridge | collected 2010
GCAGGTAACTGAGTCTATTAAAATTGGTGTAAGCTGAGATTACCTCTTTGTCTTGATTCTTGCTGGGAACAGTAATTGTCTCGAAATTCCTATCCATATACCAGTACTTTCCGCCAAAAGTGAACCAGTCGGGAAGTTCAAAATCTACTCCCAATCTGCCTGCCCAACCATCTTTTCTCCTTGCGCCTCTCACATGAATCTCATTAACCCAGATTTCTCCATCAGAAATAGGATTTTCTGTGCCATTTACAATCATTAGTTTTATCTCGGCAATGTTGGTGAGAACAGGACTTCCTGCCCTGGTTATGGTTCCATCTGAACTTTCCATCGTGTCTGCCCCATACTTTCCGTCAATATCTTTTAACTCGATGGTCAAAAGCCTCCAGTCTCCCCAGTTTACCGTTGTTTCAAATTGGTAATAGTCGTTGGGTGTGCCCAATCTCATTATGAATTTTGGATTCTTTGTCAGATAATCGGGATTATTAATGAAGAACTTGAGTTCCTTATATTTTGAGTAGTCCTCGGCTCTGGTAAATGTCCATTTGGTGTAGCCTGTTGCGTCACTAATTAATGTGTAGTTTAGCGAAAGCGTCTGTTCCACTTCCCTTTCTTCAATAAGTCTCTCACCATAAAGGTCTTCATAATCGGCGTTATCGAGTAAGCCGTCACCATAAACACTATAATCATCCTCGGTATTCACAGCACCAACGGAAAATTTATCGTCCGTATCTGTGCTCTGGACAACTCCTCTCTCCCATTTATTCCCCACTATACCGATAGAAGCAATCTTTATGCTTCCTGAAACGTTTGTTCCCTTCAATGTCATCCTTATGTGCTTTATAGCTGTCCAGTTTGAAGCAGTGTCTGTAGTAATACCGAGGTCCCATTCCACTTTCTTCCATCCGGACCAGTCTATGGTTTTAGGAAACGCATCGCCATCACCTTTATCCGGTTCCGGACCCACAAGGTCCCCATCCAGATCCTCAGTATCAATTTTTCCGTTCTTATAGCCGAACTTTCCATCTTTAAGGTAATTTTTCTCGTCATCACCAGTCCAATTAGAAAATTTCCAGCCAACATCTTCGCCGAAATTTAGGCTCCCATCACCATTAATATCCTCTGTGTCCAGTACCGTATCCCCATCGGCATCCTCAGCAATAGTTCCCAGTGTAATCTCCAGAATTTCTCCCTTCCCATCGCCATAAACATATAGTTCCAAACTCTCCTTTTGCGAGTAGTCGACTCCTCGAGTGGAAATAGGATAGACAATAGATGCTTCCTCGGTGGTTCCCGTCAACAAATTGTAGTCAATCTTCAGGACTTCCTGTTCCTCATCTTCACCCACATCGGCATTCGGCTTAATCTCCTTAATTCTGACATCCTCATTATCCCAGCTAATAGCTCCCTCTTGTGTGGGAACTCCTCCCGGATTACTGGCTATCTGCCATACATCTTTATCAGTGGGCATTCCATCAGTTAACTTTACTCCTTCCATACTATCAATTATTGCCTTTCCCCAGGTGTTGGGATTATTGAAACTCGTGGCTAATTCTCCAGAAATCTTTGTTTTGAAAGGGAAAAATGGTTGGGGGTCAAAAGAGAATTCTGAATTTGCATCCAGAATAAGTTTACTTCCCGGAGTCGCTCTCACGGTGGGAACAGTTACCGTTTTAGCTGCACCGCTATACAGGATTGTAGAACCCAAAAAGAACCTATCAGTGGGCGCCCATTCTCCTCTTGCGCCCAACAGAGTCTCCTGGAAGAGACCGGCGAAGGGCATATATTCATAGTTAATCTTAACTTCTGTCTCTTCATCAATCTCTTCTTCACGAAAGAATGTAATCCAGCCAGACTCGTAGTCAATGAAATAGTCTTCATCCCTTTTGAGTAGCCGACCATTCAACGTAATCTTTTCACTTCCCTCCACGATGTTCGGCCGCAGGAAATATTCCTTCTGCCGATACTTATACTCCATATATATGATGTAATGGTGTTGTGGATTTGTCTTATTGTATATATCAGAAAATGGCGGGTCAAAAGGCGTACGGACTTTAAATTTCAATATTCCCTCATCATAATCCATTTCAATAATGCCGTAAACATTCCCAAACATGGTTACTTCATTACGGTTCAAATCCAAAATCTTTACAATAAAGTCCCTGCCCTCAACTCCCTGAATAATCTTTTTTCGTCCTAAGTCGTAATAATTCATCATCTTCTGATCCAGGTCTTCATTTTCATCTTTAAGTATCTTGCGGTAACCGTTATTGCCCACCGAAATCAATTGACCACCGGAGTCTTTATAATCCACAGCAATGACATAATTTTCATAAATAGTCTTCCTAAAAGTGATAATCCCTTTAATATAGTCTATCGTGTAATCCTGTCCCGGAACCTGAAGATTAAAGTATCCGTAATATGTGGCACTGCCGGTTAAGGGTAGAAGGTCAACATTTCTCACCATCATGTCGGCACCATTCTGGTTATTTGTCCCATCCCGGTCATCAATATAGACCTGTTCAGTTCCGCTCTGAATGTTTGTATTCCACAGCTTGTAATATTTTCGCCGCCGATACGATGTATCGTTAATATCTCTCTTCTCAAATGTGGCCTTACCTTTAAATTTCTTCTCCTCCGGTATTCCCTTAGTCTGTGAACCAATAGCCATAAATTTAAATTCCTTATACTGCATATTCAACTTCCCTCCAAATACGCTCTTCTTATAGGCGACAAATTCAGTTGCTGGAAGTTCCAGGGTAATATCTCCGAATGCTGCTTCCTGAACAATTTCATCAGGGTCTCCTTTATAGACCACGGAGATATCTCTTTTATCCTCTACAGTATCATCATAGTCTACATTAACCGTAATTTTTGTACCCACGTTTCCTTTAATCTTCACCTGGAGTTCCTGGTTCATATCAAACCCTTCAGTAACCCCGACGGGAGTACCAGTAATTGTCCTCTCCTCCTCATCCTTATAGAATACAGCACCGTACTTCATCGAGATCCTCTTCTGTCCCGATATGTTCAAACTCGACTCAAACGGAAGGATTATACCAATCCCTCCGGGAAGAGGGGGAACAGCTTCTTCCTCTTCTGGTTTTACTTCTTTTACCTTTTCCACTTTCGGCGGAGCCAAAAGTTCTTCTTCAATTATAAATATTCCTTGCTCCTTCTCATCCCTCATCTTATTCCATTCTTCTTGACTATAGGAGATAAATTCCTTCTCTTTTTCCTTCTCCTTTATAAAGGCATCAAAATCTTCGAGTGCACCACCCCTAACGTCCATAGAACTCACTAAAGCAAGTCCAATGGATGCAATCAAAGCTAATAGAATAATCTTTCTGGAAAGTAACATCTCTTCCTTTTGTAGGGGTTCGATTCAGATATTGTTGAAAAACCCCTGACTGGTAGTCGGGCTCGTCCCTGAGCCCGATTTTTCAACAGTATCTCCAGATATTGTTGAAAAACCCCTGACTGGTAGTCGGGCTCGTCCCTGAGCCCGACAGAAACTCTGGGTCAGAGACGACCCAGAGTACCTATTTTGAGTATTTAAGGTATTCTAACTAATTTAACCCCAATTTACAATAAAAAAACCGCTCCCCAGTCTTCTCCAAAAAAGTACGACCCGCATCCGAATCACTGGTTAGCGGCTAAACAGTTCTCTGCGTGTCTTCCTTCGGTAACCCAGCCTCCCGCTGTGCGGGACTGTGGTTTTGCGTCCTCCGATTTCTCGGAGTTTGCCTTTTCGGAAAAGACAGGCTGACCTTATAAATTATATAGCTTCTAAAATGATTATATCACAGACTCCCTTTATTGTCAACCGCTTTTGAAAGGCTATAGAATTTTACAATTGATATAATCGATGTAATTATGTATAATCGTATTGAATAGAAAAAACGCAAACTCCAGGTTATTTCTTGGACTTACCCTTAAAATGAAAATTCTACATCGCTATATTATTACTGAATTCATACCCCCTACTTTTCTTGCTCTTTTCATATTTACCTTTATTTTAATTATGGAAAGATTATTCGATTCTATAAACCTCCTGATTAGTAAAGGTGTGAGCTTGTTATCAGTTATCCAGATTCTCGGATATGTATTACCTTCCCTTCTCGTTTACACCATTCCCATGGCAATCCTGGCGGGCACCCTTATCTGTTTTGGCAGGCTCTCTTCAGATAATGAGATAACTGCAATCCAGGCATCGGGTGTAAGTCTATACAGTATCTTCCTCCCTGTCATTATTCTGAGCTTCATTGTTAGTATATTTTTAGTCTTCTTTAACGAGCAGATAACACCCCGCTCTTACAATCGATTCCACAAACTATACTACCAGATAGTCCAAAAGAATCCCATACTTAAACTTGAAGAGCGCACCTTCCTGGAAATAAAGGATTACAGGCTCTATGTAGAGAAGATTAAGCAAAAAAAGGGGAAACTTTCGGGCATAATTATGTATAAAATGGAAAAGGATGGTTTTCCCACACTAATCACCGCCCAGCACGGGAATATGTTAAGCAATGAGCAACAAGTGGTTTTCCGGTTATTTGATGGGAGCATCCAACAGAAAGATAAACAGGATCCCAACAAGTACAGCATAACCTATTTTGAAAATTACGATATTTCACTCGACCTTACCCAGACCCCACCCCCGAAGGCTAAACGAATCAGACAGATGGGAAAATCTGAACTTTTACAGGAGATAAAAAGACTGAAGCAAGATAATATCCCTACTCATTCATTAGAAGTAGAATACCATCAGCGTAGGTCCCTTGCTTTTGCTTCATTTGTTTTCTGCTTAATTGGAATTCCCCTGGGAATAAAATCACGCAAGGGGGGAAAATCGATTGGATTTGGCTTGAGCCTGGGTCTGTTTCTGTTATACTGGTTTCTCCTTGTGGAAGGGATTACTATGGGAGAGAGAGGAATCGCTCCTCCTCTCTTCAGTGTGTGGATACCAAATTTGATAACAGGGATAGCCGGCACCTGGATGATTTACAGAACCGCAAAATAATTCACTGTAGGGGTTCGATTCATCGAACCCGCGGGTCGGATAAATCCGACCCCTACAAGGAAATAAAGCTTTCGCTTTGCGGCTACATTTTTGAGATTGAAAACACAAATGCGTATTTTAACTCGTTACATATTAAATGAATTCTTGAAACCATTTCTCCTGGGAGTAGCTGCTTTTGCCTCTCTACTCATAATCTCTGAACTATTTTACCAGCGCGTCAAATGGATCGACATGGGAACTCCCCTTCTGGTTTCTGCAGAATACCTCCTCTGGAGAATACCTGAATGGCTGGTTCAGACACTTCCTGTAGCGGTTCTTCTGGCCACTCTTTTCTCCCTGGGAGGTCTTGTCCGCCATAACGAACTTACAGCTATGAAAGCCTCCGGAATAAGCCTATACAGAATTCTATCTCCTCTATTAGTTTTCTGCCTGTTCCTGGTTATGGGGTCTCTTTTGTTCAGTGAAGTCATCGTGCCTTACGCTAATCAGAGGGTAGACTACATCTACAATGTTAAAGTGAAGCATCGAAAGATAAGTAATTATCAACAGCAGGACAACCTGGTAATAGCAGGGGAACAAGGAAGGATGTATACCATCAAGCATCTCGACGGAGAGAAAAAATTAATGAAAGAAGTATCAGTCGACCAATTCGACAAAAACTCCGCTCTAATAAATCAAATCTATGCCCAAAAAGCCGTATGGAAAGACTACTACTGGATATTTTACGACGGAATTCTCCGCCAGTTTGACCAAGACGAAAAGGGGACGATAAGAGAAGAGAAATTTAAGGAAAGGGTCTTCTATTTGCCAGAACGCTTAGACCATTTTTGCCGTAAACAGAAAAAGCCTGGTGAAATGAATTATTTTGAGTTGAGAGATTATATTGCAAAGCTGACCAAAAATGGGATTCCGGCAATTCGAGAAAAAGTGGCTCTCTATTCGAAAATATCCTTTCCCTTCTCCTGTCTTATCATTATGCTCGTAGGCATTCCCTTTGCTCTGCAGACTTCAAAAAGCGGGAAAGTAAGGGGATTTGCTTTCAGCTTATTTATCTGTTTTCTCTACTGGCAAATGTTCTCTGTAGGTAAAGCAATTGGAGAGAACCACATCCTGCCGCCTATTTTAGCTGCCTGGTTTGCCAATATTATCTTTGGAATTTTAGGACTGGTCTTAATCTCAAAAGTCCATAAATAACTTGTAGCGGCAAAGCGTAAGCTTTATTTCCTTGTAGGGGTCGGATTTATCCGACCCGCGGGTTCGATAAATCGAACCCCTACATTATTATTTTATAACTGCAAGCTTTCCTGTTTTCTTACTACCGTCAGCATTAACTACATATATATAGATTCCAGAAGCCACCCTATCCCCATAATCATTTTTTCCATCCCATTCGTATTTATAAACACGTCTGTCCTCAGGGTCAATTCCTTTCAGGAATATTTCACTCTCCGGAGCACTACGGACAAGTTCTCCAGTTACATTATAAATATCGATATTCCTTTCTGCTACAGACTCCCTTGTGGTAAAGCAGATGGTGGTCTGTGAGGTTTGGGCAGGACGGAAAGGATTGGGAAAATTCATTATCCCATAAACTACTTCCTCTGGAAGGAAGGCAGCCAGAGCTTCCTCAGCATTTATCCTTCCATAACCAGTATATGCATCCCAGCCATCGCTTCCTATATCATCGACAGAGCTTATAATAGTGTCTCTAACGTCCATGTTAGTCAAGGTAGGATTATGAGACCAGATTAAAGCTGCCAAGCCAGAAACAAATGGCGTAGCCATACTCGTCCCCGATTCAGTTCCATATCCACCAAGGGAAGTGCTATAAATATTGTTCCCTGGAGCAACCACATCCAATTCTGCTCCATAATTACTACCCAAACCGAAACCCCAATCATCAGGGTCACAACGCTCATCACTCTCATTAGTTGCACCAACGGCAATCACATTATCATATGCTGCCGGATAATTAACAAAGGACTCGTTATCGTTCCCGGAAGCAGCCACCAGAAGGCATCCATTATTATATGCATAATCTACTGCATCTTCCAGTGTACTACTTGAACCTGGCCCCCCCAGACTCAGACTGATAATATCTGCTCCCTCATCAGCTGCATAGATTATACCTGGGGCTATAATAGAATCGTCGCTCCACCCATTGTCATCGAGCACTCTAACCACCATAATTTTAGAATTCCAGGAGACCCCGGCAATCCCTATACTATTGTCCGTTTCCGCAGAAGCAATACCAGCACAGTAAGTTCCGTGGTCGACTACATCCATAGGGTCATCATCTTCAACAGGGCTCGTGTACTCCGGACCAACAAAGTCCCAGCCATAGTAATCGTCAATATATCCATTTCCGTCATCGTCAATTGTATCTACAAGGTCGTCATTTTTCCAGATATGACCAACTAAATCCTCGTGGCTATAATCTACCCCACTATCCACTATGGCAATAATTATGTTGGAACTGCCTGTCTCCGTATTCCATGCCTGCGGTAACTTTATCTGAGTAATTCCCCATTGATCCCCAGCAATATATCTCGGGTCGTTTGGTGTCAGAAAAGCCTTTCTTATATAATTCGGTTCAGCATACTCGACATCGGGGTCTTTCTTATATTTTTCAATCATCTCCAGAACCGTCTTATGAGGAGGAACCTTTATACAATGGACATTAATTTTTTCGATTTTTTTTCTTATTCGACCTTGCAGTTTTTTATTAATCCCCTTAATAGTTTCTACTTTCACCCCTGGTTTAAATTTCACCAGAATTTCATCAGCCACTGCCAGTGCTTTTCTTTTGGTCTTAGGGTCAACAATAGAGATTTCTTTCCGCTCTCCTGCCCAAAGGTTGGCACAGAAGAAAAGAGTATTAAATATTAGGAAGGTAAAAAATAATTTTTTCTTCATCACCATTTTTTGTTTGGTATCCGTAAATTCTGGACTCTTTGCGAATCGCGTAGGGGCGACCTTCATGGTCGCCCGAACCTCCCTCTCGGGAGGACTCCAGAGCTGCAAAGCGGAGTAGCTGCTCCCAGGAATTAGAAGTTAACTGAGATTCCAAGTGAGCCGGTTAAAGCGGTGGGAAACTTCTGGCTATCAGCTATCGTTGTGCTTTTAGTGCTCATTCCCGCGGCAAAGTCTAACTGGAAATGGAAGATATTTAAACCGAGTCCGGCAGTAAACATACTCCCGGAACTCTCAGCTAAATTATCCATAAATCCGCCACGCAGGGCAAAGTTCAGCCAGGACCTGTTGAAAACATTCACTTCAGCCCCCAAGCTCAACATTTTGGAATAGTATCCCTGGAGAGCTGTCTTATTATTGGTCAGGTCCCAATCTGCAGAAAGAGTTATGAAATTTAAAGGCCAGTAGGCTACTCCAACCCTCACTTGTGGCTCTATAACGTACTTATCTAAACCTGCCTTATCTTTCGCTTCTTTTGGCTGGCTAAATGAAGGATAGGTTATATTTCTTACAACCATTCCAAATCTCATTTTCCAACTCTCCTTCAAGTCGTAAAGGGCACCTACATCCGCTCCGATTGTAGTTGAAGCCTTCGTATTATCATTATAATCTTTATACAGACCTCCCATGAGGTCCTCTCCTGAAAATACATCAAATTGGGTGAACCCTACCATTCCGTACATAAACTTGAAATTGCCTCCCACATAAAGGTTCTCTAACCAGGGTAGTTCCAATGCATAAGTAATCGGAGCTTCAAAAAGCATTATTCCATTCAATCTAATATTTGTTTCATTCTCACTAAAGCCAGCGCCTGTAAGCACACCTGTTGCTAAACTGCCAGCCACTTCAGCAATTGTACTGGCTACTGCATTAATCTCCTCGTCAGTAAGACCCATCAGTGCTCCAGCAATTACTAACTCTTCAGCAAGCTCTTGATTACCCCATCCTCCTACCGTAGGGCTTACACTCAAATCATTCAAGGAACCTGCTATACTATCAGCAATTAACTGCTGTGATGAAGACAATGCCCCCGCGACATCCCCCGGCCCATCACCTGCAACATCTACACACAAAGCATTCAGTGCATCTTCGTCTACAACTCCCTCTCCCAGTCCAATATTGACCAGGTCGAGGTTGGGGTCTGCTGCTAACTCAGTTAAGTTAATTACTCCTAATCCCATGTTGCGATAGCGAACATTAAGCCCGGCGTTTATATCTAAAATCAATCCCAACCCAGCTTTATTCAAATCATTCAGATCGTTAATTGCTGAAGTAAATGATTTTATCAAATCGGCATCGAATAAGCCACCTGTATCCTGCAATTCCTGAATATCACTTACTGTCTCGGCTATCTCCCCCAGGTCATCCACTTCATCAATTAAGCCTTCTGTGGTCTCTATACCCACACCTATGGGAATCTGGATATCAAAACCTTTCTGGAGAGCAAAGCCTGCTGGATTCCAGTACTGGGCAATTGCATCCTCAGCCACTGCCACAAATGCTCCTCCCATTCCCAAAGGTCTTGTTCCCAAAATTTTAAAGGAACTTGCCAGACCAATCTGTCCCCAAACCACTACCATTGACACTGCTACTGCCAAACTAATGATTTTTCTCATTCCGTTTCCTCCTATTTATTTTCTAGAACCCGTCAAAGGTAGTGTAGGGGCTTGTCCCCGTAAAAATTACGCCCATAAAGGGCTACACTACCCGCAAGAACTCCAAAATTTATATTACCACATATTTGGAGATTTGTCAGTGACTTTTTTCACAATCTCTCAAGTTCCCATTTCCCAGGAAGAGAGATATTTCTTCTGCTCGTCTGTTAAGCCATCAATTTTTACTCCCATTGCCTTCAGTTTCAAGCGGGCAATTTTTCTATCTATACTTTGGGGAACTGGATAGACTTTTTTTGCCAAATTCTTGCCCTGGCGACTCAGATACTCTGCACACAAAGCCTGATTGGCAAAACTCATATCCATTACGCTGGCTGGATGTCCCTCGGCAGCAGCAAGATTGACTAACCTTCCTTCTGCCAGAAGATTTATTCTCCTGCCATTAGGTAGAGTATACTCCTCTACGAACTGGCGAATTCTCCTTCTTTTTTTGGAGATTTTCTTTAAGCCTTCAATGTCCAATTCTACATTGAAATGTCCGGAATTACAGATTATTGCTCCATCTTTCATGCGGCGGAAATGGTTGGGTCTAATCACATTAATATCACCGGTCAAAGTCACAAAGATATCTCCAATTCTCGCAGCTTCCAGGATGGGCATTACCCGAAATCCATCCATTACTGCTTCTATTGCCTTTAAGGAATCTACCTCGGTAACCAACACATTAGCACCCATTCCCTTTGCCCTCATTGCCACTCCTCTTCCACACCATCCATAGCCACAGACAACAAAATTCTTTCCTGCCAACAAGATATTGGTTGCCCGAACTATCCCATCAATAGTAGATTGTCCTGTGCCATAGCGGTTGTCAAAGAAGTGCTTGGTCTGGGCATCATTTACTGCAATGACGGGATATCTTAACACGCCAGAACTTTCCATGCTTCTCAAGCGGATCACTCCTGTGGTAGTCTCTTCACTTCCACCAATTACATTCTTTATGAGAATTCCTCCACGCTCAGACTTAGAATGTAAAGTGGATACCAGGTCAGCTCCGTCGTCCATTGTGATGTGGGGTTGATGATTTAAGGCTGCTTTGATATGCTGATAATATGTTTTCTTATCTTCGCCACAGACGGCAAAGACTGGAATCCCGTAGTCTTTGACCAGTGATGCTGCCACTTTGTCCTGAGTGGAAAGGGGATTTGAGGCACAGAGAACTACATTTGCTCCGCCAGTCTTCAAAGTATCAAGCAGATTGGCAGTTTCGCTGGTAACGTGCAGGCAACAAGAGATGCGTTTTCCCTTCAATGGTTTCTCTTTCTTAAACCTCTTTCTAATTAATCTCAAAACAGGCATTTCCCTCTCAGCCCATTCAATACACAACTTCCCCTCCGGGGCAAGCTTTACATTCTTTATATGGTATTTCATATATCCCCCTTAAGCTTCTTTTTTCAGGTCTTTTGCTTTATCTGTTCTTTCCCAGGTAAATTCCTCTTCCTCTCTCCCAAAATGTCCATAGGATGCTGTTTTCTGATATATCGGTCTTAAAAGATTTAGCATCTTAATCATTCCCTGGGGTGTAAGTTCGAAGTGCTTTCTGACCAATTCTTCCAGCCTCTCTTCAGGCACTTTCCCAGTATCAAATGTGTTAATATTTATACAGATTGGCTCAGCCACGCCAATAACGTATGCTAATTGAACCGTGCATTTATCAGCTAACTCACTAGCTACAATATTCTTGGCAATGTACCTTGCCATATACGAGCCAGAACGGTCAACCTTCGTCGGGTCCTTACCTGAAAAAGCGCCGCCGCCATGGGCAGCCATACCACCGTATGTATCTACAATAATTTTCCTTCCCGTCATTCCTGTGTCTGACTGTGGACCACCAATAACGAATTTGCCAGTCTCGTTAATAAAGCATTTTGTCTTCTTAGGGTCATAAAATTCACCGAGAGCAGGAATAATAACTTTTTCTGTAATCTCTTTTCTTGCTTCTTCGGTCATCTTTTTCCCTGTCTTATCCACCACCTCTTCTGTATGCTGGGCAGCGATAACTGCCCTATTAACCACAACCGGCTTCCCATTCTGGTATTCTACCGTCACCTGTGATTTTCCGTCAGGACCTAAATAATTAATTATACCCTTCTTTCTGACCTCAGCCAGCTTGCGCGTCAACTTATGGGCTAACATAATGGGCAAGGGCATCAGTTCAGGAGTTTCCTCACAGGCATAACCGATCATTAAGCCCTGGTCACCAGCGCCTCCAATGTCCACTCCCAGAGCAATATCTTCTGACTGTCTGCCAATAGTATTTAAGATAGCACAGGTCTTAGCATCAAATCCATACTTAGTATTAGTATATCCAATATTTGTTAATACATTACGCACTAATTTCTGCAAATCGACCCAGCCCTTTGTGGTGATTTCTCCACCCACAACCACAAGCCCTATAGTTATAAATGTCTCACAGGCAACCCTTCCATTGGGGTCTTGCCTGATGACATCATCTAAAACAGCATCAGAAATCTGGTCACAAACTTTATCCGGGTGCCCTTCAGTAACAGATTCAGAAGTGAAAAAGAAATTTCTTTTGTTCAATCTTTGCCTCCCTCA
>SDBT01015244.1_pt1 | contig 12220 bp, 7 predicted proteins | sample 2277101 | NCBI WGS metagenome assembly SDBT01 (sample SAMN10404973, study PRJNA504765) | marine sediment metagenome | isolation source: marine sediment core GS10_PC15, 103 cmbsf | place: Arctic Ocean: Southern Knipovich Ridge | collected 2010
CATGGATGTCGTTCGAGATCGGCTTCTCCACCAGAACGTGTTTGCCGGCCTCGAGCGCCCGCATCGTCGGCTCGAAATGCCAGCCGCCATTCTCATTCCCGCCGGTACACACGTCAATCACATCGAGTTCCGGGTGCGCGTCCAGCATCTCCGGCAGGCTGCCGTAGGATTTTACCCCATGTTTCGCCGCCGCTTCGTCAGCACGTTCCTTCACGATGTCACAGACCGCGACCAGCGCGGCCAGCTTGTCGCCAGTGTGGCAGTCCGCGTGCAGGTTACCGATTCCACGCAGCCCAACGATTCCAACTTTCAAAGCCATGTTCGACATCTCCTTTAGCTTCGGGGTCCAGCCAGCTATCCTGGCTTTGGCGGGTACAATGGTCGAAAAAGCCCCCCGAACCTTGACAATCCCACCGAAAACTAGCATTATACTGCCAAATCTTTGGGAGCCTGCCGGAAATCTCGGCGGCGGCGGCAAGGACTAATTTGGCGCGAGCAAAAGCTCACGGGAGCTCAGATGGCAAAGCGCAGAACAACCGTCTGGACGGACGTTTTCACCGATCCGGCGATTCGCTTACGGGTAATGCGCATCCCGGCCCATGGCTCGTCCGGCAGCAGCCAACACAGCCACGCGTTCCATGAGTTGGTGGTGATCGTTGACGGGCACGGCAAGCACGGTGTCGGCAATGAGGTATACGACATCGAGGCGGGCGACGTGTTCGTCATCCTGGGGGACACCAGCCACGGGTATCCGGAGACGGCCAGGCTTTCGTTGATCAACATCCTCTACGATCCGACGCACCTGGGGATCCCACAGGCCGACCTGGGCGGGCTCCCCGGCTATCACGCGCTGTTCACCATCGCGCCCCGGATGCGCCGCCGGCAGAAGTTCGAGAACTGGCTGCAACTGTCCATAGACCAGTTGGCCCAGGTCACCAGACTGGTTGCCGAGATGGAGGAGGAGTTGAACGGCCGGAACCGCGGCTATCGCTTTATGGCCACGACCCATCTGATGCGCCTGATTGCTTACCTGTCCCGGGCTTACTCACAACAGGAGCTGGACCAGACCCGCCCCGTGACCCAGATCAGCGAACTCCTCGGCTACATGGAACGGCATTCGGCCGAGCCCCTTACGGTGACCGATCTGATGGGCATTGCCAACATGTCCCAGACCTCGCTGATGCGCAAGTTCCACGAGGTGCTTGGCCGGTCCCCGATCAACTACCTCATCCGACTGCGCATCGCCAAGGCCCGGCAGCTACTCCGCGGCACCGACCTGCCCATCTCCGACATCGCCTTCGAGGTAGGCTTTAGCGACAGCAACTACTTCGCCCGGCAGTTTCGACACATCACCGGCATTTCCCCCAAAGAGTGCCGTGGCCAGGTACGCCCCAAACGCTCGTAAGCCCGTTCCGCCTTATTCGCGTTTATTTGCGTCCATTCGCGGTTCTCCTTTCCGCCTCCCTCCTTCGTAATCGTAATCATAATCGTAATCATAATCGTCCCTTCCTTCTTTCCCCCAATGTGGGAGCGAAACGGGAAAAAACCATGCCGCGATTCCCTTTCACCTTTGTAATCATAATCTTAATCGTCCTTGCTCTTCCGTCTTCCGTGCCTTCCGTGCCTTGCGTGGTTTAATTTTCCAGTGTTCAGTGTTCAGTGTTCAGTATTCGTAATCGTCCCTGGTTCTCAGTCCTTAGTTTCTTTCGTTCGATGCCTGCCCGGTCGAATGACCGGGTTCGACGTTGGACGTTCGATGTTCCACGTTCATTCCGCCTCCGCCCCCTCCAACCTTTTTCCCGCCCATTCTGGGTCAGTACTTACCGAAAGTAAGAGTTGGATATGAACGCGGGTGCGAAGAATCTCTTGCGGACGGTTACGCTCAGTGATGCTCGAACTGTGCCCCGCGCAGATTCTTGCTGGCATTCTTGCTGGTATTTCTGCTGTTTGGTGCTATATTTATAGTAGGAATTTGCTTGGCTCTTTTTAGAGGTCCCGTTGGCAGCTCGCCGCAGAGGGGAAAATACCCAAAGGAGGATTTAGGGCATGTCGGATGACGACAAGAATGGAACCGACGAGAATGACAGTCCCGAGGAAGAGCCGGAGGAGCTCTCTTCAGAAGAAGAACCTAATACACGTGAGCAAAATCAATCAGAAAAAACGCCTTCTGTAGATCCTTATTCATACGGCTCAGTTGTGAGGTCGCTTGCATCACTTAAAAGCCTGGCAATAGCAGATCTCGACTACGCTGCGTTGACCTCTGTCTCGAGGCTTGCTTCCAGCCTCAGGGAGAGCAGTTACCTTCCCCCGAGCCCATATGCATATGGTGGTGCTGCCGTTGCTGATGAACGCGCGGCCGCCGCTACCCTCACTGACAGAACCCTTCGCGCCATGGACTGGTCAAGTCCAGCATCTGAGACAGAACAACAGCTACGGGACGAGGCGGCCTCGTTGCGTCGTGAAATCACGCAGAAGGTCAAAGAACTTGAAGAAGCTAAAGGAAATGCCGAGGAAAACCAGAGAAGGATTACAGAACTTGAAGCACTGGTCGACGACTATGAAGCAAAGAACCGAACGCAACATATTTTGAGTAGAATCCATCCCCAGGCAAAGCCCTCGGTACTGAACGGTGATTTAGAATTTCCCAAGAACGAATCCTGCGATGCCTTTGTCCTGTCAATAGACATCCGGCGTTCTACGGACCTGATGCTGAAAGCTCGTAGCCCGGAGTTGTTCTCTAGCTTCATATGGCGGCTTTGCGACGTGCTCCGGGCTGCAATAATAGACGCACTAGGAGTCTTCGACAAATTCACGGGCGATGGCATACTGTCATTTTTCCCCAGTGTTTACAGCGGGGTCGATTGCGGCCTATATGCTCTCCAAGTAGCTGATAGATGTCATAGAATTTTTGATGAACTTTACAGAGAGCATCGGAACTGTTTCAACGCCGTTCTGCGTGATACTGGACTTGGAATTGGGATTGACTACGGCCAAGCACACTTATTGCAGTTTGGTTCTGAACTGACCCTTGTGGGAGTCCCTGTTGTCTACGCATGTCGGTTGAGTGGTGGCAACGCTGGAGAAACACTCGTTAATCAGCCTGCTTATGAGCATCTGCACCAACGCTATGCGCAGTACTGCAAATTCAGCGAGACCTCTATTCCCTTCAAGAATGAGGGAGAATTCGTGGCCTACAAGGTTTCTTTCTCCGATGTGCCGCCGAATCCGCAAGAACCTGACTGGATGAAAGAGTCTACAAACGAAACTGATGGGGACTGAGTGGCACAGATGCTGGAAGGAACTGGTTTGCTGGGCTGTATTGAAGGGGTCTGACTATTCTGTGAATCACCAGTGAGGAAGGGATGATAAAGAAGATGTCGCCGGAGATTGAGAAGCGGCTGTGGGATGCGGCGGATGAATTGCGCACGTATTCTGACCTGACAGGGGCGTACCTTTCAACAACGGAGAAATAGTAAGTGGCAAAAGAAGACAAACATCAGGTTCGTAACGGCATCATCATCGGCGTCGTGACCGGACTCATTCTGTTAGCGCTAGGCAATTTCATCTTTCCGTTTCTCGGCAAACTCCTGTGGTGGTCCATCAGTCTGATTGGCAAAACATGGACGTTCTTGATTGGCCCATGCACCATCCCGACCGGGGTCTTCATTCTGCTCGTAATTCTCTCATGCCTTTTCTTATTCAGGTTTTGCCGTGCGATAAGAGCCAGACTATTTCCCTCAGATAGTCCCTATAGCTTGTATACAGAAGACGAGTTCCATGGCGTACTATGGCGTTGGGATTATGCTTCCGATGATAGTATCGCTGGTCTTGCATGTTATTGCACGGTGTGTGAGTCTGCATTAACCTACAGCGAAAATACTAGCGATATTCTTGACGTGGTTGACAGAGTAAGACCGAATACCTCTTTTTACTGTCCGCACTGTGGTGTGACGAAACTAATACTGGGTGGACGCAAGAGGGATGTTCTGACGCTAATCAGACTAGAAATAGACCGGAGAATCAGAACAGGTGAATGGAAGCAAAGCTCGGAAGATGCGTCAAATAAGCAACCACAAGCGGAATAAATGGTCATTTCTCAGCGCTACTTGCCCCAGTCGCCTTCAAGTTCCGCACTGGTCAACGCTTGGTTAATAGCCGTTCCCACAGTTCCCGCGCTAGATCGCATTAACTGCCGGAACAACTTTTCATCTTGGTCCACTATTTGACGAAGCAATTTGGCAGCTTCGCGTTGAGCTCCATTAGGCTTTCCCAAACATTCCTGCGCAGCTTCTCTTAGACGTTCACGCTCAGTCCTTGGCAGTTCCCTTCAGTTCAATCTTGGCTTACCACATCAGCACTTGGACAAATAACCGAGAAGCAGTAAGACCCAGACACACATTTCTAATATCATGATTATAATACAGCCAACTGATGATTCCTCCCCTTCCGTGCCGATGCTCTTCTTTTCCATGCCGCCGTCCTTCTCCGTCCCAATCAACCCGCCTCGCCAGCGCCCGGATACCAGACCGAACAGTGACCATATCTCCGGTCGTAGCTCAGCGTCACCCGATACTATACGGCACACCTCGTTCTTCTCAATAAACGGCCTCAACCGAGTTCCGCGCAGGGTTATTGGATGGTGACGAGGCGGAAGTCTTTGGGTCGGCAGGGGAGGATGACGATGTTGCCTTTGAGGCGGGGGACGCTGGCGGCTTTCTTCTCTTCTTTCTTCTCGTCCTCGAACATCTCGTCAACTTCGTCCAGAGCGCCTTCGTCCGCGAGGTCGAGGCCGCCGCCGGTTTCGACATTTCGTTCGAGGTCCTGGCTGGCCTTTTTCTTGAGGGCTTCGAGGCCTTGCTTTGAAAGCTGGTCCTGGCCCTTGACCGGTTGATAGCTTGAATCCCAGTGTTGCAGCCTGGGTCTTGGGCGGAGGCCTAGGGCTTTGAGGTTGAGCTTGACTTTGATGGTGTGTTCCTGTCGGCGCCGGTTGCTGGCGATGAGGAGTATTTTGCCTTTCTGGCGGTAGAATGATACCTGGGTGTTGCCGCCCTGGTCCTCGACCGTGATGTACTTGGCGTTGTCCCAGTATGGATGGAAGCTGGCCTTATCCGGGTCGGCGCCGCCCCACCTGAATACGTCGTTCCAGAACTTCTTGTAGACGTGGGCGCCCTGGCCTTGATATACGGTGCCGACTTCGTAGTGGGCGAACTGGCTCTGTGCCTGCCGGGCCATGCGCCATTGCCAGCGCAGGTAGCCGCTCTTGTTCTTGTTATGGAAGCCGCCTTCGGAAATGAACGGCATGTAGAACGAGCTCATGCCCCAGAGCCGGCCGTTCTGCAGGCATTCGTACCGGTCCTTGCTGGTGCTATCTATCCAGTCGCGGCTTACGAGGCTGACGATCGGGGCGTTCTCGCCGTCTAGATATGAATCGCAGAAGACCAGGCCGTGATACTGCCATGAGTAGGTGTGGTGCGCGATCAGGATGGGGTCTTTGCCGTGCTGGTGAAAGATATTGCGCCAGCGTTTCATCAGCTCGCGGAACTGAAAGTTGGTGACCCCTTGCTGCTCGGACCCGTCCGGCAGCCGCACGGAAAAGCCGGCCTCCAGGTTGCGCGCGGCCATCTCGTAGCATTCATCCAGGTAGATCGCGTTCCAGATGTCGCGGCCGATCCACTCGTTCATTTCCCAGCACAGATAGTTGATGAACGACGGTGTGAGCGAGGCCGCGGACGAGCCGCCGCTGCGCCATTCCCAGCCGTCGTAAGCGCCTGCCCGGCAACTGAGCCAGGCGCGGGACAGATACATTGTCCGCCGGCCAACCGGCATCGTGGCCTTCATGTTGGGCACGCAGCTTTCGGCGTAGTCCCAGCTCGGGCCGGCCTCGCGGTTCTTCGGGTCGGCGGCGGGGAATAGCCGCATGGCCCCCGATTTCGGGTCCATGGGCCACGGCCGGAAAGCGTCGTAGATGATGCAGTTCTTCGGATCAACCTTGGGGGAGATGCGTTCGTATTTGCGGTACGCCTTCGGGAATGGCCGCGCCGGATGCGGCAGCACCGCAAAGACAATCGGCTGCTTGGCTTTGTAGTCCACGGGCTCAGCGATCAGGTTGAGCGTCAGGGCCACGCCGCCGTTACGGCGCTTGATCTCAATGGCGCTGACCTCCTTGGACTGATGCCAGCCCGCGGCGTTGTCGCAGAACCACCACAGACCACGGTTCAGGTCATTGATGTCCACATGGGCATAGAAGCCATAGTTCTTCTGTTTCGGGCGTTCCCGGGCGAAGTACTTGTGCCACTCAAGCTTCGGGTCCTGACGCCGTGCCTGCCGCCAGGCGCGCCAGATGGCGCCGGCGTTGACGCGTGATTCCAGGATGTACCCAGCTTTCGGGATGACCCCGGTGCTGACGCCGCGGGCGCCCATGGGATAATGGATCTGGCGTTTGGCATGTTCTTCCTTGATCGGCATGACGAAGGTGATCGGCGCTAATTTACCCTTGGGCTTGATCTTCAGCGTGTACTTGATCATGCCGTCGTACTCGGCATGGCAGTTCATCACAATGTCGCAGGTCTTGCCTTTGAACGTTGATTGCCACGCGACTTCAACGTCTTTCGACCTTCCCATCCGGTAGGAGCTCGCGGGCATCGGCTTGCCGTTCTCGAGGAACTGGAACGGGGCGGCCAGGATGTTCACGCCATTGGCATAGATTTCTTTCGGCAGCCCATTGTCGCCAAGCACATACTTGGTCATCCGGGTTTCGACGGAGCTATTCGAGGCCTTGATCGGGGTCCACGGCGCCGGTGTCTTGGAGAGAATGCCCGCCTTGCAATGCCGCCACGCTTCCTCCTCGTACTCCCACTTCCTCTTACCCTTAAGCACCTGCTTGCCGTTCGCGTTAAAGGCCGCAAAACGAAACTCGTAGGTGGCGTATGGAAGGGTCTTGGTCTGGTTCATCACCACATAACCGCGGGGCAAGCCATCCTTGACGCGACTGGTCTTCTTCGTCTTCCGGTCGTGGACGTTTCTCCAACGCTGCTCGATCTTCATCTTGAAGGGTCCGAGCACCCGCTTGCTGCCCTCGTCCAGGTTATGCAGCGCGACGGTGGCCCTGGTCGCCGTAATACCCTGCGGCAGCATGGGAATAAAGGTGAACTCGAGCTTCTGCAGCGACCATTTGAAACTGGTGTGCGCGTTGTAGAGCGGGATCGCTTCGACCTTCCCCTTCCAACGCTTGTAAGCCTGTTCAACCTCGTCCCCGGCCAGCGGCAGGTTGTAGCCGGCCACTTCGTCAATCTCGATCAATGGGTGCGTGCCCCACTGCGGTTTGATCTTATTGGTGATGCCGAACTCGACGTAGAGCGGGTCGATATTCTTCAGGATGCGCTCGTTGCGGCGGGCGCCATGACGTTTTGGCCGCCCTGCACCAGTATGGATGGCAACCCCGGCCCAACGCGAAAGGCCGGACCAGGTGACGGCAAAGTGGTACCAGCGCCCGGCATCCAGCGGCAGCCGGCCGCGTTCGATGTTGTGCGCCCGGTCCAGGTTGACCCACATGAAGGGCTTCACCTGACCGTCCGTCCGGTCGCGGCCATAGAAACGGGCAACGGAAAGCGACTTTTCTTTCGGCGGGGAGTGATGCCAGTAGCCCGTGCAATCGTCCCAGTTCACCGGACGCAGCCAGAATTCCAGAGTTCCCGAAAGCGCACTTATACCCTTCAATGAGAAGCGCGGCAGACCGATCTCCGGGTCAATGATCCAGCCCTTGCCGCGGACGCCGGGTACGTGCATGCCCTCTACCTTGCCGGCAATCAATTTCAGGCCGATCTTTCGGGCCCCGGCCTTGTCTATGTCGAGGGTAAGGCCCTTCTCCAAAGAGGCGTGAAAGACCGTGCTGTTATTGCGGAACCACGGCTTGCCGAAAACTACCTGGCGTGACCTCTGCGGATCGCGCCAGGGCATCGGCGGCCGCGTGTAGAACGTGCGGTTATCGGTCAGCACCCGCACCTCGTCAATCATGCCGGTGAAAGGCTGCTTGCCTTCGGCGTTGCTGCCAACCATCAGCCGGGTGAAACGGCGACCGAAGAACCGGTAATCGTTAAATCGCTCGCTGAGATAGAAGGCGACGTCGTCCCCGTTCACCTTCAGTTGGGCGTCCCAGGGCTCGCCGCCGCCAGGCGTCGGATGCGGCTTGTTCCAGATGCACACGTGCGTCCACTTGTTCAAGGCCACCGGGTGGCGCGAGATGATCTCTGCCGGCTGCTCAAGGATCATCTTGATCTGTTCCTTGGCCATGTCCGCCTTGGCATTGGGATTCACGCCCGGATTGCCGTGCGGCTTGGCAAGGCGGAATTCCAAACGGCCGTCCGGCAGCAGGAGCAGCCGCGATTCGTCATTGGCGACCGACAAGATGCACTGCTCGCTCTTGGGGTAGGCGGCGATCTTGAACCAGCATTCAACGGACAGTGGCTGGCTGATGCGGACCTCCATCCCGCCCTTGCCGGTACACCGCAGCCCCTGGCCGAAACGGCCGCCGGCAACCTTCGTCATGCCCAACCCCAGCTTCGGCCGATGCCGCGGCTTAACATAGTCCTGCGCCACATCCCCCGGCACGTTATCGTCTTTGATCTCCGGGCCCTTGCCGATGTCCTCAGGCTTCAGCCGCATCACGTCGAGTTCGGGGGCGGTATCGTCCTCGACCTCGAACTCCTCCTCGGTGATCTCCTCCGATTTCTTCTGCTTGATCTTGGCCGAAAGCTGCTTACGGGCCGAGACCTGCGGCTTGCCGAAATGCAGCAACAGACCCGTGCCTTTGTCGTAGCTGTATTCGCGCCACCAGCACTCGCCGTACTTGTAGTGGGGGCCGCGCCCGGCGAGGGCGGGCAGGGCGATGGCCAGAAGCAGAAAAACGAGCCAGGAAGAACAGTTCCGCCGGTTGCTTCGCCACATGTCCGTAGCTCCATTCATCGCAATCACCACTGTTGTATTGCCAACTATAATACATTTCCCAATCGGAAATCATAGTCATCCTACGGAGTATTGGAGTATTGGAGTGTTGGAGTGTTGGGTAAAAACACGTTAGGCGATAATATAAGCCGCTGCAAAGTCCGAAGATCGTTTCCGGTGGTCTCCACCGAATTGGGAACTATGAATTCCGAACTTGGGTTCAAAACCATTACTCCAGCACTCCATTATTCCATTACTCCGTCATCCTGTGGGATGACAGTGATCGGAAATATCAATGCTTTTTACCATGTTCCCGTCAAAGCCACACCCTCCCCGCCCGATATCAAGCCTTGCCGATTGCCTGCCCGGTCGGATGACTGGACAAGCCCAGCGCCTGCCCTGAGCTTGTCGAAGGGTCAGTATCTTTCCCACCCGCTTCATTTATTCTTGCTTTGCTTCTGCGCGTAGTTCAGCGCCATACCTGCCGCCGTGTTTGCGGAGGAGTTTGGCGCATTTGGCGTGCTCTTTTGGGTTAATCCAGAGCGGCCGGTGCTTTGTCATATCCAGCGGCAGCCAGCCAGACATATCCTCGGCATTAACTTCAGCGCCGGCCTGAATCAATGACTTGGCTAATTCGGTGCGGCCCTCAAATGCCGCCCAGTGCAAAGGCGTTCTGTGCTCCCAATCTTTGACATTAACGTTGGCCCCAGCCTCAACCAATAATTTGGCCATCTCGGCCCGGCCCATATATGCCGTCATGTAGAGGATTGTCCAGCCATGATTGTCCTTCACATTGACTTCGGCCCCAGCGTCAAGCAGCGTCTTCGCCGTCTCGATGCAGTCTTTCTTCACCGCCAACAACAAAGGAAAAAACTTCTCGGTATGCAATTCCTTGACGCCCTTGTACGCCTCTGAAATCTCTCCCTCCTCATTCACCTGTTCCCTGTCCCACTTCAGTATCCACCGCACACCCTCAATATCGCCAATATCCACCATGTCGAGCAAACGGATGCCTCGAACTGCCACCCAATTAAAGTACCACCACACACCCAGGCCAAACAGCACCAGTAATCCAGCAATAATGGGTAATTGCCAAGCCCGCTTCTTCTCCAGGCCCAGTGTCAGTATCTTTCCCAGCCGGTTCATTTCTTGCCCCGCTTTGCTTCTAGATCCAGTTCAGCGCCGGTTTTTGCGCCGTGTTTGCGGAGGAACTTGGCGTTGGCGTGTTCTGTTCGGGCACTCCGGTTTAGTGGCTCTTTGGTCACGTCCAGTGGTGTTTTGCCATCCTTGTCCCTGATGTTGACGTCGGCTCCAGCTTGAATCAGCGCCCTGACTGCCCCGGTACGACCACGATACACAGAGCCATGCAGCGGTGTTTTGCCAACCTTGTCTTTGAGGTTGACGTCGGCGCCAGCCTTAATCAGCATCTTGACCACCTCGGTATTGGCCCAGGTTGCCGCTTTATCCAGCGGCGTGTGGCCATCTGCGTCCCTGATGTTGAGCTTTGCCCCGGCCTTAAGCAAAATTTTGGCCACCTCGGTGCGGTACCACCGTGCCGCTCCGTGCAGCGGCGTGTTGCCCCAGTCGTCCTTGGCATTGACTTCTGCCCCAGCCTCAAGCAGAATCTCGACAACTTCAGTATGGCCATTGAATGCCGCTGCGTGCACCGGCGTCGCGCCATCGTTGTCCTTGGCATTGACGTTGGATCCGGCCTCAAGCAGCATCTTGGCCATTTCGGTGCGGCCCCACACTGCCGCGTTGTACAGTGGCGTATCGCCACGCTCGTTCTTGGCATTAACCTCGGCCCCGGCCTTGACCAGCACTTTGGCTGTTTCTCTGTGGCCGCTGAACGCCGCCCAGTGCAGCGGCGTCATACCCCATTTGTTCTCGGCGTTCACCTTGGCCCCGGCCTCAAGCAGAATCTTGGCTGTTTGAGCTTTGCCCTTAGATGTCGCCCAGTGCAGCGGCGTATCGCCATACTTGTCCTTGGCATTGACCTTGGCCCCGGCCGCAAGCAGTATCTTGACCATCTTGGTATGGCCTCGCTGTGCCGCCCAGTATAGCGGCGTCTCGCCATCTTCCCTTTTGGCATTAACGTCAGCCCCAGCGGCGAGCAAGGCTCTTACTTTCTTGATGTCCCCTATGTTCGCGGCTTGATGCAGAGGTGTGGATTTACCGGGTAACGTGCCCAAAGTAGAAGCGGCTAAATCAATCGAAACCCAAGACGTGTAGATGCACAGCGCAATGAGCAATACAGTGAGCGGTTTCATCTGTGACCTCCTCATTAGGTTATCCTGCTGTGCCAAGCCGAGCATAGCCAACTCCTTTCGTTATCAACAAATATAGTCTCAGGTCCGTTTCACATCAAGCTGTTTCAACTTTCCCCTTCGTAATCGTAATCTCCTGTGTTGCAGTTTAATCCCAGAGCCTCGGAGAGGCGAATTCCGCTAGCGCGGGGCGCAGCCCCGGGAACCCACGCCCCAAGAAAAAATCCCCAGCCCCAGCGGGGCGTCTTCAGGCCTCCGCAATCCCGCAGGGATTGAACGTGAATAGCCGCGGGTGCAGCGAGCTTCAGCGAGCGCAACCCGTGGTGAATTGGCAAACGAAAATCAACCCTGGAAGGGTTGAACAATAAATCTTCCGCGGACCATTCCGACGTTTGTAGTTGACGCTTCGCTCTCGCCTGGCGGCTCGCATAGGCCCTTCGGGCCGTCGCAAGCTTTAGCTTGTTCCTCTGTCCGGCCTCGTCAGGACCGATATTGTTGTTCATTCCGATCCTGGTAGGTCCCGACCGCCGGGCGGGACTTCCGAGCTTCCGAGCGCCGCCGGGCCGTCGGCGCCTACTGAAGTCGCCCCGCCGGGGCTCTGGAATGTTTTATTGCACTCCATACCCAGGGCTTTGCCCTGCGCTATCCCGACTTGTCGGGACTCTCTGAGGCTCAGGACGCCAGCCCCAAAGCGCCCTGCGAGCGCACCGGGAATCGCGGCGCGTCTGCCGCTCCCATATTAGGGAAACGGACGATACATCCCCATCCGAAGCCCGCGGCAGCGGGCGGCGTAGAATTAGCGCGGGGTGAAACCCCGGGTCAGGTCCGTCCCCCTCCTTCTTGAGCCCCGCAAGGGGCGAAGCAAGGGGCTTTCAGACTTCGGTTCCAATTCTTATCTGCTGCGCCCCTCCGGGGCTTCGGAGATTGTTTTGGGTTCTTGATCCCGGGGTTTCACCCCGCGCTAATTCTACTTTCGCCTCTCCGAGGCTCAGGACGCCAGCCCCCGCCGGGGG
>SDBT01015245.1_pt1 | contig 12220 bp, 5 predicted proteins | sample 2277101 | NCBI WGS metagenome assembly SDBT01 (sample SAMN10404973, study PRJNA504765) | marine sediment metagenome | isolation source: marine sediment core GS10_PC15, 103 cmbsf | place: Arctic Ocean: Southern Knipovich Ridge | collected 2010
GTACTATTTCCACCAACCTTCCCGCCTGATCGAAAACAGATAATGTGACATTTGAAGATCGGTCTATATTGTATTGCAATGTAGTAGACATATTAAACGGATTCGGATACGCAAGTTGCAATGAAGTTGAATTAGGAACACTGCCGAAGTATTCAAAGACTCCGGTTGGAGCGTTGTATCGGCAGATGGTGATATCGTAGTAATCAACCACATAAGCGATTCCATTGTCAACCTCAACCCTGTAAGTCCACCCCGGGGTATCTAAGTATCCAATTTCATAAGGTATTCCTGCCGAATAAAGATCGAATACTCGTAAACCACCATATGAATCGCAAACGTAGAGTAATGTATCATCTATCACAAGATCTGTAGCCCAATCTTCCGTTGGTGCGGTGTAAGTTCTGCGGATCGATTGAGGATCAGTTACATTCAATACGTGAAATCCATTAGCTCCGTCGGCAACATAAGCTTTTTCTGCATCAACTGATATTCCAAGTCCCACGTCAAGTCTATTATACTCACCCAATACTTCCGGTTCAGCAGGATTACTAATATCGATTATGCGGAATAAACCATCGTTATCATTAACATAGAGATAATCTCCTCTGAGGTGGCTCTGTCCGATCCCCTCATGAATGTCACCAAGATGTACGGGTTCATCGCGATTCTCAATGTTCCACAGTGAAACTCCTACATCCGTCTCTGATATATATAACACGTCTCCGTTGATCTTCAAGAATTCGTCGACACGCTCAACATTTGTTTTGAACGTTGCAAAAGGATCTTCCGAATCGCTGATATCCCATGCTTCCAGGCTGTATAACTGATCCACGGTATCGTATGATACCACATAAAGCCATCCGTCATCGCTTGAAACCACTCGCAAGGCATATACCGTATCAATTGTTGTCAAATGCAGGGGATCAGCTGGATCTGAAACATCATAGATCAGCAAACCTTCAAGACCATCCGCCATGAATAAATGATCGCCATCGGCAGTGAGATTCGTTGGCGGAACCCCGGTGCTGAATTCTCCGGAGAGTTCTGGTTCCGTCGGTTCATTGTTACTGTAAGCTGCTAAACCGCTCCAGGAACCACTGGCATAAAAGTAATCTCCCTTGAACTGAATGTCTATTGAATAATAAAGTGTGGTATCATCACTGAACACCAGTTCCGGCTGCCAAATGTCCGTTAAATCGTAAACATTAATCCCCGCACTGCCAGCGCAGACATAAACATATCCGTCTTTAACGCCTATGTTGGAAACCCAGTCATCTTCATAGCTGATGTCCCAAAGACGGTAAATATCGTCAAGGTCTGATACATTAAATGCTGTAACTCCTTCACTGCCTCGAGTGAAGTAGATAACTCCATCCACCAGTTCCATATCCATATAGTAACCATTGCCTACTTCAACCTGCTCGAGAGTTCTCATATCGTCTAAATCTCGAAGATCGGCGATAAACAAGTATCCGGTTATTAGATCGAGAACGTAGGTAAGTGAATCGGTAGCCAGTACAGCGCCTGGCCATGTTGGGTGTTGATACCGTGTAAGTCTTTCGGGTTCTTCAGGATTGCTGATGTCATAAATCCAGACGCCTCTTTGTCCTTCACAAAGATATAGTCTGTCATTATGAATTTGAACGCTTTCAAAATAGTGACTGGTATTGCGGTGCTCAAAAACAACGGAAATATTTTGAGGATCACGGGCGTCAAGTACTTGCATTCCCCATTTCCAGTCAACTAGAAATACGAAACTGTCTTTAACTGCAACATTTTCCGAACCACGCGGAGACGGAGCCCGTCCTAACAGTACCATTTCAGCAGGTTCTGAAATGTCGAAAATATCTAAACCGTACGTTGAAGCTGCATACAGTCTGTCTCCCTCAATGCATATATCTTGATAGGAGCTTCCATGCAAGATTTCAACCAGAGGATCCACCCACCCCTGTTCCTGGGATAGGGCAAAATTAAAACTGAGGAGTATAATTAATAAACTGATAAAACATGATCTCATAACTGCCTCCGGTGTTATAAACGAGTTTTGAGCAATAAAGAATGAGAATGTGAAATTAAAACTAACTGACTAAAACAACTCCCAGATGCTTGCGTATGAATTTCAGAATGCACCAGTCGAAGTTGTATTCTTCAACCAGTTCCATGATCGCTTCATATACCGGAAATGGGTGCTCCTTGGTCGCTTCGGACATAATGCGCGCTCTGTCTACGTCGTGCACCAGCATGAAACCGCCATGCTTGACAAGCGGTAATCCAGCCAGTATATCCCTCTTTGCTCCCTCGTAGGTATGGTCGCCATCGACGAGGCAGATGTCGGCAGTTCCCCGATAGTTTTCAGCGAGCTTACTGAGGATTTCCGGTGAATTACCACATTCGAGATCGAATTGATCATCATCTAATCCGACAGCATTTATGTTTCGCCGGGTGATTTCCGGGTAAGTGCCTTTCGCGTAGCTGTCGTTGTCAACACAGATAAGTCTGCCGGCTCCGTTCTCAGCAATCGCCTTTCCCCAGCCTATCGACGTTCCACCGGCGAAAGTGCCAACTTCGACGATCAGACTCGGCTGCAGCCAGCGCGCGAAAGCGTATGTGACCCTGCCATAACGAGGATGATCTCTGCCACGACCGTTTTTGTCTTTTGAATCAGGAGGTCCCTGGAAATTCGGCAAGATATCCCGGGGGGCTGATACAAAGATATCGTAGAACTCGGGTGGCAGTGTCAGAGGTCCGCTGACATAATTCCTGTACCATTTTGTACGCAAGAATTTCATGAATTCATTTTACGCCAATTATGAGACCATTGCAAGTATATATATGATTGCACAGATACTATCAAGATTTCAGTGAAGACTGGAACCCACATTAACGAAATGTCGATTTCAGTGCTGCAGGGTGTCTCACCCTGCAGAGTGTTAATGTTAGCCCGTATTCTCACTATTTGTCTGGATTTCCACCTGAGCGGGAACTCCTATCAGCAAATTATCGATTCGAATTCAGGAACTGTCGAGATTTGTTAGCCTGACAAAGGGCAAGGTATTAGTAATTGATCTTCAGCATCGACTTATCATGGAATTATCGGAGAAAGAGTTTCTTGCAGTTCAAACCAATATATGTTAACTTCCAGATGTACCTGCTATCTGTGCACTGCCGCGATTAACCGGTTCCAAAGCACTCAGCGGAGAACAATAAATGCGCATAACACATTCAGTTCAACTAATACTCATATCAATTCTATTCCTCATCTCCACTGCATTTTCAGATATAATAAACGTGCCAGGAGATGTAGAAGCCATCGCCGATGCAATAGAAGATGCCGAAGACGGCGATACAGTGTTGGTTGCGCCCGGAATATATCCTGTACCTGTGAACTTCGATGGTAAGGATATCACGGTCGCCAGCTTGATGCTTACTACCGGGGATAGCTCCTATATCGATTCTACTTTTATTGACGGGCAGCGCAATGGTCGTAGCGGTGTGGTCTTTCGTAATGGCGAAACCGAAGATGCTCTATTGATGGGATTTACGGTTCAGAATTGTTCAACAGATTACGGCGGAGGAATCTATATAAATGATTCCGCTCCGACTTTGCGGAATTTGCGGATCACGAAGAATGAAACCAGCCAAAATGGGGGAGGCACCTATGTCACGCATGAATTATCGAAACTTATTCTCGACCATGTCCTGATTGACAGCAACATCGCCGGAGCGAATGGAGGTGGAGTCGCCTGTTTCGAATCTGATGAAGTGAGGATTGTTAATTCACAGATTGTCGGAAATTCTGCATCAGAGAGTGGCGGGGGTATTTTCGTAGACCTCTCGGAGTTACAGATTGATAACTCTCTTATTGATGGGAACTATGCTGGTGAATCAGGTGGTGGAGTTCGCATCAACCAGGGCTCAGTAGCATTCCTGACAGATACTGAGATTCGAGGGAACGAAGGGCGAAATGGACGTAGCGCATTTTCAGCCGGCATCGAAGAACTTCGATTTATCAGGGTGTTAATGCATTCCAACAAGCAGGGAGAAAATGGAAGCTACACAACTATGATCCTTGGAGGAGGAAGCATATTGCAAAACTGCACATTTGCTGACAACATCGACACCCTCGGTTGTCTGCATGCAACGGGCGGTAATATGAGAATTATCAATTCAATATTTACCAACAGTAGTGAAATCGAGGTGACTGAGACTGGGGTTGACACCGAGGTAGAAGTTAGCTATTGCGTTATTGATGGTGGTGAAGATGCTTTTGTGGGCAATATCGACATTGGTGAGGGGATAATTGACGAGGATCCACTGTTCGTCGATCCGGACAACAGCGATTATCACTTGCAGGTGGACAGTCCCTGTCTCGACGCTGGTGATCCGAATTCTCCGCGAGATGAAGACGGAACGGTAGCAGATATCGGCGCATTCGCCTTTCTCCGCTGGGGCAGTCTCTTTGGGCAGATTGTCGATGCTGCGACCGGAGAACCTATCGAGAATGCAGTGATTGCTACCACCCTCGGACAGCAAGCGATCACCGATACCGCTGGTCTCTGGAAGATTCCAGCTGCAACGATAGGACTGTTCGACATAACAGCTTACTATCAGGGATATCTCGACTCAAGTTACTCCGAACAGGAGCTGTCAATGAACGACACTCTCCAGTTTGATTTCGCACTTCTGCATACTGTTCCGCTCTTAGTCCCCGACACCATCGTTACAAGCCTGGAACTGGGAGATTCCACCAGATTCGAATTATTGCTGAGCAACAACGGCAATGGTCCGTTGGGTTTTTCTGCCAAGAAGAAAATGAGGAATGGTATACCAAAGTGGACACTCAGACAATCGATTAATGTTGATGACAATTTGGATGTGGGCTATTACCAGGGAGCGACCTTCATCGGTGAAAACTTTTACATATCGGCAGGCATAAGAGGAGAGGCACACTATATCTATATGCTGGATCGCGAAGGCGCCATTGCTGATAGTTTTCCGCAATTTGTTGCAGATGACAACAGGTATGGTTACAGCGACCTCACCTGGGATAGCAGTTTACTTTGGGGAATTGCCAATGATCAGATTCATGGCATGACGCTGAATGGCGATCTCGAAAACAGCTTTCTAAGCCCCTCCCGGAGGACTGTTTTTCTAACCTGGGACAGACACCGGGAGCTCTTATGGGTGGCTGAGGCGCAGGACATGATCTGGGGGATAGACGCCGAAGGTAACGTAATGGATACGCTTGAATATGATGCCCGTTACCGTTCGCTGGTTTTCATGCCGGACGATCCGGAAGGATATAATCTGCACGTTATCTACGAAGACATCAATTTCGATGTTTACCGTATGTTTAAGGTTAATACTCTGACAGGTGACTCAATCGGTCTCTGGAGCAATCCGAACTTCTTCGATGGCAGGAGCTATTATGGTGCATCATTATCCCCTCATTTTGACAGGAAGAGCTGGGTTCTGATAAATGTTGACCGTGGTGGCGACAGTCTCAACGTCTGGCAGTACGGTGATTACATCAACTGGATGCGGGTCGACGTTGCGGAGGGCGTTGTCAATCCGCAAGACACGACCAGTATTTTGCTTGATCTCTTTACCGTTAATCTCGATAGCGGTTTCTTTCCTGGGATGCTCGACTTCGCCTATTCCTCAAGGGGTGGAGTTCAATTGATGATTGACATGACGGTCTATGCGGTCGATGAGGTTAAAGAGGATGCAGCTGTCCCCAATAGTTTCGTTATCACTTCGGTCTACCCTAACCCCTTCAACTCTATGGTGCGCATAGAGTATTCCGCTCCTCGTTCAGAAAACGCATCTCTGTGGGTGCATGACCTCAGCGGCAGGCTGGTGGACAGCATTGATCTGGAACCCGCCAACGCCGGGAGTCAATCCTGCGTCTGGGATGCCGCTTCTATCCCTGCCGGTGTGTATTTCATCCAACTGAAAGCTGATAATGCGACAGATCTGCGGAAAGTTGTTTTATTGAAATAAGTTTTTTAACTTACATATTGAACATCCATAAGCCCGGAGGAACTTGTGAGAACCGTTTATGTCGCTTTCATCCTGATTTCATTTCTAACCAATCCACTTTTTTCCCAACAAGACTACCTCAAATGGCAGCCTGAAACCGGTGTGCCCGTGCGAGTCGGCTCCCGCATCGAATGGAATGGTTCCTCTGCCGGTCGCATCGAAGGTGATCTCATCGGGGAAGTTGCCTTCGTCTGGACAGACACCCGTCGCGGCGATCCAGATGTGTACATGCAGGTTTTCGACACAGACGGCAACCTCAAATGGAACGAGGGCGGAGTTCTCGTCGCTGGTGCGGTAGGTGTGCAGTACGATCCTGTAGTTTACCCTTCACGTGAGGACGGAGAGTGGTTTGTGGCGTGGCTTGATAACACGAATGACCGCTTTGGTGATCTCTACTGCACGAAAATCAACTCTGATGGTGAGATTATCGAGGATTGGCAGGATGAAAATGGTGCTGGTATATCAGTATGCGTTGACGGGGATGGTCAAACGAACATTAATATCCTGGAAGACTCGGAGGGAGGATGTACTATCGCTTGGAATGAAGGCCGTGAGGTTGAAAGAACAGCGCCTCTAAGGACAATGCATATCAGTAGTGAAGGACAGATTAATGAAGACTGGTCGGAAGATGGTTTATTGATAACAGAACAAAACAATACTGATGATTACGTTGCCTGTCCGGACAGTTCGGGAGGGATGATCCTGGTATGGGTTGAAGGAGACGGCAATGATCCGAGAACGGTAAGAGCGCAAAGAGTTACTGCTGAAGGTGACCTCGAATGGGGTGGAGAAGACGGAATTCCTGTATATGATCAGGAGGGCTCAACGCAATTATTTCCGGGAATATGTTCTGATGGAGAAGGTGGAGTATTCGTTTCAAGTCATATTTGGAATCGTGGGTATGATATAAGACTTCAACGAATCGATATCGAGGGAAATCTACTTTGGGGTGAAAGTGGTGCGCACTCTGGCTATGCTGGCGCATACTCTCGTGAGAGATTAGTTGCTACAGGGCAGGGAGAAGCAATTGCAATTCTGCAGGAATATATGGAACATGATGGAGATGAAGTTGATATTCTCGCAATGAAAATATCAGGCAGAGATAGTCTTATCAGAAATTGGGAAGACAATGAAGGTCTTGTCGTCATGATTGACTCCGTTGCTAGGGAACTAACGATTAAACTTTCTTCTGACTTAGCAGATGGAGCTTATACCGCATGGCTTACGCATGAGGGAGAAGATGGCAGGAATGAGCGGCTTATAATTCAGCATCTGGATAGTGATGGAGATTTACCTTGGGGCAATGAGGGAATATTACTAAAAGATAGTCTTAATGATAGGGGTGGAGTTTCTATAAATGCTCTGGACGAAGATAACTGCCTCGTCGCCTGGGGAGATGAGGAGTATGAAGGTGACGGTATCTTCGCACAAATGATAAATTCAGACGGTGAAGCCGTTTTCGAGGATGATCTCAAAATCACAGTTGACGGATTGAGAGGCAGTGCGGGCACTCCTCAAATTTTGAGTATGGGAGATAAAGAGTTTGTCGTAATCTGGAGTGACACACGAATGGGGATAGTTCCCTACATTCAATATTACAAACAGTCTCAAAATGAAAATAGGGTGGAGCCTCAGCTCGTTGAGGGTGGTGAGCCAGTATTTTTTGGAATTGAAGGATTAAGTATTATCACCGATGCTAAAACGATCGAAAGCGAGAACGGCTGGGAGATATTTGTAGTTGGTAACTATGATATTAACGCACCAAACTTACGGGCATACGCACAGCGCATATCATTTGATGATAATGGTATAATACGTCATTGGGGAGATATTGGCTTGGAAATAACAGCTGGAGATTCTTTGAACGAACAACAATTTCCAAAAATATGCGAAGATGGAGAAGAAGGAGTTCTAATAGCGTGGCGTGATGATTCAGGAAGAAAACTGTATATGCAAAGACTCAATGCTGATGGTGAAAGAATGTGGGGAGATGAAGGCTGGCAGATCAGTAGTGAATTGTATTTAGCACTGATTGAGAAAATGATATCTGACGGTGATGGTGGTGCTGTTATTATATATCATGCAAGAAATCTTGAACGTAATCGAGATTATGATATTTGGGCTGCCAGAATTGCAGCAGGCGAAAATGAGGGTGAGCATCTGTGGAATCCCGAAGGAGAAGGATTACTAATCTGCGACGCTGATTTGTATCAGAGAGATGTAGATATCGCTTCTCATCCGGAAGGTTATGTTTTGGTTTGGAAAGACGGTAGGGATAATATTTTCGGTCAGTTTATTACACATGAAGGTGAGATGATCTGGCATGAGAACGGTGTGGCACTTTGTACTGCTGCACGAACTCAAGGCAATCCAGAAGTTGCAGTTAATCCGGAAGGCTTGGTCTGGGTTGTCTGGGAGGATGAACGTTGGTATAGAACTCCCAGGGGAACGGATATCTATTTCAACGTCTTTGATCCTTCAGGATCGAATGAAGAATACTTGAGGAATTTCACCGGAGAGCGAGATGGTCTTCCACTCTGTCATGCAGAAGAGGATCAAGTCAATCCTCAAATAATATCAGACAATAACGGTGGAATGTGGGTTTTCTGGGAAGACTCTCGTGAAAATTCCTCTGACATATATGCCACACACTTACAGCCGAACTTTGAACCGTACGAAGAGTGGGGTGAAAGTGGCAGAGTGATCTGCGTAGCTCGAAACGGTCAGGGTAATCCACAAGGCACACTCTTGAGCTCTGATGGTGAAGACGGAATTGTAGTCACCTGGTCGGATTCACGGGCATCTTTTCAGGAGAGCGCATCCGACATCTACATGCAGCGCGTCGACGACGACGTCGAATGGGCGGACGGCGTAGATGATGATAATATCACTCCTCCAGTTGAATTCGGCATCACTTCGGTCTACCCCAACCCTTTCAACTCCACTCTCAACATAACCTACACACTTGATAAGCCTGGAAGCATTAAACTTGCGCTGTATGACATTCAGGGGCGGATAGCCCTTGAACAAAGCCAGACTAAACTGAATGCGGGTACTCATCGGATAACGCTAAACGCTCAAAATCTGCCTTCGGGTGTATACGTGGTGAATTTAACCGTCGCAGAAAAGCATATTTTTCAAAAAGTTGCTCTAATCAGGTGAACGGATGATTCCGTTCTTTCGAGGAACAAATCTCATCATCAGACAGTTTAACTATAGAGAGGAAGAAAAGCACAAAAAGTAGAATCGCGCACTTGATTATGTGAGTTTTACATTTTAACTCTTTGTGTGAAATGTAAATACAAAATAGATTTCCGGAATATTTGACAACTGTTATTTCTCTGAGTATATTAGTATCTGATGAGTCTATTATCCCAAACTAAACCTTTGTTATTAAATATCTTACCATTTATAATCTCATCAGAGAGTTTACAGGCTGCACGATTATACCACAAAAGAGCTTTTATTCCGTATTATTTCAAAATGGCGGACGTTTGAACCTTAGTTTAAATGTGTGATCAGTTATTATATTAACCGTTCCGAAGGAGCTCTCTCGCTCCTCCGGCGGCAGTTATATCCTCATTGTTATCCCCAATAAAGGAGGACTTTAATGTTCACGAGAAAAGACCTGAAAAACTTAGCTGCACTGATGCTGCAAGATGACTTTTACGTCAGTTTATTTCTTAATGTCGAACCCAAAGATAACCCCAAAGACAAATGGCTCTTACATTTCAAAAACCTTGTCAAAGAAACTCACAAAAACGTAACTCCGGAGGTGAAATCCAGAATTAAATCCGATCTTGAAAAAATAGAACGATATCTGTCTGACCGCCCAGCGGGTATGAAACGCGGACTGGCAATAATCAGTTGTCAGGCAAAAAACTTCTGGCGTGTCTATCATACTGCGATACCATTTTCTAATCAACTTATCGTCGAACATGATCCCTATGTAAAACCTTTGATGAGCATGATCGATCTTTACCAGAGATACATGATAACAATTGTCGGAGGTCGCAGGGCGCGTTTCCTGCTTGCCGGCTTAGGTCAAGTTCAGGAAATTAGTGCAATTGACAAACGACCTAAGGACAGCGATCCTTCTCGTGACGGGAGTACAGGCGATATGGGATCTAATCGAGCTGATAAGCAGAGAGACGAAATACAGAGACAGCTTTACAAGGAAGTGAAAGCAAAACTGAAAAAGTTGACAAAAGAGGAGAACATTGAAAGAATACTGCTTGGCGGTACCGATGTAAATCGTGGAAAATTCAAAGACCTGCTCTCGCCTAAAATGGCTGAAGACATAGTAGGAGAGTTTACCGTCGAAACCGGAGCGGGTGACGCTGAAATTCTGCAAAGGGCTTTACCGATAATGAAAGACACTGAATATCGCTTTGAACGCAAAGCCCTTGATGAATTATTCGACATGGGTGGTAGCGGTTCAGTTCTCGGACTTTCCGATGTTCTCACAGCCCTCCAGCAAGGAAACGTACGTAAACTCTTTGTGATGTCAGATACGGTGACTCCCGGTAAAGTGTGCAACCAGTGTGGTGCATTAACCCCTGAAAGAGACCGCTCCTGTCCATATTGTAATGGAGAAATGAAACGAGTGAATCACATGCTCGATCTGGCAATACAGAAAGCTATAGAGCAGGACGCGCGCATAGACATGCTTGAAGAAGCTCCTCGTCTCGTGAAAGCGGGTGGGATCGGCGCCAAATTGCGATATTAAGAATCTGTCTACGTTAACCAAATCAACAGGGCGCGGAATTCCGCGCCCTGTTCTATTTTAAATCCCCTTTACAGAGTAAGGGGGACATAGGGGGATTCATAGGTGAGAGCCGGCTTCGTTCAGCTCTCCATATTGATTGTGTTGAGGGGTGTCCTCATCCTGCAGTTGATCCTCTATCATTCCCGCAAGAGCGGGAATCCATGCTGTTGTTGTGTTGTCACTTGACATCACAAAAGTAAATACATATAGAGGGGGGGCACGTAACAGTAATCTTATATGGGGATTCCGCTAATCTGTCATTGTCACCGAAAACAATATCCGCCTGAACAAAAACAAGACTGGCGAACGCTGCCACCTTTGCTTTATCAGGTCTAACAACTCTTTCTTAAATTCCGGTTTCAACTTTTCAGGCAGTCGCTTCATATAGGGCACCAGAGTAGTTCCCAATACCCAATCTAAGATCGCCTCCGCATTACTTAGCTCGTGACAATATCCCTTGTCGAAAATAGTAATCTCTCTCCCACCGTAAGCATATAATAGATCAGCATATTCATCAATCGGCAACATATGAAACTCTTGATACCACCCATTCAGAGCTTCTGAATAGGGGATCTTGTCGGCAAGATTGATTATCATATGATGAACGGGATTGCGGTGGTTGGAAGGTGTCTGTACGACAAGCTGACCATAAGGATTTAACATTTGCAACAATCGTGGTATCAGGTCTTCGTGTTGAGGTATCCAATGGAGTGCCGCGTTGGAGAAGATCAGATCCCAGTTACCGTTAACATTTTCTATATCATCGAGTTCGAATCGCAGATTATCCGTCTCAAGCGCCTTGGCTTTTGCTATCATCTGAGGCGATGTGTCGATCCCGATTACATTACTGCCCGGGAGCAGTCTTCTCAGGTCGGCAGTGAGCGCGCCGGTACCGCAGCCAAGGTCGATTACGTTCAGATGATTGCGGATATTAATCAACTTGATCAGGTCGGCGAACGGCTGGAAGCGTTCTTTCTCGAATTTATTGTAAGTTTCAGGATTCCAGGTCATAGATCATGTTAATTAAGTTCCTTGAATTTATTTGTGATCAGGGAACGCCTCAGTTCCCTGATGATGCAGCATGCCATTCACGATCTGAGCTACCCGTTTCGCGGCTCCTTTATTACCAAGCAGGTGCTTTACCTCAGCCAATCCGGCTATCATTTTCCTGCGTTGTTCTGAGTCGTTTAACAGAGGTCGAAGTTCACCCGCTAATCTGACAGGATGTAAATCACCCTGTATCAATTCCGTAGCGACATTCTTGCCGGCAACAATATTCACTAAGGCAATCCGGTCGAGTTTGATAATTGGTTTCAGAAGATGATAATTCAAGGCGGAAGTCTTATAGACAACAACTAACGGTGTTTGCATCAAAGCCGTCTCCAGCGTTGCTGTACCACTACAAACTGC
>SDBT01015246.1_pt1 | contig 12220 bp, 6 predicted proteins | sample 2277101 | NCBI WGS metagenome assembly SDBT01 (sample SAMN10404973, study PRJNA504765) | marine sediment metagenome | isolation source: marine sediment core GS10_PC15, 103 cmbsf | place: Arctic Ocean: Southern Knipovich Ridge | collected 2010
AAATTGTTCTTATGATTATCCACTATCTGCGCATCGCACTCAGGTATGCCCTGAGGCACAGAATGTATACCCTGATAAATGTATTGGGACTTTCCATGGGTATTACTGCAAGCATTCTGATCTCTTTCTGGGTACTCGATGAAATCAGTTATGACGGATACTTTGACAAGTCGGACAGGATATACAGGATCGATTTTTATTATTCTAATCCCCAGACAAGGACCCCTTATCCCATGGCTCATGCCCTGGTTAGAGATTTTCCTGAAGTAGAGATGGCAACCAGCCTGACACCGGTATTTGGTCCCAATATGTCAAAACCAACCTTTGCAGTTGAGTACAAGGATATCAGGTTCGATGAGAAAAATGTATTTGCAGCAGACACAAATTTCTTTGACGTCTTTTCATTCGAATTCATTATGGGTGACCCAAATACAGCATTGAAGTATCCGAATGCCATTATCATCACCCGTGAGATCAGTGAAAAATATTTTGGGAAGAAGAATTCCATAGGTAAAATGCTGACAATTAATGAGGAATCTGAATTCATGGTGACCGGAGTCCTGGAAAATTTACCCTCAAACATCCATTTTCATTTTGATTTCCTGGTATCTTATATATACATGAAACAGATGGACAGCAGTGAATGGTTTACATGGTCGGATCCTGGCCATTATAACTACGTGATATGCGCGCCTGGTACAGATCTTCAGGAACTGCGGGCAAAAATATCGGAATGGGTTTTAAAGTACATCGATTATGGTGAGGAATTTGAACAGGGTCTGATAGCCGGGAATATCTGGTTCCAGTTTACTCCGATCAGGGATATTCACCTGCATTCTGATATCCGGTGGGAACTTGAGACCAATGGTAATATTTCCCATGTATATATCTTCCTGTTTACTGCCATGCTGATCCTCATCGTGGCTTGTATAAATTATATGAACCTGGCCACAGCTCGGTTCAACCGCAGGTCCAGGGAAGTTGCTGTTAGAAAAACTATGGGCGCTTCCCGCTCAAGGCTCATCTACCAGTTCCTGTTCGAATCCTTTCTCCAGACTGTCATTGCAGTGATACTGGCGGGACTTCTGGTGGAATTATTGCTGAATTCATTCAGCTCATTTACAGGCAAGGATTATTCGTTCTATTCTTCCCAGACAGGCCTTTTTCTGATCGCCATGGTAATGTTGACAGCGGTCATCGGACTGATCACCGGGAGTTATCCCGCATTTTACCTCTCTTCCTTCAGTCCCATGAAGATCCTGAAAAACAAATCTAAATCCAGCGCATCCGTTGTAACCATCAGGGTTATCCTGGTTGTTTTTCAATTCACTGTATCCATATTCCTTATCATAGGAACACTAACCATTTTCAACCAATTGAAATTCATGAATAACAGGGATCTGGGGTTTGTTAAAGATAATGTGGTACTTATACCCGTTAAGGATGACCGTATACGATCACAAATTGAACAGATCAAGGAATCTTTGTTACGGTATCCCGGTGTTGAACACATTGCGGCAGCTTCAAATATACCTGGAGGAAGGATTAATAATAACCCTTTGATTCACGATGAACAATCAGAGACAGTTGAGGCTTCCGAAGTGAGTGTGGATTATGATTACATAGAAACACTTGGGCTGAGAATTATTGAGGGAAGGGATTTTTCAAGAGAATTCGGTGCCGACTCACTTAGCAGGTTTATTGTAAATGAAACCGTAGTCCGGGAGCTAGGAATTAAATTGCCTGTAAATCAGCGGGTAACCTGGTATGACGATGACAGCACCTACAGGGGAGAGATCATCGGCATCGTCAAAGATTTTCATTATAAATCCCTCCACGTTAACATCGCCCCCCTGGTCCTGATGGTAAAACCTTCAGAATACAATTACCTGCTGGTCAGGATAAATCCTGGTAACATCTCCAGGACACTTAAAGAGATAGAACAGGAATGGCAGAAATTCGACAATCTCTTCACATTTGAGTATTCCTTCCTGGCAGATGAATTCGATGACCAATACAGGAATGAGGAAAAAATGGGAATAATTTTCAGGATGTTGGCTATTCTGGCCGTGGTAATTGCCTCACTGGGTTTATTCGGACTTTCCACCTTTACGGTCGAACAGAAAACACAGGAGTTCGGTATCCGCAAAATTCATGGAGCCACCGCGGTCGGGATCCTAAGAAAATTATATTTTGACTTCTCGAAATGGGTTATACTGGCTTTTTTACTGGCTGCTCCTCTTGCCTATTGGGGAATGGCATACTGGCTGAGAGACTTTTCCTACCAGATCAATCCATCCGTGTGGATATTTCTGTTAGCTATTCTGAGTACGGAAACCATTGCCATCCTGGCAGTAACCTACCAATCCATCCGGGCTTCCAAGCTAAAACCTGTGGACTCCCTTAGATATGAATAGCATATCAGGGTATGATGGTAAATCGACGCTGCTGATTTTGAGTTATTTTAAATAAAACTTACATTTATTGACAAGATCATGACAGCCTGCACACTCATCCAACCTACCTGAAATTTAGCCTGCCAAACAAATGGAAATCTATTACATTGTCATCGTTGCAGTCCTGTTTTTGTTTGCCATCTCTGACCTTATAGTGGGTGTCAGTAATGATGCCGTCAACTTTCTGAATTCTGCCCTGGGATCAAAAGCTGCACCGTTTAAAATCGTGATGCTTATTGCTGCTATTGGCATCATATTCGGCGCCACATTTTCAAACGGGATGATGGAAGTAGCCAGAAAAGGCATTTTCCATCCGGAAATGTTCTTCTTCCGCGAAATCATGATAATCTTTCTGGCAGTGATGATGACCGATGTAATTCTACTGGATGTTTTCAACACCCTTGGGATGCCAACATCGACTACTGTTTCCATTGTATTCGAATTGTTGGGTGCAGCCGTGGCGGTTAGTATTATCAAGGTCACTGGATCAGGAGAAGGGTTGGAGAATGTGGGGAACTATATTAACTCTGGGAAAGCCCTGGCTATTATTTTCGGTATTTTACTTTCCGTTGTGATTGCCTTTACCGTGGGAGCAGTCATTCAATATATAGTCCGGTTTGTTTTTACTTTTGATTATGCCAAAACATATAAATATTTTGGCGCTATCTGGGGAGGCATTGCCATCTCCGCCATTACCTATTTTATATTGATCAAGGGAGCCAAAGGATCCTCATTCCTGACATCTCAATCTATCTTATGGATCAAGGACCATACGGTCTGGATACTGCTGTTCAGTTTTGCAGGATGGAGCATATTGTTGCAACTGGTGATGAGGATATTCAGGATTAATATCCTTAAAATAATTGTGCTCATAGGTACTTTTGCTCTTGCCATGGCTTTTGCCGGCAATGACCTGGTGAACTTTATCGGTGTTCCCCTGGCAGGATTAGAATCCTTCAGAGCATTTGCATCCAGTGCTGTTTCTGAACCCGGACTATATAGCATGGAGGCATTGACGGAGCCTGTTCAAACACCAACCATCTTTTTATTGATAGCAGGATTGGTAATGGTGGGGGCACTCTGGTTTTCCAGGAAGGCAAGGTCTGTCACTAAAACAACCCTTGATCTTAGCAGACAGGATGCAGGAAAAGAACGATTTGAATCCTCTGCAGTTGCACGTCAACTTGTAGGAAATGCTATAAGAATCTCGAATCTATTCAGGATTGTACTTCCCAAAGGAGCCTCGCTGTTCATTGAGCGAAGATTCAACCAGAAGATCTCAAGGAAGAGATTAAAAAAGGAAGGGCTCTCTTTCGATCTGGTCAGGGCTTCCGTCAACCTGGTAGTGGCCAGTGTACTGGTTGCTTTTGGTACCTCATTGAAATTACCACTTTCAACTACCTATGTGACATTTATGGTAGCCATGGGTACATCACTAGCTGATCAGGCCTGGGGGCGTGAGAGTGCCGTTAACAGAATTACAGGAGTGGTTGCGGTAATAGGAGGTTGGTTCCTGACTGCTTTCAGTGCATTTACCGTTGCATTTATTGTCGCCCTGATTATCCACTTTGGGGGTATGATCGCTATAGTCCTTCTGGTTGCCCTGGCGATATTCTTTTTATTTAAAACGCATACTTTACACCGCAAAAAAGATGAAGAGGAAAAGATCCTAACAGAAATTGAAAACCTTAAAATTAAAGAAGATGGAATGACGATCATAGAACGCTGTGATATTACTGTCATTACTTCCCTTTACACCATTTCAAAAATATACCGCAATATTTTGCAGGGATTTGTAAATGAAAAACGGAAAAAGTTAAAGAAACAAATCAAAGAAATTGATCATCTCGACATTGAGATTCAAAGCCTGAGAGATGATCTTCATAACGTTCTCATAAGACTGCGGGAAGATGACATTGAAACTGGCCATATCTATGTTCAGGTTCTTGATGCACTGAAAGAATTATGCCACGGATTAATCAATATTGCCGGGCCGATTTATAACCACTTAAATAATTACCGGCCACCACTTAATCCCAACCAGAAAAACAACCTTATTGAATTCAATGAGCAGGTATCAGTTTTTTACAACATGGCTCTGAGTATACTGAAAGATAAGAGAGATGATGAAATTGAATTATTCCTGAAGCAAAGACGCGGATTGATTAAACGAATAAAAAGCCTGAATAAAAATCAGATTAAAATGATCAGGCGCGAAGAGATCGGTACCAAAATCTCCATGTTGTATTTAAATATCACGTCGGAATCGAAAAATATGTTCCTTAATACAGTAAACCTGGTAAGAGCACACAGGGATTTTCTGCGTCACAGTAAATAAGTACCTTTGGTATGTTTTCCCTAAAACTTCTTACAAACTCAACCTGGTGAACAGTGATACAAGTGATATATTTTGAATTCCATACCACTCCCAAATGAATAATACCTGGAAAATAATCGGGTTTCTCTCAGCATTTATACTCACATCCTGTGCCACCCAGGAACCATTTTACAATGAGTCAGTCAGTCATTGGCAGGAAGCCGAACCGGATGCATCATTGGATTTGATCTACGAAGTTTATCTGATAGGTGATTCGCGACGTGCCTTTGAAGATTCCGCACTCATGAGCCTGATGGAAACCCGCCTGAGCAATGCTGGTAAAAACAGCGCAGTTGTATTTCTTGGAGACAATGTACAACCCGGTGGATTACCCGATTCTACACACCCTCAATGGGAAGTGGCAGAGCAAAGCCTTGAAGCACATATGCATTTGCTCAATAATTTTAAAGGAGAAATTTTCTTTATACCCGGCAACCATGACTGGGCAAGGGGTGGCAAGGATGGGCTGGAACATATAAAGAACCAGCGGAAATACATTGAAAACAACCTGGACAGAAAAAATGTGTTCCTTCCGAAAAAGGGTCGCCCGGGTCCCGAAGAAGTTCACCTGACAAACGATATTGTCCTTATCATCTTCGACTCTCAATGGTGGTTCCATGAAAATGAAAAAAGTTATGATGGTATTGTGGACGAGGCTGATCTTTTCGTCCAGATAGAAGATGCCTTAAGCCGGAACAGGGATAAAAAGATCATTTTTGCAGCACACCATCCCCTTTATAGCGTTGGGAACCACGGTGGTCATTTCCCTGGCTCAAGCATACTGTTTCCCTTGCTGGAGGTCAATCCTGCTCTGTATGTTCCCCTTCCCGGCTTTCTTTATAAAGCTACAGGAAGTACCTTGGAGGCGGTCAGGACCTTGCCAATCCACATTATAAATTGCTGATAGAGGCCCTGCTTGAAACTATTGAAGGGCATGACAACATCATTTATGCTGCCAGACATGAGCATAACCTGCATTATGCTGTACTCAGCCTTTGGACTAGCGCAAATTTTCTTAATATGGTTTTCATGGCAGAGGTTAAAATATAAAACTCGAAATTATTTAAGTACCTGGCAGGAATAGTCTGCTATTATTTGATCGATTACCCAGGTATTGTATATCTGATATGACTGGTTTAAAGCCAGGTAATATCAGTATTGTTATATTTGTTATATCAATTTATCATTGCCCCAATAATGCAAATTCATAATGAATCTCATAATAAGGATTTAGTCAGTGAAGACAGCATTGCAGTTCTTCCATTCAGAAACATGAGTTCTGATAAGGAGAATGAATACTTCAGCGATGGAATAACGGAAGATATAATAAATGCTCTAACTAAAGTTGAAGGATTGAGTGTTATTGCACGTTCATCTGCATTTACATTTAAGGGTCAGGATATCGATCTTAGAGAAATCGGGATACAACTTGGCGTTGCATACATCCTGGAGGGTAGTGTAAGAAAAGCAGGCAATAAGGTCAGGGTGACCGTACAGCTGATTAAAGCCTCCGATGCATTTCATGTCTTTTCTGAAGTGTATGACCGGGAGCTTCAAGATATTTTCAAAGTCCAGGATGATATCTCGAATAAAATTGTTCAGAAGTTTACTGAAAATATCGGGACTCAAAAAGCAAAAAAGAAATTAGTCACATCCTCTACTGAAAATATTGAAGCCTACGAACTATACCTAAAAGGACGGTTTAATTTAAACAAGGGTTCGCTGGAAGCAACAAAGGCAGCCATTAAATATTTTGAAGCCGCTTCTAAAAAAGATGATAAATATGTTTTACCAATTGCAGGTTTAGCGGCATGTTACACATTCCTTGGGGGATCAGGATCAATGAGTGTGACTCAGGCTTTTACCTTGGCTGAAGAATATGCCCAAAAAACAAATTTGATAGACGACAGTGTTGCCGAAACACATCTCGCCCTTGCCAATAGTTCTTTTTGGTGTGACTGGGATTTTGAAAAAACCGGAAATTCTATCAAAAAAGCAATACAGTTAAGCCCCGGAACATCAAGTATCCATGGATTTAATTCAGTATACTTAATGGCTACCGGCAAGTTGGATGAAGCTTTAATTGAAGCACAACTGGCAGTCAAACTGGATCCACTTTCCTTAAAGGGCAAATTTCAAATTGGTGAATTATATTTCCGGTCGGAAAGATTTATTAAGGCAATTGAAATATTTGATGATATCCTTTCCGAGAATTCATTTTTTACACAGGCTAGCATTTTTAAAGCCTGGAGTCATTTATTCCTGGGTGATCTGGAATTAGCCATAAAGATCTTTAGCCACATACCAGTTACCATGGATGAGTCGATTACCTTCTATGGTGGCCTGGCATTTTCATATTACAAGCAGGGACGAACCGACAGGGTCCTGGAATGTCTGCAAGACTTCAAATCAGACATTACCACGGAGAAAATACGTTGGTTAAATTTTCATTACACATTGATCTTTCGTGCACTGGACGAAACTGAAAAGATGTTCGAATATCTTGAAAAATGTCTGGGAGAGAAAAATACACCATTAATATTTATCAATGTGGATCCTGTCTGGAACGAGTTCAGAGGCAATCCGGACTTTATCGAATTAATCGAAAAATCATTCATCCCGGAAAAGAAGGATAGGATAGTTTCCATTAAGACAGATACCAAAGAAGAGCTGACAATTAATTTGAAAAACCTGCTCTATATTGAAGCCCAGGAAAATTACTCCAGGGTTGTGTGGTTTGATGATGACGGTTTATCTGAAAAATTATTACGTGCTACCTTAAAGAATATTGAGGACCAGATTGCTGATGATACTATTCTAAGGTGCCATCGTTCATTTATTATTAACGCGAAAGCAAAATATTCAATATTGGGTAATTCAAATGGTTACCGGTTAAAATCGAAATTATTCAAACATACCATTCCCATTTCAAGGAAGCTGGGAAAAGAGATTGTGGCTAAGCTCAAAGATTCCTGATAAATTCCAGGGCATTCACATTGCGCATTTATCTTCCATTCTAATTCGAAACTGCTATAGGATTATTCCCGGATTCGGCCCAGTCTGTCCGGGTATATTTGCAAGCTGCTTATACCATTCATCCCAAATAAATCCATTCATCCCATTTATTTAACCATCTGCTACAAAAGCTATTCAATCCGTTGCAAATAGTTAACATACAATTTATGCTCCCGTACATTTGGGTGTAGTTAAAACAATAAAACAAAATTAGAATCAAACTAAAATCAAAAATCATGAAAACAATTGCAAATTTATTTTTAGTCGCTATGCTGATTATTTCCGTTGGAAATTTGAACGCTGTACCATCGAATGGGTACGATAAATCAGATGAAAAAGAAAAGGCCGTAAAAACGCTTAAAAAGTCTGTCAGGGCTCTTGACCATGTCATGGAAGATCCTGAAAACAGCATTCCTCAAAGCTTGATAAATCAATCAGAAGGAATTGTGATTTTCCCCGGTGCCTTCAAAGTAGCTGTTGGTGTCTGGGGTGGTCAGGGTGGAAGAGGTATTGCAATGATACGCAAGGAGGATGGTTCCTGGAGCAATCCGTTCTTTGTCACACTCGGTGAAGGAAGCCTGGGATTCCAAATCGGCGCCCAGTCTTCGGATATTGTCCTGCTTTTCAAAGACAGAAATGATATTTTGGAAATTGATGAAGCAGAGATAATTCTCGGCGCTGATATTGGTGTTGCTGCAGGGCCTGTTAACAAAGGTGTTTCTTCAGACACTGATATTAAATTTGAGACAGATATTTATTCCTATTATCGTAGCAAAGGACTTTTTGCCGGAGTAAGCCTGGCAGGAGGAATCCTCTCATATAATGAAAAGGTCAGCGATTCATTATACGATATCGAAGAGGTAAATATGGATGAGATCTTTTACGGGACTGAAACTCCCTATGACGATAACGTGAATGATCTGATAGAAGCTTTAAACATGTATGGTGATTAAAGCTGCTTGAGGAAGATATCATTGAATAAATTAAACAGGAATCCTTCCATTTTGGAGAGGTTCCTGTTTATTTTTTAATTGGCTTATCCGAAAGTATATTCATTTTCGTGCCTCCTTATCTTTCCTTTTTTTTTATGAGGACGCTTATTTTTATTGTATGCTCCTCTGGGTTGGTCCTTGGCAGTCTCCGGCTTTGAAATATCGACAGTAACCGTCTCACCTTCAAACTCAACATTTCCACTAAACGCATTCAGGACATCAGTTTCATGCTGCTTTTCAATTTCAAAAAAGGAAAATTTTCTAAGGATATCAATCTTCCCGATTTCAATATTCCGTATCCGGGATTTTTCATTCACCAACCCTATTAATCTGGTTGCAGTTAAATTTTGCTTACTCCCCAAATTGATATAAAAGCGGGTGAAACCTTTTTTCGAAGTCCTTCTACCTTTGTCCCTATCAAATGTCTTGTTCTTCTCAAATGTCTTGTTGTTCTCAAATGTTTTGTTCTTCTCATACACTTTTTTCTTCTCGTAGGCTTTGTCCTTCCCATGTGCATTGCTGATCTCAACGTTTAAGTCCGGCGCATTTTTATAATAGGATAAAAAGCGGTTAAATTCAACCGAGACGAAATGCTTAATTAGTTCCTCCCTGCTAAGCCATTCGAGCTTTTTATAGATTTCAGGTAAAAACTCTTCTATTTGTCCATCGTTCAATTCAACTTTTTCTACTTTGTCTACAAGGTTAAACAGTTGTTTCTTACAAATCTCTTTTCCACCGGGGATCATCTTCCTGGCAAAAGGTTTTTTTGCTATTTTCTCGAGATCTTTGATCTTTCGATTCTCTCGGGTATGGACAATCGAAATAGATGTTCCGCTTTTTCCGGCCCGACCGGTTCTGCCACTGCGATGAATATACACTTCCAGATCATCCGGCAGATTATAGTTTATCACATGGGTTAAATCATTTACATCCAGTCCACGGGCCGCAACGTCAGTAGCCACCAGCATTTGAAGACTTCTGTTCCGAAAGCGGCCCATGACAAAATCACGCTGGCCCTGTGATAAATCCCCATGCAAAGCATCTGCATTATACCCGTCACTCATAAATTTATCTGCTATTTCTTTTGTTTCACGGCGGGTTCGGCAAAATACAATTCCGTATATCTGAGGATTCATATCTGCAATTCTCTTTAAAACTTCGTATCTATGTCTGGCATGGGTTACGTAGTACTCATGCTTCACATTTTCGGCTCCGGCATTTTTCGTCCCAACAGAAATTTCATGAGGCTGATGCATATAATTATTCGCAATCCTGAGTATCGCCTTTGGCATTGTCGCCGAAAATAAGAAGGTTCGCTTACTTTCAGGAGTCCCTTCTAATATTGCATCTAACTCTTCCTTAAATCCCATGTTTAGCATTTCATCAGCCTCATCCAGCACTAGCCAACTGATCTTCTTGATTTTAAGGATCTTCCGATTGATCAGATCACGCACCCTTCCCGGGGTACCTACCACAATTTGTCCCCCTTTTTTCAGACTTCTGATCTGCGTTTCCATACTGGCACCTCCATAAACGGGTATGACCCTTAAACCATCTATATAAGTAGAGTATTTTTTCAGATCACTTGAAATCTGGACGCAAAGTTCGCGGGTTGGACAAAGTACAAGGCTCTGGGTATCTTTGTTTGCTATATCAACCATCTGGATGATCGGCAAGCCGAAGGCCGCTGTTTTTCCGGTCCCGGTTTGTGCCTGTGCAACCAGGTCATTTTTATCAGTCAATATTTTTGGAATAACTTTTTCCTGGATAGGTGTTGGCTCCTGGAAACCTAATTCTTTTACAGCCTTTAATAGTGAGGAATCCAGCCCCATTTCATCGAATAATACCATAGTTTAAAATTTAATCCTGATTAATAAAGGCTGGTTGGGTCATTAACAGGTCACCATATTCCTCTCAAAATCGAGCGGCAAAGGTAATCTTATTATATTGAAAATCAAGTTTTAAGTTTTTGCTTCAAGTCATGAGTACTGACCGATTGTAACTGTAGAATTGCAAAGTAAATTGAACAAATTTGGTAACTCCTGTTAAGCAGTTAGTATTAGAGGCTTATGTATAAAAATCAAAATAAAGCTTAAAAGGATTAATTGAGACAGGTAGTTAATTTTGAGGTTGAGCAGGAGGTATGATTTGAGAATGATCTAAAAGCATCTGAAAAGACATATTCAAAAACCAGTCCGAAATATACCAATTCAGTATTAAATTGGTAAACTTTATTATCTTCTCGGGATTCATGTATTCAAAAATGCTTTTAGCTTGTTTCCAAGTTTGAACCAAAGCTCTTCTAAACTTCACTTCACGATTAATATTTCTGATTAATAAATACTTTGATCTTACGCGCTATTTCTCTTCTTTTATCCATTTCTCAATGCCCTTCAATGCTTCTTCATTAATTTCATGGCCTCCTTCAAATTCAAACAGCGTTACCTCATAATCGAAATTTTTTAAGAGGTCAACTGACTCATGTGCTCTTCCTATATCGATGAGTGGATCAGACTTTCCATGAGCGAGGAATATTCTCACATGATGAGCTGATCGAACAGATTCTTCTGACGGCCACTCTAGTTCAAAAGAATCAGACCACGGAGACCATGCAAGTGAATACATGGTAGGTCCAGAAAGGATTATCATTCCATTTATTAGATCATGATTGTTTATCCCAGCTACCATGGTGATAATTGATCCCTGTGAGAACCCCATTATATACATCTCCTTAATATTGTAACTTCTTGTTAAGGAATATATTAGGTTTTTAATGTAATCAGATGTAATTTTCAGGGCGCTCGCCATAAGCTTTAAATTTCCTGTTGGCCAAGCTAACCAATCATAACCAATCCTGTCATCCATCAACCATTTATAGGGTGCTTGAGGAGTAGCCATAATAAATTGTGGATCTTCAAAATATTTCCAAATATCTTTGAATTCTTTATAGGACCCGCCACCGCCATGTAAACTAATTACTAATGGATAAGATTTTTCCTGATTATAATGATCAGGGAATTGTATATTACATTCGAATAGTGTTGGACTTTCAATATAAAGAGAATCTGATTTCACGATTGTTAACTCAGATTCTTGACCTTGCATTAAATGGGCATTACAGCAAAAAAGAAAAATTAAGATCCCTATTTTAAATTTATTTAATGTATTCATTCGAACACCTCCGCTTGAGCATATGATTGTTATAGAAAGAAATTCTTGATGCACAATAGTTTTTTCTCCAGGAACTTAAGTTAGTTACTCAAGTTTCCTTGTGGATAAAATGTTGATAATTAGGCGGTTATGTAAGTAAAAAATGTTGCATGCCCTAGCTTAAATAGCTATATTTGAGTTAGTTATAACCACAATCGACATGCAACACA
>SDBT01015247.1_pt1 | contig 12220 bp, 9 predicted proteins | sample 2277101 | NCBI WGS metagenome assembly SDBT01 (sample SAMN10404973, study PRJNA504765) | marine sediment metagenome | isolation source: marine sediment core GS10_PC15, 103 cmbsf | place: Arctic Ocean: Southern Knipovich Ridge | collected 2010
ACTTTGTCACAGTCAGCCAGCCCTGGTTTGTTCACACTGGCAGCCTCGAATGCAATTGTTCTAGTCCAAACAGTAAGGTCAGGTAATCTAAGTCGTCTTGCAACAAACACAATCGTGTTGACTGACGTTGCTGTCTCTCTAGCCAGCATTATCTCACTGGACGCTGAAAACACAATCCCAATCGTTACAGCCACAGACAGCAACAGACTGTCAGTAGAGGCCAGTAATGCTATTGTATTGGCGCATCTTAATGACGCGGCCGGTCCAAGGAACGCGGATGCCAGTAGTCCAATCACTCTGACAGATGAAGCCACTGTAACCTTCAATGTATTTGGGCGCGTGGCTTCGAACGACATGGACATTGATGGGGCTCAACCAGCAGAGGGTGGTCGGGCTGAATCAAGCATCAAGGACTTGCAAGCGGTTACACCTGACCCTCAAACAGATGATCCAAATGATCTACCTACGTTCACTCAGAACTGGGGTAACGCAGCTCGCCTTACTGATACGTTTGATTTAACAGTCAGTAACACTATTGTTGTGTCGCAAGATTTGCCACAACCAACGGGCGACCGAAGTAAATTTGCCGTTAACACACTGAACATACTAGACTTTGCTGACAACAATCAAAAGTCTCGATCCGTTACAAACGCACTCTCATTGTTACAGGTAGCAACAACCTTTAAGGTGCATCGCGCAGTCAATACTCTGGCGATGACAGTAACTGTTCAAGAAGGTTTTGTCAATCTGTTTGCTGAAAACATCATTGACTTACAGCAACTTGGTCGAGGGAATCCATTTCCTAAAGACAGTGTGACTGATATTGATATTGACGGTACATGGGGTAACGTCGCTACATCAAACATAAGAAACCTGGATGCCAGCAGCCCTATTACGATTGCACAAGATATCAATGTTCAACGTCCATACGTGTTAGACGCTGAGAATGAAATCAGTGGTATCACTGACGATATCTTTGTCCCGCCGATAGGACCGATCATCCCTGGCGTTCCTTTTGGTATGTCGGACGAAGTTACCGTCCAGATCAACCCAATACGCAACCCTGAAAATCTGATTATCATTTCAGATTTGGCGCAAGTTGTACACCTCCGAGTCGACGCTGTTGACCTGTCTGCTGATACATTCACAGGGCTGACTCAAGTAGCTAATTTGAGTGAAACAGGTGATGCAGAGACGATTATTGATTCGTTTCAAGTTATCGCTGGCGTGGTCCTTAATACAGAAATTGCTTCAAACACTTTGACTACACTGTTTGACCAAGCAGTGGTCAGCGTTTTACGCGACGCCTTAGCAGTTGATAACATAATTGAATTGAAGCACGCGGTCGGATTTTCATTGGTCTCCAATACAACAGACTGCGATTACACTCCGTTTGTTGGGGAGTCTGATGCTGATACTGTTCCACCGCGTCCGGAGTTGCCAGAGGTTCGTATACCCGTGTTACCGGGCGTCCGCTTCCGATTGGTATCTCCACCATTCGACACGGGTGCAACAATAGACACGTTAGATTTGCGCGCCCCCGTGTTTGGTAACCGAGAACGGTTGGAACCCACTAGAATCCAACGAGAGACCCAAGGTGGCACGCTGTCGGTCTTTGCAGATCCAATATGGCCAAAGGTACACTCTCTTGAAATGCAGTTCACAGCCTTAAAAACAGCCCAAGCAAGGGGGCTGTTAAACTTCGTTGAACGGCATCTTGGCGAAGAGATCGGCATCTATGATTATGAAGGACGCATCTGGAGGGGAGTTATCACCAACCCAGACGAAGCAGTGGTGAATGACGGTCGCGAGAACTACTCAGCCACCTTACAAATTGAGGCTGAGCGGGTCTACCAGTTGAATCGTGTGGCACAAGACAACCTGGGTATGACGGATACCACCGTCCAGAACGAAGACTTCGCGTTGAACGCAATAGCAGTAACACAAGCTGCTGATTTTGTCTTCAAACCAGTTGAGCCAAGCGTTTCGCCTATTGCGTTAGCCACTGTTAGTGATTATACTAGAGTGCCGGTTGCTGAAGGCGCTAATGCAATTTCACTGACCGCGTTCGCGACGCGCAATAGTTTCTTCTTTGAATCAGCCACATCACCCATCTCTCTTGGGCAGAGTGGGCGCGACGTGAATTTTGGCGACTTCGGGAACCTCATCCATAATTGGGATGCCCGTGATATTCCAGACGCTGATGGTACGTCTATCTCCACGTGGGCTGACAGCGTTGGTTCAGTCGACCTAGTTAACTCTGGATCGTTCCGTCCGACAGTACGCGACGGTATTTTGAACGGTGAGCGAGTTGTTGAATTCCGACACAGTGTGTCTGTACAACGACTAATCAGTAATGGCACTCTGCCAGTCTTTGATTCAACAAATAAGACCGGAACGATATTTATCGTTTTGACCGTCCGTGAAGCGATGTCCGGCGATAATAATTTAGTCTTTGGTACAAACCCAGGGTCACCGGACTCAACTGTTATATACCTGGGTGGCTCAACATCGGCTGAACGTCCAGTTGCCTACAAATCTCCTGAAGGAGTTGTAGCACTTGAAACGCCCACCTCGGTGCTTGGTGACGACACATCACACGTTCTCGTGTGGAGTCGAAACAACAACGATGTCAGCTTCCGACGCAACAAGGTAACACAAGCTGGGCACACGTTAGCCACTAACCCCGTGCCTCTGACCGATGACCTGTATGTTGGTGGTTTAGGTTCCGGCAACAGCGCTGATATGGACATCGCCCAAATTCTAGTTTACGACGACATTTTAGACTTAGCAGACATCAAGACCATCGAAGGTATCATCACAGCAATTTGGGGTGTATAAATGGCATTCATACTTGTGGCCCCTGTTCCACTTACTGAAACAACCACCGTCCTACCTAATCCTAATTTTGGCGACCAAGAAGGTGCTACTGGAGAACTTAACATTCTTCGCACAGTCAATGGCCGGCGCAGAACGTACGTCATCTCTAAAGAGCGTAGAAAGCTGAGATGGGATTTCACTTTATCACGTAACAAAGCCTTAGAGTTATTTGAGTTTTACCTCTCCTACAATGCTGAGCGTATTTCTATCAAAGACCATAATGAGCGACGGTGGGTAGGTATTATCACAAATAATCCATTCGAGTTACAGATGGACCGGCGAGGTGTGCCTACGCGCCAAAATTGGCCGGTTGGTGAGTCTTGTGCTGTGACAATTGAATTTGAAGGCACGTTGGACGTAGCAAGTCAAGCGGCTGACATTGCGCTACAGCCGAACCCTCAGATATTTTCATCTTTTGCATCATCACAACTTAACACCTTGACTCAAGGCGTAGACGCATCGGGGGTAGTGTTACCTACCTTCGGAAAGTTGGTCAGTGATTGGGACGCTACTCTACTTGTGCAAGCCCCTGAAACTATTCTAAATGTGTGGCCCGACACGGGTCCGGCCGGTAACGATCTTATTGGTACCATTGGTGATATCTTTGACCCGGCAATAAATAGGGCACCAACATACAGGGCTAATAGTTCAATCTTCCCTGGGCTACCAACTGTGTCCTTTGAAGAAGTTCAGAGTGCTTTAACAACAAGTACCGCAGCTATGCGAACAACAAGTCAAATGACACTGTTTCCAAATAGACGGGGGACAATTTTCTGGGTGTTTGCGCACACTATAAATCCAAACTGGAACGCGGTCCTTGAAATATTGAAGCTTCCAATTCAATTTTTCACATTTTCAAGTACGCTTGCACGACTCGCGCTCGCTATATTTAATGCGTTTGCCGATAAATCGTTCCCAACAGAAACAGAGTTTGGTGTGTGGTCGCAACAAGAGGGCACTATTCTCGGCGTGCCTGAAGTAGAACAAGTACACATGGCGGGGGCAAGCAGTCCACTTTTCCCGGTCAACATTCGTTTTAATCCAGCCGACCCTATCAATGAGTTGAGGTTGGCGACTTTGGACACACAACCTGTCCCGTCTTTAACACCCATAATTTATATGCTGTCGCGCGACGAGGATACCAATATACGATTCCGAACCAATGGAGTGGAACGCGAAGGTACAACAATCTTAGATAATGTACCATTCACCGGAACATTCAGAGTAAATGACCAAACCTGGATACCTAATTTTAATGCTCGCATACGAGGCGAGTGGGGTCAAATCGTTACCTACAACGATGCGTTGTCTGACTCCGAAATCGCGGAGATTGAGGCTAGTTTGTCATTGAAGTGGGGTATCCCGCTGGGCAGCGTACCTTTTTAATTGGAGATTACAAATGGCACGCACAATCCCTGCACAATCACTAGCAAAATTGACTCAGACCCACGGGGCTGAGCCAGTTATAATGGTCGATGTCACGTGGCTTATTGATGGTGTTGCAATTCGGTATGCAACCAAAGATGTGGTTGCATTTTCAACGGTGTCTGGAGCAGATATTTCAATACCGGGTAAAGTCCAAGAGATTGGTAGCATCGATTCCGTTGTTGCTATATCACTCAACGAAACGTCGGAAGAATTTAGTCTAGTTCTCGATGATTTAGACGAGACTATCAAAGGTATTATTGATTTCAATGATATCATGCTCCGGGATGTTAGCGTATACCAGTGGTTTGAAGGCTTGAACTTTGAAGACCGTTTCCTAATATTCCAAGGTAAAATCAACTCACCGATCTCATGGAGTGAAACTGATAGGACAGTCAAATTCAATGTCGTTTCACAACTTGAAGATAAAGACGTAGGCTTCTCTCCGGACGAAGGTACGTTCCCAGACTTGCCCGATGATATGATAGGTAAGTTGTGGCCAGAATGCTTCGGCACCACTCTCCACGAAAAAGCAATCCAAGTTGACTTTAAGCACCGAGGTACACTTGCAGACCCATTGGGCCTACGTGACTTTACGCTATCTTCCACCATCCAATCCCATGTAGTGATAGGAAACTTCCTAACTTCGTTGGGGATTCTTTTTTCATTGGCTGCTGGATTCGCGGGCCTGTTAGGACTTGAGCAACAGCAAGAAAGTTTGCAACAGAAAGCAAATGGCTTCTTCGCGCAAGCAGGCCAAAAGACACAACTGATTTTAGAATTAAATCAAACCCTTACTGACCAAATAGCTACCGAAGTTGACAGTGTGAGAATTCTAGGGGGTGAGCATTTCCCACGTGGCCCTCTGAGATTAAACATTAGTGGTGCGATTTGTACAGGAAGTTTTGCTGGTCCAATAGATCAACCAGGCTCCGACATTTTCAATATGTCGTGCCAAGACCACCCAGAGCGGAAAAACTTTCACCTTACCACAACACCTTGTGGTAACCCCGGCTGCTCCTTTGGCCAATGTAAAGCATTTCCGTCACCTGAAGGTTTTACCATCACACAAGTTAACGGGGATATCTCATTCATTCCGACCGGCAACATACTTGGCGAACAGGCGGGGGTATTCTTTGCCCAGGGTGGGGCGTCTGTAACAATTGCCTCGAACGAACCCCTTCGATACTTCGTAAGTATTACGCCCGGCACCGTTATAAAAGTTGCTGCATTTACCACCTTCGAAAGTGGTGAGCGTTTGCTTGTTGATGTGCCATCTAACTTATACACGGTCTCTGTGCAAAGTTTCGGCAGTGTCAGTGTTACTGTTATCACCGTAAACAACGCGCTGTCAAAACTAACACCCTCGTGGGAAGACACTATCTATGTAACTTTCGAATCATCGGTTGGACCAAACCCAATCGATATTATGAGTTATTTGATCAACAAGTATGCAGACATCCCGCCGGATACAGATTCTTTCGCTGCTTGCCGTGAAGCTTTAGTGAACTACCCAATGCACTTTTGTTTGACTCGAAAGAAAAACATTGTAACAGTTCTTAAAGAACTTGCATTTATGGCTCGTTTAGCCATTTCAATCAAAAATGGTGCATTCTTTTGCCGATACCTTCCGGCTGAACCACCATCAGTGTTTGAATTCACTGAAGACACCGTGCTTACACAAAGCATAGAACTTCAATTCACAGACACAGAAGAATTGGTTACTAAGTACGTTGGGTCTTGGCGGGCACACGGTGCGCAAGAAGAAGACAACCGATTCGTTATTAGATACAATGTGAAGAAATACGGGACGCACGAAGAAAGCGTTGACATGTATGCCTTCAATTATGTATCGGCGATCGTCAAAACACTGACCTTCTGGATAAACAGACGCGGTCACACTTGGAAGAAGTTGAAGTTCAATGCTGCCCTGGATGCTCTTAATGTCGAAACATTCGATGGTGTTACTTTAAATTTTGATGGTGATTACGCAGCAAATGAAACTGTGCTAGGTTGTGTTGAAGAAGGAAGTTATGACCCTGAATCAAACACAATGGAGTTCCTAATTTGGACAGGTGTTCGGTCGGGTGACATGACACAATTTGATCTTGCGTACCCTCAGAATGTTAGTGTTCTATTAAAATTCCCTGACCCAATTGCAGAGGCAGCCGGTAACGCTGGCGGGGATGGTCCAGGTAACAGTGCTGCTGGAGACATCAATCGAAAGGGTGGTGCGGTTAACGTCAATGTGCAATTTGAAGACAATGACCCCTATTCAGATGGTAACCGTAAAAAGCAAGACAAAGGTTCCAATAAGCCTTCTGATGTAGACGACAACGATCCTGGACGACCTGTCGCGTTCGGGGGTGAAAATGTTAACTTTGGAGGTGGTCCCCCTGCCACACCAGCCATCACTGACACCAACATTCAAGATACGGGTGAAGTATTCTTAATTGACATTCGGACAACTGAAATTGCTGACTCAGAGAATCCTGGGCAGGTATCCACCTTGGATACATTCTTCAGAGAAATTACTGACTCTAAATTGAAGGCTCGCACGGATGCCACATGGAAAAGCGATACCAATGAAGCGGAATTCGATTTCAAATTCGACGGTCCAGGAAATAAGTTTGGAGCAGGCACAGCGTTCTTACAAGACGACTAAATGAAACACCACTGTGGGGGTCTCCACCGGCAAGCGTAATTGGGACGTTCAACCGCGATAGTCGAATACGTGGAACCCCTCAGTGGTCCTACTGGGGAGATATTATGGCGAGAAAAAAGATGTTTGATCATGACTGGGTTGAAGCATACTTTGACAATGGGGTTGATGTTACTAACCGTCGTGTTTTCATCGGCGACATCGAAGCTGAAACCGTTGATTTTGCTATCAAGGGTTTGTACCTAATGGAAACAGAATCGACGACATCACCTTGTGAGATGTTCATATCATCATATGGTGGCACAATGTATGATGCTTTAGCATTGTACGATATCATGATGACCCTCAAGTGCCCCATACATACCTTTGCGTACGGTAAATGTATGTCGGCCGCTCCGCTGTTATTGGCGGCCGGCGCTGCTGGGCACAGATGGGTTGCGCCCCATGTAGCCTTCATGCACCATGACTGGAGCGATGAAATCGAAGGCACCAGCTCACAAATAGAAGCGGCCGTCAAGCACAATGAAGTAATTGGAAAGATGTGGACAACGTTACTCGCCAAGCACTCCAACAAGGATTTTCGTTGGTGGCAGACGCGAGCAAAGAAACCGGCAGATTTCTACTTCTCAGCAGACGAAGCTTTGGAGTGGGGTATCGCTGATCAAGCTTGGATTGAAAAGCAATAGGAGATTACAATGGCTAACAGTAGCAGCCCTTTTCGAAGAACAGGAGAAAACTCTTGGGAAGACCTTCTTAACCAAGTGAATTTTGAACTTCAGAACCCACCGGAAGATACTGATTGCGAACCAATCGATGAAATTCCAACACCTGAACCGTGTCACAGATGGGCTAAAAGCGATATTCGAGAAGTCCATGATAAGTTGGATGAAATGGATACCGACTGTTTTGATTTTGAAGACATCCCTGATCTTTGGAAGGTATCAATCATAACCGATATTGAAAGTCAATTACCCAACGCATGGTGTGATTGTGATGATGACGAAATTTGTTGTGAACCGTGTTCAAACGCGAGAGATCTTCCTACTTTCGTGATCGAATTTCTAGGCTCTTTTCCAAAAGGGGGTCTATGTTGTACCCCCGCCAGTTCGTGTCCCACGTGTAAGTTTCTCAATGACCCTGGGCCAACAGTCGCGTGTGCTGAAGACATATGTGATGAGTTAGAACAGCCTGAAGAAATATATCAAGACTTTGTAGTGGCGCACGGTGAACGTTGTGTGCTGGATAATGAAGTTGAAGCTCTAGAAGATGAACTAGAAGCTTTGGAAGATGCTAAAGCTGCCTGTATTGAGAACGCCAATACGCCGGAAGAAGTTATTGCCTGCCAAGCTACATTTGATCCACAGATTGATGCCAAACAAACAGAACTCGATGAAAAGAAAACCGAGAGAGACGCCAAAATAGCTGAAGAAAATGGATTAAAAGGCGAGTACGTAGCGGCGGGTCAAGCCAGAGAAGAGTGTTACATTGATTGTGCATCTACATGTGGTTCAACAGGTGGTGCATTAGAGGAACTAGGGCCAACTAGTGGTCCAGGTTTTGATGACACTTGTATAGACCCATGTTGTGGTAACGTAGTAGGGGACTGCCGTGTGAGTTGGAGTTTACGTATGCGACAGTCAAACGATTTTAAACCCAATGACTTCGGGCCTTTCGCCAGTCGCATAGGTGGCTTCTATGATGCGGACGGAACAGTAGTTGTAACCTTCCATGCCAGTCCTTTTTGTTACTGCTTACCCGATGAATTTGGTTGTGCGTGTACTAGATTTGAAGGCGGTACTGGTGGGCTACCTTGTAGCTCGTGTTTTGGTGGTGGTCTCACTTGTAGAGACGGTGGGGAACCGGGTAGAGGTTTCCAAGAGTGGGAAAGAATAGATTTTCATTCACGAACCTTCACCCCATTTGACTGTATAAATGGTGGCCCGTGTGATGGTGTTTAATACTGGTCCAAAAGATCCTCGACCGTGTAATTTTCCCAGTGTTCCATGTATAACACAACAGACTTTAATTGAACGGGATGCTCACTTGTGGCTACGGCCTGCTGAGCTAATTCAAGCAGATTGTCATAATTACGTGGTGATTTAGCAAGTTCAGGTTTCATCGCGAGCCACAATGGATGGGTTGGTTCAACCAGCTCAATTTTGTAACCATACCGGTATGCAAGAAAGCCTGCCGTATTGATTGTATGGGGGCTCAAGACATTGATCTGATCAATGTAGATTGGGCTAGTGTCAGCGTCGCAGAGTTTCTTTAATTGCATCCAAAACCAGCGATTTGCACTTGCCATCCGATTTGGTCTAAAGTTAAATTTATTGGGTTGTTTTGGATTGATGACAGTGTAAAAGTAGTCATCAAATGATAGGCAAACACCACCTTCATCGTCAGCACGCGCGCGTCCCAAGGTGGTCTTTCCGCAGGATTGCAGCCCCCATATTAGGTGGGCTATTTTGGTGGTTCCGGACATGGGCAGCCTTTACACTTCTTTCGTGTCAGTGTCTTTCCAAACAATTCGGCATCTGGATTGTTGCAAATAATCTTGGAGTCTCCACACCCGGCACAATCCTTTTCTTCTTGAGTCTTTTCGACTCTCATTCGATGTACACATGGTACATTCCATTGCATATGAAGTTTTCGTCTGTTCCTTGGATGATGTGGATTCTTTGCTGGCTCAGGTAGTCCCGCCATCGCTTGATCGAAGAATTCTGCTTCAATCGAATCTTGTTCCTCTTCGGAATATCCGTTTAATGGATAATCTTCTTCATACAAAACTTGACGCCCATTCGCACTTTTTCGTTTTGAATGGTCTTCAATCTCTCGTGCAAATACTTGCCGTAGCTTTTCTTCATCTAGGGGTATCTTCTTTGGCTCGTGCGCAGCAAATATAGTACAAGATTGGCAGACATCTATTGTGATATCTTCCACCTTGTCGTTTTGCTTCTTGACATTAACAAGACAATGTATCTGAATGCCAGGTGCTGCGCCATCTCTCATCTCGATACTGAGTCGACGATACTTACAAGCAGGCCATCGTGGAACCCATCTATTGGCACCCAACTGTACCCATCCCCCAGGAATCCATTCTGGAGGGGGTGTCTTACCTTTACTGGTTATTTCGCCAGTGGTTGAAGAAACCATAAGACGGGAACTGACATGCTTCTTTGTTTGTGCATTATACATCCCGGTGTCAAAGGATTCGATGTCACGCGGTTCGTTACTCACAGTTCCATCTCCAACAGTTTCTTGTATACGGCGGCTTCGGCGCGTGCGTCAGCGAGTGCGTCGTGTTGATTTTCATTGACCACTCCTAGCTTGTTGCACAGCGATTCTAAACCAGGGTATGGGAATGGAATTGGCAGCCCTTTCAAATAGGCTTTATCATTCAAGAAGGTTGCGGCCCGCATTGTATCACGGGCTTCCCAGTAGAAGAACTGGTTAAAGGACTCAAGCCCCAGCCAGTGTTTCAAAAAGCCACAGTCGTATTGCCAATTCTGGGCCAGCGGTACAAGTGTCTTTTTGTGGGGCAATCCCAAATTGCTCCACCATTCGTCCAACCAATCAGCAACCTGCCATTTATCAGGTGCATGTATACACAACCAATCAATATCAAGATTGTGTGTGGCTGTGGCTTTCGATTCCGCGCGCTTCGGATGCTCTGGTTTGATGTTGAAGTAGAATGGACTTATGTCAGGTATTGGTGCACAATCTGAATCCACTGGTTGAATGCCGATCTGGATTATCTCATGATAGCCCGGCATCCGCCCGGTCGTTTCCACATCCACGGCGGCCAAAAGATTCCCATTCAAATGTACAAAGCCAGGTAACGGCATTATTTTACTTTCCTCAGTACAGCTTGTTTGATTCGTTGGTTTGGATAATCTTTCATTTTCTCGATGACATATTCTCGTTTGGCTTTCTGGTAAGATACGCTGGCTTCTTCTGGTGTACTGAAATAACCGATGCGTGTTCTACGTCCATTAACTCCAAGATGTGTTTGGAATTTGTTTCCATGTTTTGAAACACCTATTGGATATAACCCGCGTTTTTTAGCATGATCGTTGAATAATACATTTAACCAGTGTTCTACAAAACAACATGTAGATGGTGAATAAATTGATCCATTGCCAAAGAAATCTTTGTCTAATTGTTTTCCTTCCCAGTCTTGTGTTTCCATCCATTCTTTGAAATTAGAGAAATAGATCCATTCATCACAAACAACACACCCTTGGTATGTAGGGTTATTGGCCAATGCTATAGGAGAATAACATCGACGTAACATACTGTGCCATTTAGTGTAAAATGGGCACCGCGCGTGCGTACCATTTATTCTAGGTTGTACAGTGTAATCGGCGTCATTGATTCCAACACCAAACACCAGGCGCGGCATTATTTTATGCCCCACTTTTCTTCGGCCTGCCTAACAGATTCCTCTTCTTCTAAGGCGTCCCGTTTCGCAATCTCCGTATACTTTGCCTGAAGTATCTTGAGTGCAGCTTTGTGTTCATCCTTGAGGTCGCCCGAATCAATTAAATCTTCGACCGAACCTATGGTTACCGTGCGAGGGGTCGCGTATCCAGTTCGTCTCTTGAAGTCATCTTCATCAAACTTCCTACTGAAGTCTTCCATCGAGTTTGCAAAATCAGCATATGCTGGTGGCCGATCGTCTCCGTCAGGATGATTATCCACGTAGTGCCGAAGCATGAACAGATTACAGAACACATGATCCAGGTGGTGCTCGCCTGACTCTGGGTCGATGTCTTCGTGACAGTACCACCACTTGATAAGGTGACGCATGGTGCAGTCGAAACATGACGACCACGCCATCCCTTTTGCCCAATTCCATTCTGCGTACTTGATCTTGCCGCCCATGAAAACACGGCAGCACCCAGCCAATAGATGGAAGGGCACTAACGAAAGGGCAATCTTGCCGGCGTTTCGTCTAGCGCCGGAACCCTTTGCTAAACTATTTACGTCGCCTTGCGCGACATCATCAGTTCTGTCACTTGGCACGTTACTTGGCACGTCACTTGGCACGCCTTTGAGTCGTGGTAGAATAAATTCTGCTTCAATATCTTCGACCATTTGTTGTTTGCTTCTGTCTGTCATAAGCCTTCAAGACCAGTAGTGTTGGTATGGATGGGGGCGTTCGCTGGCCTGCATCCGCGCAAACCCGGCCGCCAACCTTTCATTATAATCCATTTCATCACATTCGTCAATATCGAAACCATCCGTAAAATC
>SDBT01015248.1_pt1 | contig 12219 bp, 13 predicted proteins | sample 2277101 | NCBI WGS metagenome assembly SDBT01 (sample SAMN10404973, study PRJNA504765) | marine sediment metagenome | isolation source: marine sediment core GS10_PC15, 103 cmbsf | place: Arctic Ocean: Southern Knipovich Ridge | collected 2010
CGTTGGTGAACCGCAATCGTATCACCCTCTCTGAACGAAGGAAAATCAACCTTCGAAACACCTATCTGAGCAATCGTTTCTTTTGTATAGCCTTGTGCCTTCATAGCTCGTATTCCTTCGCATTCAAATTCGTCATCATAAGATTATTTATAGTTAGCTTAATATAGCCAAAAACAGTTATTCTGGCAATTTTTTATCAATTCGCTCATTCAGGCCCAGCCACCTATCCATAATAATGGCAGCAGCCGATCGGACCGATAGATGGTTAAAATCAGAAAATCCATGGATAGGATTGAGCACATAGTCACACCGATCGATCAGTTGATCTGAAAGGCCCTGACCTGTCCCTAAAAGCAGAATCACGGGGCGCCCTTCCTGCCAAACCACACCCTGATCATAAAAGGAGATCTGTTTCCCGGCAGTCTCACGGGCCGAGGTACCGATTAACAGCGGCTTTTTGCCTTCCCTTTTTTCAATATCGGCAATCGCAGCCTCAAGCCGATCTACCACGCTCACCAGATTGAGCGCTTCATGGCGATTGGCGTTGTAGGCAATTCCACTAGCTGAATGCCAAAACGAGAAGAACTTTTTAATAATTTTTTGCTGATCAATAAGGGGAGTAACTATAAAAAACTTTTTCATCCCATACGTGCTGGATGATCGAGCAATATCATGAATATCGATCGACATAACTGACGTTGTTCCCACGGTACGTTCTGGCCCGGAAAACACCTCATCATGCATCAACACCAAGTAGTGAGCAGGAATATAAGACACTGCTAGTTTTTTTTGTGCATCGGTCACTGGATAGGCACGCAACCAGGCAAAGTTATGTAAAACTGTTTTTTTTACGGCCTGCTCAGTGCGCCATTTTTCAATTTCAGCATGATGGCCCGATCGCACAATCTCTGGCACCGTTATGCCATGCCATTCAACCGGCTCCGTGTATTCTGGATAATCAAGGAAGGGTCCCGAAAATGATTCTTGTTCAACCGATTCTTGTTTGCCAACCACACCAGGGATGAGCCGAAGCATTCCCTCAAGAAGCATCATGGCGGGAATATCTCCCCCCATCAATACAAAATCTCCCACCGACACAGTCATATCCGCATACTCAGCCTCCACGCGTGCGTCCATTCCCTCGTATCGAGCAGGAATCAACATCAAATGCCCTGCATCTTGTGCCTTTTGTGCAATCGTTTTTAAAAGCGGTTGATCAAGTTTCTGACCTTGCGGAGAAAAAAAGATTTTAAATGCATTCCCTTTACGCTCCTGAAAGTGCTGAATCGCCTTCTCTACCACTACTGGTTTAATCAGCATACCAGCACCCGGACCAAAGGTTGGGGCGTCAATACGTTTTTTTGGGAAAGCAAAGTCAGAAAATGAAGCGGTCTCAATGGAAACTATGCCGTTCTCTTGCGCTCGTTTTAATAGACTGGTCTGCAGAAACGGCCCATAGAGCCCTTTAAAGACGGATAGTATCGATATGTTCATGATTATTTAGCAAGATCCACGGTAATTTTTTTATCATCAGCCACAACAGCGCTTACGAGCATACGCAACGCTTTGATGGTCTGCCCTGATCTACCGATCACTTTGCCACGATCTAGCTCATCTACGGTAATTTCTATGAGTGTTTTATCGTCAGTCTTGGAAACAGATACTGATGCAGCATCAGGGTTGTTTACCAGCTGCTTCACCACATATTCAACAAGTTCTTTTGTCATGCGGTGTTACTCCTTTGGCTCTTCTGCCTTTTTAGTCTCGACCTTTTTTTCTGAAGCAGTATCTTCCTGCTTTACTGATACTTCTTCTGTCTTTGGAGCGGAAGCTTTTGCAGCCTTACCTATTTCTTTCTCAGAGGCCACTTTTTTTTCAACACCCTTTATTTTCGGCTTTACGGCTTCTTTCTTAGATTCAACAGCAGGTGCTGTAGTCGCAATGCCCTCTTTTTTAAATAAACGATACAGTTTTTTCGCCGTATCACTTGGCTGCGCACCCAACTTAACCCACGCGTCAAATCGTTCCGGTTTGAACGTAACGAGTTTGGTTTTAAGTCCATCATAGGTACCGATGGTTTCCAAAAATTCACCATCACGCTTTTTGCGTGAATCAACAACTACTACTCGATAAAACGGCAGATCTTTTCTACCAAAACGAGAAAGACGAATAGAAACTGGCATATAGTATATCCTCATGCATGCATTGATTATGGAACTTGTCTATTTAAAAAGGCGGCCGAAACCACCAGACTTCTTTATTAGTTTAGCATATTGCTGCATATGATCAAATCGCGAAAGGAGCTTATTTACCTCACCCACAGCCACTCCTGCCCCCTTGGCTACCCGTTTCTTACGAGAATCGTTCAATAGAGGGGGGTATAAGCGCTCTTTACGAGTCATGGAGCTCATAATGGCACGGAACCGTTTCATCTCCTGCTGCCCCTGATCAAGCTGATCTTGAGACACCGAGAGATTTCCCGCCCCTGGCATATATTTCATGATAGACGATAGGGAGCCAAGCTTATTGATCATATCCATCTGCTGGGCAAAATCCTCCAAATTCATCTTGCCATTCTGAAACGAACGATACACAGACTGTTGCTCATCCGCTTTAATTTTCTGTTCTGCGTGCTCAATAAGGCTCTTAATATCTCCCATGCCAAGCATGCGGCTTGCAGCTCGCTCAGGGTAAAACTGTTCTAAATCTTCCAATTTTTCACCCGATCCCATGAAGATAATCGGTTTTTTCAACGCATAGCGGAACGAAAAGGCAGCACCTCCACGCGTATCACTATCTATTTTCGTGAGTATAGCACCCTGAAACCCCACCCCTTGCTCAAACGCACGAGCTACTGCAAGCGACTCCTGACCAGTCATCGCATCAAGGATTAGCAGTTTGTGCTTTGGCTGAAGCCTACTATCCAAGATTCGCAACTCCTCGAGCATCCTGTTATCCACATGCAATCGTCCTGCTGTATCAAGCAAAAGGAATTCATAATTATTGGAACGCCAGTAGTCGTAAATCTCGCATGCCGCCGTAATAGGATCATTCGATTGCGCTCTAAAAAATGAAATCTGCGCCTGCTTTGAAAGCTGTTCAAGCTGATCAATAGCTGCCGGACGATAATAATCCACCGAAGCCATCAATATGCGCCGCTCTTTGCCCCGCTTTTTCCCTTCCTGTGCCATATAATGTGCAAGCTTTGCAATGGTGGTTGTTTTTCCCGACCCTTGCAATCCCATCACCATAATCACGGAAGGAATCTGTGGAGAAAATATAGTTTTGTCTCCCCCTAAGAACGCAACAAGGCGGTCATTAACCACCTTCATAAGCTGTTCGTCTGCTTGTAGAGAAGTGGTAACTTTTTTACCAACCAGATCATCTTTGATTTCCTGGGCAAATGTTTGCACTAAATCATAGGGAACATCGGCCGAAAGAAGCGCATCCTTCACCTGCTCCAGAGCAGCATCAATCGTAGCCACATCAAGCGTTTTTTTACCACGCACCTTGGAGAAAATGGAGGAAAATTTTTTAGAAAGAAAATCGAACATCTATGCTACACCTTTTTAACGAAAAGCGGCCCCTACCTCTCGAGACCATCATTCTTATTTAAGATCTTTATTGATCTGTGCAACCATCTTCTGAACCCCTGCAAAAAGCTCTATGCGAATTACTTTTTCCAAATCACCATCTGCATGAAATGATTTACTATCAGCAAACACCGCCATCAATGGCATACAGCGCACCGCAAGGTCTTGAACAAGCTGGGCAAACTCTTGTTGTGCTTGCGTATCCATGAGGCTTGGATCGCCCTCTTCAAAGGAAACTTTGTACATGTTGAGCAATTCTTCAAGCTGGGTAAGAATTTCTTTCAGGTTCTCCTTATCTTGCTTGTTTGAGCTCACCGCAATTTTTTTCATAGCAAGTGATACAAACTCATCTACGGCACCAACGATCAGCTTTGCTGATTTTTGCGCCTGTTCCTGCAACTCCTTATCTTGTGCCACCACCGCAGCATCCGCAACTGATCGCCAATCAGCTTCCGCATACATCACACATTGCAAACTCACTGCTACTACTGAGAGAGCTATCAATTTTTTCATACACATTCCATCTTGATGTAACGAGTTATAAAGATCTAAAAATACCCCTCTAGTATAGTTAAACTGCACCATTATGCAACCGGGAACACCCTTGTTTACTTGACAATTCCCCCGGTACCCTTAGAATCATCGTGTGTTCTTATTTTGTGAATCATTCGAATTAATCGGCTTATCCGCATGAGTAAACCATCAAATTATTCCACCGACCAGCATACAAAAACTCTTTTGGCTATGGTGCATGCGCCCTATAATCGCACCAAAAATATCCAATCGTATTTTGATGAATTTCTTAATCTCGTTAAAACAGCCAACATCAAATATGAGGATGCCCTATCAATCAAACTCCGCGATATCGATAACGCCTACTTTTTCACCAAAGGCAAACTGGCAGAAATTAGGGAAGTATGCGAAGCGCACAACATTAAGCAGGTGATTATTTCTGATCAGCTCACTCCTCAGCAGGCACGAAATTTAGAAGATTACCTCGAATGCGAACTGATGGATCGCACCGATCTTATTCTCGATATTTTTGAAAAAGCAGCAGTATCTGCTGAAGGGAAAGTACAAGTGGGAATCGCCCTGCTTGCGCACCAAAAAACACGACTGGCTGGCAAAGGAATCCATTTGGAACAGCAAGCCGGCATAACCGGTCTTCGTGGTGGATCCGGAGAAACAGTAAAAGAGCGGGACCGTCGCCACATTGATGAACAAATTAGAAAACTAAAAAAACAGCTTGACCGAATGCAAAAAGCTCGCGCAATACAACGTAAACAGCGCTTAGAACGAAAAGTCCTCCAACTCTGCTTGATTGGATACACCAATGCCGGCAAATCAACTATTTTAAATACGCTCACTAAAAGCGATGTACTTGCAGAAGATAAACTGTTTGCCACACTCGATACCACCACGCGCGCTCTGTTTGTTGATGGAAAACAGATTGGAGTGCTCTCCGATACCGTTGGGTTTATTCAACAACTTCCTCATCGGCTCATCGAAGCATTCAAGTCTACCCTTTCTGAACTCCAGTATGCTGACCTGCTCCTGCAGGTAATCGATCTTTCTGATCCCAACTGGGAAGCACAGATCAAAGTGGTCCATGAGATCATAGAAGAGCTTGATCTGCACGAAAAACAGATGCTCTACGTATTTAATAAAGCAGATCAAGTGGCAGATCGTAAAGCAGTAGAACCTCAACTAGAACTCTATGAACCCCACGTAGTGGTATCCGCCACGAATAGAGAGGGCCTCAAGCCGCTGCTTTCATTTCTGAAAAAGTGGTCTAAGAGCCCTTCCCCCTCCGCCAAGGCTACGGAGGACAAGGACGAAGCTGCGTAGCAGCGGAGACAGGTCACAAAAAAAACAATCAAACTAACATATCAGCAAGAGCACCGAAAAAATACCGCTCTTCTCCGCAATAAGCCGAAAAACATTTCATAGGCAACGCATTTTGTGGTGTGCTAGTGCGACGGTCAAAAGCGTAGTAGGGAGTTTTGATGATCAGTTCGCGTCACATACTTATCTGTTTGCTTGCCTCATCGGTGATCACTGAACCAATGACGGCCATACCATCTAATCGCTTTCGTTCTGCTTACAAAACAATCCACTCTGATATTCGTTGTTTATTTGGTGGCGAGAAGATCGATGATCCCGAACAAAGAAAACGAATCATCATCGAAGTAGCAACTGGCATCGCCATCATGCTCATCACGGGAACGGCGATCTGGATCTGGTGGGTGCGCCCATTGCAAAAACAGCTGCGTAATCAAGGTGATGATCGAGAAGAAGATGAGGTATTGCATAATACTCCAAAAGTTAACGCGAGTAGTTCATTGCAACATCTCTTTCGCCATGGCGACGAAACATTCCTAAACAATCTTATCGATCAATCATCCGAGGAGGAGCTTGCACAAGTAGATGAATATGGAAATACCGTACTGCACTATGCGGCTAGCCGAGATATTTCCGGGATAGTCATGAAACTTCTCACTAAAAAGTTGGATAGCAATAAGAAAAATTTAACAGGAGAAACACCTCTCCATTTTGCAGCATTTAGCAATCAAAAAGATGTTGTAAAGATCCTGATTACTAAGGGAGCTGATCCAACCATCGAAAACAAGGACAAGCAAACTCCCCATCTGGTTGCCAGCGATCCGATCATCCAAGAAATTCTAAAACAGGCAGAACGAGAATGGACCAAAAAAGGATAAAAATGAGCTTCCTCCAATGGCCCCATCTAGGGCTATCCCTGGAGGGGGCACCGAATAGCCCGGAACCCCTTGAAAAAAAGGGTTCTTGTGGTATTTTAGGAGATAGTTGAATCTTTCAGAGCGAGAGGGAGATATGAGTACTAAGAATAGTGTCTTGTGGGTAACGGTCGTTACTTCTATTTCCAAAGTCAGTACAATATTTTTAGAAAAAAGCATAATACTGAGGGGTACATTATGCAAAACAAAACAGCCAGATTCTTATGGATCATACTACTAGGGACCGTAGCAAACATTGAATCTATGGAAGGGCCGCCTCCAGGGATAATAACACGTCCTGTTTCGATGGCATTCAAAAAAGGAGCAAAAGCTTTAGGAAATGGACTCACTCTAAGAAAAACTGTGCCACAACCACTCTCGAAATCACCCGAAACACCATCCACTATACAGTTTGCAAATGGCCATCTACCTAAAGTCTCTCAACCAAAAGACAACATCTTTGGACCTCTCCCCCCACCGCCTGAGGGTTATGATTTTGGAGAAGAACGGAGTCCTGATCAACCACCGTTTTTTGGCGATCGTCCTTGGCAACTAGAAGAACAACCGTACGCAATGGCCTCAGATATTTGCCCAGAAGAAGGATTTGAGTACGCGAACGCACGAGATGGTGGAGGTATACCAGTACCAGCAATAACAATATCAGGATCACATTCAGCTCCTTCAAGCCCACCAAAAGAAGAGGGGGAACCGCCATCATTGCGTAAAACGGTTTCTGATGGAGCTGATAAGAAGACTAAATCGAAACGTCGCGTCTCAATAGCAGTCAAGGGCACACTGCGAGGATTAAAACACGCAAGCTCCTTACTTCCAATGCGCCATGAACCACCACCATCTGATAAAAAGAAAAAGAGAAGCTCCTCAGCAACCAAATTTATCGTCAAAAAACTCACACTAGATGAGCCATCTCAACCAAATAAAGAAGGAGAGGTGTATGGCAATGCAACCTTAGTTTCCCCAGCAGCAGAACCTGAAGAGGAAGAACAGTATGGAAACGACCCCCGATCTTTTACCGAACAGTTGAAGGAGCGCTTACGGGAAGATAACCCATCCATTCCGCAGCTAATGAGATTAATCGGAGACGGAGCTGATCCTTCCGCTAAAGGAAAAGAAGGTAAAACACCCCTTCACCTGCTTGCCGAAATGGGAAATGAAGGGGGAATCAAATATCTTTGTGAGAGTGGAGACATAAGAATCGATCTAAACGTACCAAATGATAGCGGAGAAACTCCCTTTACATCTGCAATCAAGGCTCAAAAAATTGGTGCAGCTGCAGAATTGTTACAATATGGTGCTGTCCTACCTCCTTTCACGGATAGCAAAGGCAACAGTTTATTCCACGTTGCGGCGTCAGAAGGAAGCAAATGCCTTGCAGAACAACTGCTTACAGCGAAAGCCACCGATATGAACTCTCAAAATAATGTAGGACAAACACCTCTCCATTATGCAATTCTCCATAATCAAGCCGGAATGGCAATATGGCTTATTAAGAGGAATGTAACATTATTACCAGATCAACATGGCAAAGAGCCTTTAGACTATGCTGTGCCACGGGGAAGTTGCCCTATCATTGCAGCCCTATTACAACGTGACGAATATCCACTAGAAATGAGGCAACGCCTTGCTCAAAAAACAAGAAATGAAAGAATCAGAAAACTTCTGCTGCAAACCAGAACACAAACAACAGAACCTGTATATGCAGAACTTGGAGCGTTCGAAGAAAAAAGTACGTAAAGACCAGTAACCAATAATAACAGCCACGCATACCACAGAGGGGTACATTATGCAAAACAAAACAGCCAGATTCTTATGGATCATACTACTAGGAACCGTAACAGTCATAGAAGCAGTGCCAGATAGTCCAGCAGTGATTCATCGTCATGGAAACGCTCTACCAGCACCATCACCAAAGCAGTTTCTGGCAAGAGCCGCTTCTCTAAAAACTAATGTTGGTAGAGGAGCCGCAACGTTGTTACGCGGAGCTAGAGAAAAAGCACAGACATTGCGCCCAACAAGAAAACATTCTTCTCCAGAGAAAGTCGAGAATCCACGGAATAGTACATTGCCAATCCCCACTTCGGCAGTATTGCCCCGTGGTGAATGCTATGCAAATCTTCCTCCGAGCACTCCACCATCTGATTATCTCGACTTCGATGCTTGGACACAACAACAAGTTCAAGTTGATCCCCCCACACTCGCTCGTCAAGAATCCGATTATCTTAAATTGCACGATCTTAATATACAAGGGAGCCCTAATCCGTCACCCTATGGCTGGTTGTCTCATCAAACAGAAGCCTATGCCAACATCCCCGATGAAGTTCAAATGGACAGCGCAGAAAAACTACGCCATGCACTAAATATCGGAGATGTAGAAGGTGCACAACAATTGATAGAAGCGGGAGCTGATCCAAACGAACGATCTGAAAATAACGGCACCACATTGCTCTACATAGCTACACAAAGTGGTAACGAAGAACTTGCTCAGTGGCTACTTCAGGAAAAGAGAGCGGATGCAACCATAGCAAACCGTTCCGGAAGAACCGCACTCCATCAAGCAGCCCTTTTTGGAAGAATTGTCATTGCGTCATTGCTCGTCGAATCTGGTGGGGATGTTGATGCTACCGATACCACCAGCAAAACACCGATAGATTTTGCCCGACAACGAAACAATAGGGAGCTTGTTGATATATTGCTCGCCGCGAAGGAAAAGCGAGACGCCCTCAAATAGGAAAAAAAAACGAATATATTATTACCACAATAACCAATTCATAAATGAGGGGTCCCGTTATGCACATATCAAGACTACTACTATCGCTCTTCATGCTAAGCAGCCTTGTTTGCTCTGCCTACGCCATGGAAGAGGAAAAAAATCCTCAAAAAAGGGATAGAAAGCGTGATCGTATCTCCCGAGCGTTCAAGAATCTTACCATTCGACCAGGAAGAGGAGAAAGTACTCCACCCGAGCCGACCTTGCATAAAAGTCATTCTGATGAAGGACCTGGAGCAGAAGAATCTTCTGGCACGGTAACAATCATTATTCAGCCAAGAGCTCCTAAAAACAGTGTTGATGCTCTCCCTCCACATCTGCTCATGAGAGCACGCAGTCAGGCTGGCATACCACAACCCCCTGCTCCGAGCATGTTGGTTGGGCAACCCGATAAACAAAGCCTCACCGGAAGCCCTCCTAAAGAGGAGGATGCCCTCTACGCGACTATTGAATTGTCTGAAACCGGTCAACTTACCTCAACTGAACGATCACCACAAGCACCGCGACACCTGAGCCCTGAAGACGCAAATCGTCCAGACGAGTTTGGACGTACTCCATTAAGCCACACCATCGTGCATGGTGATACAGCAACGTTTGTGCACCTTTTGGAATCAGGGGCCGACCCACACATTAGAAGAAACGGTAACAGCATGTTACATGAAGCCGCTATGTCGAGAAATCCTTCTGCTGAAATAGTCCGCCTATTAGTTGAGTTATATGGCCAGGATCCTAATGCGTTAAGCGAAGGAGGACTAGCACCCCTTCATCTTGCTGCACGCAGTGGCACTCTCGATGTGTTTAATGTGCTCGTGCAACTTCCCAACACCTTATTGGATATAAGATCGCAGGACATAGAAAAACACGCTCTCGGAAAAAACCTAGTACGGCGAACCCCTTTGCATATCCTTGCTGCAGGCAGAAGACGACAAGCTGCAGATATGGCTCAAAGCCTCCTGAAACCGGGCAATGAAAAAAGCCCGGCAGATATTTATGCCACTGACCTTTATTTCAAAACCCCGCTAGAAATCGCCACCCAAACAGGAAGTGAAACGATGGTGCGCATACTGCTACACCACACCCTATTAGGACACAAAAGCGTTCAACTAGCCTATGCAACATGTAAAAGCGATACAATCAAGGCGCTATTTGAAGAGCGCTCCGATGTCCAATCGTCACCCCGTTCTCAGGGGGTTGATACAGTCAATAATCCGAAAGGTTCCTTTCTTTCACAGGCTCTCACTGCGGGTGCAAGACTTACACAGGAAAAAGATAGAAACCAACTTGGCAAAGAGCATGAACATGAAACAGCATTCCGTGATGATGAAGAAGATATAGTATATGCTCACTTATCTGATTTTTAATGTAATGTTATGACACCCCGGGAATCTCCGGGGTGTTTTTTTGTGATTTTACATTCCTTATTTTTTTTAGTATTACCTAGGGCATTGTCTTACTTGGCATAAAAAGGACGGCCCTATGAAGCACTCTCTCCCCCTACTGGCACTCGTCATATGGAGTTCGATTGGAGCCTCAACCCTTCCTGAGCATGATGCAGCATATTACAATCAGCGTGGCAATCAATTACGCCAAGAAGATCGCCTCGAAGAAGCAATCGAACCATATAAAGTTGCAGTACAACTTCAACCAAAAAATATTCACGCAATGATGGATCTCGCCAATGCGTACCATGTGCTCAACCGTAATATGGAGGCGCTTGAAACATACAAAACCATTCTCGAAATTAATCCGCGGGCCATCACGGCCCTGTACAACTTTGGATTCACCCTCAAACGCATGGGATATATAGAACAGACTCTTGCCGTATATGAACAAGTGCTTGCCCTCAAGCCAGATTACCCGTCCGCCCTCTTTAGCCGATCCACCCTTTACCTAACCATGGGTGATTTAGAACGAGGCTTTGAAGAATATGAGTGGCGCTGGAAAGCATATAATGAAACCGCACAACGATTTAGTTGCCCGATATGGGAGGGCCAAGACCTCACTGATCACACGTTACTTGTACATGCAGAACAGGGCCTTGGTGATACGTTTCAGTTTGTGCGCTATCTCAAAATACTCAAAGCACGGTTTCCTACGCTCACCATTATACTTGAATCACAAAACCAACTGATTACCCTTCTAAAACAACAACCGTATATTGATCGCATTATTGCACGCAATGAGCAGCCCCCGTTTGCCCATTACCAGATACCATTGATGAGTATTCCCCGCGTAGTAAAAACAACACTCGAAACCATTCCGGCACAAACTCCCTACCTACAGATTGATGAAACATTAACGCAGGAGTGGAAGAAAAAACTGGCAGACGATCACCATCTCAAAGTGGGCATCTGCTGGCATGGCAATGCGCAGTACAGAACTGCCTCACTCCGCCGCGCCGTCATTGCAAAATCAGTTACCCTTGCGCTGCTTGAACCACTTTCTACCATTGAGGGCATCACGCTCTACTCACTTCAACGAGTAACCGGTGAAGATCAAATCAATGAATGTTCATTCAAAGATAAGATGGTTGTATTCGATATATCATTTGATCAACAGCATGGCCGCTTTATGGATACCGCTGCGGTTATGAAAAATCTTGATTTAGTCATTACCGTTGATACCGGTACGGCACATCTTGCCGGAGCACTCAATGTACCAACCTGGATTATGTTACCATTCCCTGCCGATTGGCGTTGGCTGCGCAATAGAACCGATTCTCCTTGGTATCAAACAGTACGCCTATTCCAACAAACAAAAACCGGTGAATGGGAACCGGTTATCAAACAGATAGCAGAAGAACTTAAAACATTGGTGGCACAACGCACACAAGGAGCATCCGTTAACCCAAGTGATCCCACCAAACAGCAACTACAATTTTTTAAACAGGTAGTAAATAGCGCACTATAAAAGGAGTTTGGCATGAAAACGCTTCCATGGATTATGGCATCTTTGCTGTTAGGCAACGCCCTATACGCAGAAGATATAAAACCGGTTGATGAACATGGCCAGATTGATTTCAATGCCATGCTAGAACAAGCAGATACACTCATCACGCAAGAACTCAGCCTTGAACAGCTTTTTC
>SDBT01015249.1_pt1 | contig 12219 bp, 11 predicted proteins | sample 2277101 | NCBI WGS metagenome assembly SDBT01 (sample SAMN10404973, study PRJNA504765) | marine sediment metagenome | isolation source: marine sediment core GS10_PC15, 103 cmbsf | place: Arctic Ocean: Southern Knipovich Ridge | collected 2010
ATTCCCGTAATTTCTGGGGGTGGCTGGAAAAATCAAAATATATTGAAGACATAGAAATATATTCAGGTGATATTCGGGATTATGATTCTGTCTACGAGAGTATGAAAGGAATTGATTATGTATTTCATCTTGCTGCCCTTATCGGTATTCCTTATTCTTATTATTCTCCTTTAGCCTATATAAAAACAAATGTTGAAGGTACTTACAATATTTTACAATCTGCCCGTGAACTTGAAACGAAAAGAATAATTCATACTTCCACCAGTGAAGTATATGGAACCGCTCAACATGTTCCCATAAATGAAAATCATCCCATTAATCCTCAATCTCCTTATGTAGATTCAAAAGCAAGCGCTGATTATTTAGCTAGAAATTATTATTAAGGAGGAATTATGAAAAATATAGAAACGATAAACAAATCAATAGGGGAAAGAGAGCCTTGTTTTATAATAGCAGAAGCTGGAGTAAATCATAATGGTAATATTGAATTAGCAAAAAAGTTAATAGATGTAGCAAAAGACGCTGATGTTGATGCTGTGAAATTTCAAACATTTCATGCTGGAGAGATCGTTTCATTAAATAGTAAAAAGGCTGGTTATCAAGATAGAGCAAAAGAAAAAACACAATATGAAATGCTAAAAAATCTTGAACTCAGCTTTGATGACTTTCGAGAATTAAAAAGATATTGTGATAATAGCAACATAGAATTTATATCTACTCCTTATGATATTAAAAGTGTAGGATTTTTGAATGAAATAGGGGTGAAAAGATTCAAAGTAGCATCAGCGGATTTAATTAATAAGCCGCTTATTGAGGCAATAGCGAAAACAAAAAAACAAATAATTTTATCTACTGGTATGGCAACTTTGGGAGAAATAGAGAGAACAACATCATTAATTTATAATTTAGGGAATGAAAATATAATTCTCTTACATTGTACTACCAGCTATCCGACACCTTATGATCAAGTAAATATGAATATTTTAGGCACATTAAAAAATTCTTTTAGCTTGCCCACAGGTTATTCAGACCACACATTAGGAATAGAAGTTTCAATTATGGCAGTAAGTATGGGAGCTAAAGTTATTGAAAAACATTTTACTTTAGACCGTACAATGGAAGGACCTGATCATTTTGCTTCCTTAGAACCCAGTGAATTGAAAAAAATGGTTAAAGCAATAAGAAATATTGAGAAGTCTTTTGGTAGCAAAAGGAAAGAAATAACCGCTGAAGAAAAGAAGAACATCTTTTTTATGAGAAGGAGCATACATGCATCTGATAATATAAGGCAAGGTGAGATAATAAAAGAAAATAACATTAAAATAACACGCCCATTCAATGGAATTGAATCTTGGTATATAAATGTTATATTAGATAAAAAGATAAAAAATAATATTAAAAAGGATGATCCAATAAGATGGGAGGATTTGTTATGAAAATAAGGAATAGCTCTAGGTATCTAAATAAAGAAAAGTTCGATTCTATTTTAGCCGGAAAAGAGGATACAATTATAGATATAATGAAAATTATCGATACGGCGGGACTTCGAATCTCTCTGATAGTCGATGAGAAGCGTAAGTTGCAGGGTTTAGTTACAGACGGGGATATCCGCCGTGCTATTTTAAAGGAAGGTAGATTGGATATTAAAATTAGTAAGATAATGAACACCGACCCCTTTATCGTGAGCGAAAGTCTTTCTCAAGAGGAGTTATTTAAAATGACATTGGAGAAGATTAGTGAGGGAAAAAAGAAAATAGATTTTATACCAATAGTAAATGAGGATGGTATCTTGGTTGATGCCTTTTCTTTTAGCGAGGCTATTGTAGCTTTTAAGGAGAGGATAAAACTTGTTCGGGATTTGGAAGCCCAAAAAAATCACCAAGAAGAAATGTATTCGAGAGAACTACATAGAAAACGAAGAGAAATAATTACTGAATTATTGAAACAATACGTTTACAATAAAAAATTCCTTGATATTGGTTGTGCAGAAGGGATGTATTGCGGAATTGCAAAAAAAATGGGTGCGCAAGAAGTGGTTGGATTGGATATTTCTAAAACGAAGATAGAAAGAGCAAAAGCAAAGCATGCTGAATGTGAGTTTTATCGCAAAGACTGCCACAATATTATTAAATATTATAATACATTTGACTTTATTTTATGTTCAGAGGTATTACAACATATATTAGACTATCAGAAATTCATTGAGGAATCGGTTAAATGTTTGCGCAATTATGGCTATATTTTATTTTCAACTCCAAATTTATCTCATTCGAAAACTCATGAATTTGCTAAAGTAAGCGATAAAATGTCCTCAATTGAATTATTATACAACATCGGAGGGGCTGGATTTGGCAGACAGAATGCTTTGTGGAAATTTAATACTGAAAAACTTACACAAGAAATTGAGAATAATTTCCCACTTAAATGTGCTGAGTTTATCGGAATTGATGCAGATGACGGAACAAAAAATATTTTTACCGTGATGCTGTTTGAGAAGATCAAATAATCTTTAGGAGATATGAAAATGAGTAAAAATGCGTTAATAACTGGGATAACTGGACAAGATGGTTCTTATTTGACAAAATTTCTTTTAGATAAAGGTTATAAAGTATATGGAACATATCGTAGACTCTCATCACCAAATTTTTGGAGATTACAGTATTTGAATATTTTTAATAAAGTTAACTTAATCCCGATAGAATTAATAGATACGGGATCCCTAATAGAAGCAATTATGATTTCAGAACCAAATGAAATTTATCATCTCGCAGCTCAAAGTTTTGTAGGTGCAAGCTTTGAAAGTCCTATAGCGACAGGAGATGTAACGGGATTAAGTGTAATGAGGATATTGGAGGCAATAAGGCAAATTAATCCAAAAATAAGATTTTATCAAGCTTCTACAAGTGAGCTTTATGGAAATAGTAGCAAGGAACCCGTAAACGAAAATAACCCTTTCGCTCCTTCAAGTCCTTATGCAGCAGCGAAATTATACGGATATTGGGCAACAAAAATATATAGAAAAGCTTACAATCTTTTTGCTTGCAATGGTATTTTATTTAATCATGAATCTCCTCTTAGGGGATTAGAATTTGTAACACGAAAAATTACTAATGCAGTTGCAAAAATATCTTTAGGGTTGGAAAAGGAACTTTATCTCGGAAATTTAGAAGCAAAAAGGGATTGGGGATATGCTCCTGATTATGTTGAATCGATGTGGCTAATGCTTCAAAAAGAAGAGCCTGATGATTATTTAATAGCAACAAATGAAGCACATTCTGTGGAAGAATTTTGTAAAATGGCATTTGATATTGTTGGTTTAGATTGGCAGAAATATGTAAAAATAGATAAGCGATTTCTTAGGCCTTTAGATGTAAACTTTTTGCAGGGTGATTATTTAAAAGCAAAAGAAAAACTTGGATGGAAACCAAAAGTAAAATATTCTGATCTTATAAAGATAATGGTGAGAGAAGATCTAAATAGGTGGAAAGGTTGGTTAAATGGAAAAAGATTCCATTGGGATGCTATTAACTATCCAAGTGAGTCAAAAATAATAACGAGGAGTTTGAGAATATGATACAAGTTTCCAAGCCTTCGTTAGGCATAGAAGAATTAGATAATGTAATAGAGGCGGTTAAAAGTAGCTGGATTAGTTCAAAGGGGAAATTTATTACTGAATTTGAAGAAAAATTTGCTGAATACTGTGGCGTTAAATATGGTATTGCTACTTTCAATGGAACAGTAGCCTTACATCTTGCATTAAAAGCATTAATGATTGATAAAGGAGATGAAGTAATAGTACCAGATTTAACCTTTATTGCTACAGCGAATGTGCTTACTTATTGTAATGCAAAACCAATTTTTATTGATTCTAATCCTGATTATTGGTGTATTGATCCTGAGAAAATAGAAGAAAAAATTACAACGAAGACTAAAGCAATTATTCCTGTTCACCTTTATGGGCATCCTTGCGATATGGACGCAATAATGAAGATTGCAAAGAAATATGGCCTATATGTTATAGAAGACGCAGCAGAAGCTCACGGGGCAGGATATAAAGGGAAAAAAGTTGGATCATTTGGAGATATAAGTTGTTTTAGTTTTTATGGAAACAAAATTATTACTACTGGAGAAGGAGGAATGTGTTTAACTAATAATCAAGAATTAGCAGAAAGAATGAAAATATTAAGAGATCATGGAATGAATCCCGATAAAAGATATTGGTATGATGTGATTGGTTTTAATTATAGAATGACAAATATACAAGCCGCAATAGGAGTTGCTCAATTAAAAAAAATAGATAAATTTATTAAGAGAAAAAGGCAAATTACACAGAAATATTCTAAAGGATTAAAAGATCTAGAAATGAAGGGTTTAATAACTTTACATCCAGAAATGCCCTGGGCTAAGAGTGTATATTGGATGTATTCTATATTATTGGAAGATAATTTTGGAATAACGCGGGAAAAATTAATGCAATTATTAGAAAAAAGAGATATAGAAACAAGACCTTTTTTCTATCCAATACATATTATGCCTCCATATAGTACGAGTAAATCTAATATAAATAATAATGCAAATAATATTTCTTTAAAAGGCATTAATCTTCCTTCATCTTCTGCAATAAAAAATATTGAAATACAATATGTAATTGAATGTATTAAAATAATATTAAATAAATCAGGTAATAAATAATGAGAATATTTATATCGACATCATGCTTAATTAATAAATATAATTTTTTAAAAATATTAGATATTTATAACGAATTAGGTATACAAAATGTCGAATTAGGATTTCTTATTAATCATAATGAAAACCTTGTGAAATTATTAAAACAATATAATTTTAATTATATTGTTCACCATTATTTTCCACCAGCAAAAGAGCCCTTTATAATTAATCTTGCATCACAGAATAAACAAATACTCCAAAAAAGCATAGATCAAATGATTAAGTCTATAGATTTTTGCAATGATTTTAATATAAAAATATTTAGTTTTCATGCAGGATTTAGAGTTGATCCTGATATAAATCTGAAATTTGATTTAAATAATATTACAGAATATCAAATATCTTTTAATACATTTAAAGAATCAGTTTTGAAAATAGCTAATTATGCAAGAGGGAAAAATATAAAAGTGGCAATTGAAAATAATGTTTTATCAAAATATAACTTGGTTGAGGGACGAAATAAACTTCTTTTAATGTGTGAAGCGTGGGAATTTGAAAAATTGTTCCAAGAAATAAAACCAGAAAATTTGGGTATTCTATTAGACCTTGGACATTTAAAGGTAACTTCAAATTTATTGAAATTTAATGCAAATAATTTTATCGAAAATCTTAAAAATAAAATATATTTAGTTCATATACATGAAAGTGATGGAGAAGTAGATGAACATAGATGCATTAAAAAAGGAGACTGGTCAATTAAAGTAGTGCAGAAATATTTTAAAAGATTAGATATTCCTGTTGTATTGGAATGTAAATGCAATTCTAAAAAAGAGCTTTTTAATTCTCTAAAAATATTAAAAGGCTACAATGAAGATGCTTTTTAAAGGCTTTAAATATAATGGTAAACCAATTATTAAATTAAATAAACTTCAAATTAAGATGAAGGAACGAATTGAAGAGAAAATAAAAGAAAATATATATTCTTTTGAAGAAGTTCCTTGTTGTATTTACGGAAGTAATAATTTTGAAATTTTATCTGAAAAGGATCGATATGGTTTTTATGTACCAGTAGTAATTTGTAAAGATTGTGGTTTAATTTAAAAAAATCTAAAGATAATATAAAGTATAGTGTCTATATCTATATGTAATATGAATATTGAATGAACTTTAATATATCTACCGCTATAGATATAATTCAATTGTTTATTATGTAATAACCGAAAGAAGGAGTGATTGTAATGCGGATTTTATTAATTGTATATGATGATGATTCATATATGCATTGGTTTCCTCAGGGCTTGGCATATATTGCAGCAGTTCTTTTAAAGGAAGGATATGAAGTTGAAATATATAATCAAGATGTGCATCACTTTCCAGAGAGCCATCTTTTGCATTACCTTAATACTAAAAAATTTGATGTTATTGGTCTTAGTTTTGTAGCAGGCTATTATCCATATAAAAAGGCATTTAAAGATATCGGAAGCAATAAATAAATCTCAAAATAGACCATTTTATATCATTGGAGGACATGGTCCGACTCCTGAGCCGGAATATTTTTTAAAAAAAACAGGAGCAGATGCAATAGTTATGGGCGAAGGAGAAATAACTATTGTTGAACTGTTAGATGCGTTAAAAAACAAAAAAGCTTTTCATCAAATCAAAGGAATTGCATTTAAAGATGGCGATAAAGTAATAATAAATGAGCGCAGGCCATTAATCGAGGATATAGATAGTATTTCTTTCCCAGCTTATGAGCTGTTTCCCATAGAATATTATCGGTTGTTGCGCTTACCTAATTGTAGTAAAACAGATTTTGTTATGCCCTTACTTACAGGTAGAGGCTGTATGTTCAAATGTAATTTCTGCTATCGGATGGATAAGGGTTTCCGTCCTCGAAATAGTGAACATATTATCGAAGAGATTAGATTTCTTAAGACAAATTATGGAATTACATATTTTGGTTTTACCGATGATCTTCTTATGTCTTCACACAATCGAATAATGGAATTATGTAACGATTTCATAAAATATAAAGTTGATATAAAGTGGTTTTGTAACGGGCGTTTGAACTATGCAAGGAAAGATGTATTGGAGATGATGAAAAAAGCCGGGTGTGTTTTTATTAATTATGGAATTGATGCAATGGATGATCAAATATTGAAAAACATGAATAAGGCACTAACTACCAGGCAAATAATAAAGGGGATTGAGGCCACGTTAGAAGTAGGAATAAGTCCTGGATTTAATATTATATTTGGTAATATCGGTGAGAACAAAGAAACTTTAAAAAAAGGAGTAGAATTTTTATTAAAATATGATGATGGAGCTCAAATGCGAACTATCCGCCCGGTAACCCCGTATCCGGGCTGTGATCTTTATTATTATGCTATAAAGAAAGGATTATTACGAGATTGTAATGATTTTTATGAAAATAAACACATAAATTCTGAATTACTGGCGGTTAATTTTACTGATATGACTAATGATGAATTCCATCAAAGTTTATATGAAGCAAATAGTATATTAATCGAAAATTACCTTAAAAACAAACTGGTTTCATATGATAGACAAATGAAAAATCTCTATATTAATTTAGATAGTAATTTTCGTGGTTTTAGGCAAATATGAAATATAAAATAAATAATGTTTGTATAGATCGAGTGTTGTATAAATAGAATTTTGAAATTGTTTCAGAAAATAATGATAATTACAAAGAACGATTATGATTCTACAATAAATTATTTAAAGTAAATAGGGTATCATAGATTTCTACCTAAAAGCCGTATAATGTTGTGCATTTGATAATTCTTGGTATAATCAGTTTTCTAAAATATATTTTATTTTTTTCAGTAAATAAAAATTATTACTCGAAATTAATGCAATTAATAATAAATGAAAAGTTAAAAAACGTTTTTATAATTATATTGGTAGAATACAAAATAATTTTATTGGTATTGGTAAAGAAAAAGGGATGAAAAATACAAGTTTATCCCGGAAATCGTTCCTGGTTTGATATTGGAGAGTGGGGAGAATATAAAAGAGCGATAGATTTTATTGATAAACAATATGAAGAATGAAGGAATTGAACATTTCAAAAAAAATTTAGCAAAAGTGGATTATTAGAGATAAAGAAATGAGAATTTAAAAATGTATAAAAATAAAAATATTTTAGGTTTAATTCCGGCAAGAGGTGGTAGTAAAGGCCTCCCAAGAAAAAATATAAAACCATTATTAGGCAAACCCTTGATTGCATGGACAATCGAGCAAGCTTTAGCAAGTAGATATCTTGATAGGGTTGTTGTTAGTACAGATGATAAAGAAATTGCCGAGATTTCGAAAAAATATGGAGCAGATATTCCTTTTATGAGGCCGAAAGAATTAGCGGAAGATGATGCAAAAGGAATTGATGTTATTTTGCATACAATAGATTGGTTAAAGGAAAATGATAATCGAAAGCAATACGATTTAATAATGTTGCTTCAGCCAACATCTCCACTTAGAAAATCTGAAGACATTGATAAAGCAATAGAACTTTTATTTTTAAAAAAAGCAAAAGCAATTGTTTCGGTATGCGAAGTAGATCATCATCCTTTGTGGACAAATACTTTACCCAAAAACGGCTGTATGAAAGGGTTTATTAAACCAGAAATCATGAACAAAAATAGACAAGAATTACCTGTTTATTATAGATTAAATGGAGTAATATATTTATCATATAGTTATTATATAAAACAATGTAATAGTTTTTTGGGTAAAGAAACTTTTGCTTATATTATGCCCAGAGGAAGATCTATAGATATTGATGATGAAGTTGATTTTAAATCAGCCGAAATTTTAATGAAAAATAATACTCCTAATTTCGCAAAAGATTAAATTATAAAAAATATAAATATTGATATATAGAAAGGTAAGACTTATTTTTAACTCAATTAATTTATCACATATCTTTAAACATAAGCTTTTTAAAAATACTTTTATTTACACTTGTTCGGGTGTTATAAATAACGCAATACCGTTTTTTCTTTTACCTATTATGACCCGGTATTTATCACCAGCTGATTATGGAATCGTAGCTACTTTTAATGTTTTATTAGCAGTAGTGGCAGCATTTGTTGGCTTAAGTATGTATGGAGCAATTAATGTAAATTATTTTAAATTAAAAAAAGCGGAGCTTAAAGTATATATTGGAAATGTAATCTTTATTTTATTTGGTAGTTTTATTTTAGTTTATGTTATAACTTATATTTTTAAATCACCCCTTTCTTTTTTTACAAAATTTCCTGAAAAATGGATACCAAATATTGCGGTAGTTGCTCTATTTCAATCCTTTTTTGCAGTTACTCTCGTACTGTGGCGAGCAGAGCAAAAACCCCTACCTTATGGATTATTTCAAATATCAAGAACTATTTTAAATATTAGTTTATCTGTAGTTTTTGTGGTTTGGCTTTGGTGGGGATGGCAAGGGAGGATACTAGGGGCAATTATTACTTCTGTTATTTTTGGTCTTTTAAGTATTTTTGTAATCTATAAGAGGGAATATATAAAATTTTCGTTTAACAAAAAATACATTAAGGATGCTTTATTTTTTGGTGTGCCACTTATTCCTGATGCTTTAGGTGGATGGATAATGACTAGTATAGATAGGATTTTTATAAATTCTATGGTGGGAGTTGCTGCAACAGGTTTATATTCAGTGGGTTATTCAGTTGGAATGATTATAGGTTTGTTAGTCAATTCTTTTAATCTGGCCTGGTCCCCTTTTTTATTTGAAAAATTAAAAGAAAATAATTATTCTACAAAAGTAAAAATAGTTAAATTTACATATTTATATAATGTTTGTATAGTTCTTGTTGCATTGTCTTTAAGCTTTATTGCACCCTATTTTTTGAAATTTTTTATTAGTAAAAACTTCTATTTTGCTTATAAATATGTATTGTGGATTGCTTTAGGATATGCTTTTCAAGGGATGTATTATATGGTTGCAAATTATATTTTGTACGTAAAAAAGACTTATATATTAGCCTGGGTTACATTATTTTCTGCGGGTGCTAATGTCGTGCTAAATTATTTTTTTATAAAAGCCAATGGTGCAATAGGGGCAGCGCAAGCTACAACTGTTAGTTTTTTTATAAATTTTATTTTAACATGGGTATTAAGCATAAAAGTATATAAAATGCCTTGGCTTGAAGTAATGCATTTATTTAAGTGTAAAAGAAAAATTGGTTACTAAAATCAAAGGGAAAATAATTATTATAAAAACTATAAAATGGAGGTAAAAATATTTATATTTTACCGTCTGTATTAAAGAGGATAATATGTCTTATGTAATTTCATCTAAAGAAATAGTAAATGGAGAAAAAATTGGGAAATTCTATGTAAAAGGAAAGTATTATAGAGATGGGGAAAATTTATTATTTTTAAAAGGCGATGTCTTTAATTATAACGACGATAAAGAACTTTTTAATGATATAATTCAAAAAGGTACAGAGATAATTCCCGAACTAAAGGGCGAATTTTTTATTATTTATTATAATATTAATTCCAATAAGATATATATTGCAAATGATATATTAGGCAGAGAAAGATTGTATTATTTTTTTTATAAAAATGAATTTATTCTTTCAGATGATTTTTGGGAAATTGTTAATTTAATAGAACCTTCAATATCTGATGTTGATGTACAAAGTATAAAAGAATCAGTAATTTTTTATCATCCTTTATTTTATAAAACAATTATTAAAAATTTAAATTATTTTCCGCCAGCGAGCATTGGGAGATATTCTTTAGATAATTTTAATTTTAAAATAAATCAGTATTGGGATTTTAAATATAAGCCAAATAAAAATATGACTATAGATAAAGCTATCGATAAATTAGATTTTCTTTTTCATAAAAGTATGAAGCAAATAAAAGAAAGGAATGATTCTAAAATAACTTATGGTGTTGGTTTAAGCGGTGGGCTTGATTCGAGATTAATTCCTTACTATGCATTAAAACAGAATATGGATTTGGTAAGTTTTATAATAGGTGAAAAGAAACCGAATAAATTTGTATTATCAAGAGATCACAAAAGTGCGACAAAACTCGCAGAATATTACAATTTGGATCACTTTGAAGTTGAATATGATTCCGAATCTTTTAAAAGTAAAAGTTTTTATGGCATAAGATATGATCCTACAGGACCCTCTAATTTTTTTGGATCTATTCTAAATAAATTGCCTAAATTTGATATATTATTAACAGGAATGAATGGTGGAGAACATTTTGGGCAATCTCTTCCAAGTAATATACTGGAGTTAAATGAAAAAGAGCTTATCAATGCTATTATAGAATCATTTTCCTATATGTATACTTATAAAAAAATAAGTTTTATTAATAGATTATTTAGGAAAATTTTAAAATTAATATTTAAAGACTACCAATTTCAAAAAACTTTAAATAAGAGAAATTTTATTGACGGAATAATAAAAGAAAATGAATTTATAAAAATTAGATCTAAAATTCAACAATTTATTAAAGATAATTTAGATAAATCAAATATCGATATTTTTCAAAAATATTTATTTTGGCATCTTGTAAGTAGAAATAAGTACGGTCCTTTTTGTTCTTTATTTGGAAGAAAGAAATCTTATGGAATTTTTTCAAATCCTGATATTGTTGATGAGATGTTAACTTGGAATCCAGAATATCTTATAAATACGTCTTTGCAGAGTTATTTCTTTATTAAAAAATTTCCTGAATTAGCAAAGATTCCATCTCAAGATAGTAAAGTTCCTATTTTCTATCGCGACAAAAGAAATTATTTTTTTAGAAGGTTGATAAATTTTTTTGAATTTACCATACGTAGACCAGGAGTAGTTCGATATCAAGATTGGGCATGGTCAAAAAAGTATAAGAAATATTCTCTTCAAATCCTATCAAAGAAAAATAGTATTTTTTTAAATATTTTTAATATTAAAAAAATATTAAAATTAGACAAAAGGGATATGCGGCTTTATGAAAATATAGTAAAAATAAAGCAAGTGTTAGATCTAATAGAAACAAAAGGATACAAAGATTTTTTAAAAGGTTGAAAATGAAAATAATTTTATACATTTATATGTTTGATTTATAATTGATTCTATTTTATAAAGCCGAGGGGAAAATATCGTAAGCGTACATGTAAATATCTATTTTGGAAATAAATGAAATTATTCTGGTACGTAAAATTTTACCAAATTTTAGCTAGGTAATATTAGCAGTTTTGATTTTTATTTTAATAAATAGTTATGTTAATATCTTTGTTATTTGTTTAATTTTTAAATTGTTATTTGTAATTTAAAATTAAAAAAAACAGAATTGACTAAATTATAAAATAATGTAGTTTAATTTTTTAATATTAGATATTCATTTATATAGAAGTTATTTTTTTGATTATATATTTTTTGCATATTTCGGAAGGATCCGGACACTGTTTCCGGTAACTTCCGGACAGCATTTCGGAATTATCCGGACAGTATAACGGCATATCCGGACACCTTGTCGAATCATTAAATAAAAGGTACTCTT
>SDBT01015250.1_pt1 | contig 12219 bp, 12 predicted proteins | sample 2277101 | NCBI WGS metagenome assembly SDBT01 (sample SAMN10404973, study PRJNA504765) | marine sediment metagenome | isolation source: marine sediment core GS10_PC15, 103 cmbsf | place: Arctic Ocean: Southern Knipovich Ridge | collected 2010
GTGGTGGCCATTCCGGAAGGAGGCTGGTGGAGCCCTGACACGGAGGGGATAGATCGAAGAGGATCGGTCAATGTCCTGACATCTGAACGATGGACGCCTTTAGCTTTCGGAAATGCCCAGCATACGATTATGGTCCAAGTGGAAAGGATGGAGAGATAGTTTTATGATACAGCAGTATGCCTTTTATATTAATTCGAGTGTGTGTTCGGGCTGCAAAACTTGCCAGATGGCATGCAAGGATAAACATGATCTGGATATCGGTCTTCTTTGGCGCCGGGTGTACGAGGTGTCCGGAGGGGAATGGACGAAAAAGGATTCTCTCTGGAAATCCGGAGTTTTTGTCTATAATCTTTCTATAGCTTGCAATCACTGTTCTTCGCCCATCTGTAAAAAATTCTGTCAGGCTGGAGCGATTACGAAACGAGAAGACGGCATTGTTGTTATTAACAGGGAAGAATGTGTAGGATGCCGCATGTGTGAATGGCGCTGTCCTTATGGCTCACCTCAGTTTGACCGGAAATCCGGGACGATGTCCAAGTGTCACTTCTGCTTCGACCTTATCGATTCGGGACAAACACCTGCCTGCGTGTCGGCCTGTCCGATGCGTGCGCTTGATTTTGGCGATCTTGAAGAGTTGAAGAAGAAATATCAAGGTCTCGGTAAAGTTTATCCATTACCTAGCCCGTCCTTTTCAGGACCTTCGGTTGTAATAAAACCTCACAGAGATGCCGGTAGAGCAGAGAAGGAAGGGGCAAAGATTGCCAATAAAGAAGAAGTCTGATCCATCGGCCGACCTTTTTTTGGCTTATGGTATGGGCTTCCGTTTTTTATGCCAGGTTTATCTCGAAGCTCCTAGCGAAAAATTTAATGAAGAGATTTTCAGGAACAATCTTTTTTTTGAGTGGCCGGTGGCTGAGAATCAAAAAAATGTCTCCAGAGGATTGAAAATTCTGCAGGATTATTCCGGCCACTGGCGGTCAGAGTGGCTTGTTGCACTCAAACGAGATTACACGCGGCTTTTTATCGGGCTGGAAAATATCCTGGCTCCTCCCTATGCTTCGGTCTATTTAAGTGAAGATCATCTATTGTATGGAAATCCTGTTTTGGATGTGAGGCGGTTTTACGGAAAATTTGGTCTTTCTGTCAATCCAATGAATAGAGTGCCCGATGATCACATCGGTTTTGAATTGTACTGTCTTTCTTTCCTGTGCCGGAATGAGACTCAAGAGGCGTTAAGAGAATTCCTTTCCGATCACTTGAACACATGGCTCCCTTCCTTTTTCCCACTGGTAGAAAAAAAAGCGGAGACTGACTATTACCGGGGCATAGCGCTTCTGACTTTAGGGTTGGTAGAAAGCCTGTCTAATTATCTGGATATTAAATAATCCTGAAAGAACGAAAAAGGGATTACGCCATACCCTTCTTTTATAACTCACGTATCCAAAAGCAATAAATGATGTTATAAGGAGTGAAGTCTTGACTTCTTTTTTTAACTATTGATAATTGAATGACTCATTGCGAATAGATGATGAAAGGATATATGAACTTAAAAAAGCTGATTGAGCCAAACTATCCCGGGCTTTTTGACTCCATTCAAAACAAAATTAAGAAGGTCGAAAAGGAGTATGAAAAGCCCGGAGAGAAAGATCAGGACAGTTTTCTTTGGGAACATTCTGTTTTCGTCGCGGCTGTGGCTCTTAAAATCTGTCTCATCGAGGAAAAGGACCCCTTTCTTCCGGTGATTGCCGCACTTTTTCATGATATCGGCAAATTTGAGGGAGGCCGGTATCATGACAACAATATCCCTGAAGAAAAAATTTCTGCCCGGATTGCCGTAGAAATGATGGCTTCCTTTGGCCTAAAAAAGTCAGATATCGACATGGTGACCGCCGGATTGCTGGCCCTATATGATAAAGAAATAGAGAATAATTCCATTACCGATATCATTTATGATGCTGATTTTTTATCCAAATCAGGATATCTTGGTGTCGCTAATTTTTTTTTAAAATCGGCCATAAGAGGACAGAATTTATACACATCTTTGTCTAAGAATTTAAGCAGGGAGTTGACATACGCTTCTGTTCTTCCTGGAAATATGAAGACTTTAGCGGGGAAAAAACTGGCTGTAAAAAAATCCAGGGATTTACGGCTTTATTTTGAAGGGATCATTCAAGAGCTGCGGGATTTGGACATCGTAAGGTTTGAAAAAAGAGAAGAGACTCTACCCTGTCCACAAAAAACAGGGAAGGACTTAAAATTCGTACTTGTTTTTCCAGAGACCTGTCCTTCCTGTGCAGAGGGATTGAGTCCGGAATATTCATTCGTTCAGGGAATTAAATGCACTGAACTGTCTGTCTTGATTTCGTGTGTGAACTGTCCATCGACAATCCGGATGTTGTTTTGTCTTCCTGAAATCCTACCTGAATAATCCATAAAAAATGCCAATGCTTTACGTAATACAGTTAATATCAATAGGTTACATGAGTTTTATTCGGTGAATATAAAATAACTTTGTTTTCCCATTGTTAAATCCTATAATAATTGGCATTTTTTCCCCTTCGGGCGAGACGATTTTGCTGCATCTGGGTTGTTACAGCGGATTCGCGGTGAAATACCACAGCTTCACCCGCCGTGCCTACCATCTACAGCAAACTCGACTCGTGAATAATCCATGTAAAATAGTAATGAGCACAAAGTTTGACATTTCGGTGGGTTGAAAATATTATGCAAGCATATGAAAGACCAGCCGGGGGTATCTATGAATAAACTCAAATGTATTTCAGTATTAAGTTTTGTCAGTGCAGCCTTCATTCTATGTTTTTTTGCATGTAAGAAAAATCCTTCTGATGAAGTCAAAATGGACAGTTCCGCGTATGAATGGGTGACTATTGATGAATTTTATATTCCTGAAGATTTTGTCGAAGAATTCATAAAAAATGATTCGGATGAGAAGGCCCTCCTTCCTATCCAGATTAAAAACTATGGAAACAATAAAGCCATACTTCGTAAGTTCAAAGGGAAAAATTTTGCCGGCCCCACCGAAGCTCAGATTAAAATGATGTACAACGGTCTGGAAGGGTGGAAGCTTATTGATCTAAAATACAAAAACAAAGAGGAAAAGGACATCCAGCGGACGATCCTGTATGTGAATATCAATGGAGAATGGATGGTCGGCGACAGTGGATCTCTGACTGAATAATCTATTTTTTTAGTCTTCTTAACTATCATACACAACAAAAAATATCGAGGACAAGTTGTCTCCTCATGTCGATTTTGACCTCGGACCTTTCTCCCAAAATAAGCCTCTCACAGCCAAGAAACCGGATTAAATATGTCCATTACGAATGAATGTAAAAAAATAAGACAGAAAAGCCAACCAATAATGGACTTTTTTCGTCTATATATAAGAGAATTAAAATGAAGATACAAAAACTTATTCTTGTACTTTTAACTATCGCCTGGTTGTTTAGTCCGGGAATGGCACAATTTACTTCCGATGAAGTTGTACAGAGAGAATATTGGGAAGAATATCTCGCCACAGCAACGATTGTGAATAGCCGTCAGTTGAGCAGCAAGAGAGGCATCACTCAACCCTATGTTCTGCTTCTTGAAAAAGATGGCCTCACAAGAAAGGCGATATGGAAACCTATTGAGGGACTTTATAAAGGATTTGAAGAAAACTGGAGATGGGAGATTGCCGCCTATCGGCTGGATAAATATCTGGGATTGAATATGATCCCTCCGACTGTCGAAAGAAATCACTTACAGAAGCGAGGATCTATTCAACTGTGGGTCAAAGCAAAGACGGGCTTGAAAGAAAGTCCCGCATGGAATCGCTCGATGTTTTTGCAGCGGGCCTTTGATAATTTAATCGCCAATGAAGACCGCCATCTGGGGAATTATCTCATCACAAAAGAGGGGAGGATTTTTCTTATCGATCACTCCCGGTCTTTTCGAACCTCAAAAGAATTCACTTCTGATCTCAACTTTTCTGAAAATCACTGGGATGGAAATTTGATGATGAGGCAGCTTCCGATCTCATTTATTGAAAAAATAAAAAATCTTGATACTGAACTTTTGAAGAGTATTACCGGCCATTATTTGACCGAAAAAGAAATAGAAGCCGTTTTACTGCGCAGAGTCCTTGTACTTGAAGAAGTCAATCGGATTATTGGAGAATTCGGTCCATCAGATGTCCTTTATTAAAGGATGGGGGGCGTTCCCGATTTATCCCTCCTGAGAGATGTCACTTCCGGGATCGCCTCTTCTGATGGCTTTTTTCAATGAGGGGCTATTTTTCGAGTTTTAACTTTGCGAATATGTCCTTGTTTATTTCTGTGACCGGAGTGCTGCTGTCGACGACTAAAAGTTCCAGTGTGGATTTGACGGACAGGGGGGGTTCGCAGGTCTTGTCATTGCAGGCTTGATAATACAATTCCACTGGAATTTGGTGGTTCCCCAATTCTAAATTTTCCGGGACATCTATGATGGCTCCTATGAAAAATTCTCCCTCAAAAACGGATACCGGTTCATCCGAAAAAGACAGGCGTAATATGAGTGGATCCGGATACTTGATCTTTGTGATTTCAAATTTCATTTCTGATAGTAAGTCGAAGGATGTGGCAATGAGGAATTCGTCATTAGGGGAATTAGAGTTGATGTGCCAACCGTTTTCGATATTCACTTTGACAGCGATTTTGAGTTGGCTTTTGAGAGGGAGTTTATCCAGACTCTGATACAGCTTGATGGTGATGCGTTGTGAATCATCTTCAAATTGAGCGAAATTTAATAAACCCAGAAGCAGCACGGCCAATAGAAGGTGGAAAGCCTTCTGTGATTTAAAATTTTTCATGAGTTTTTTCATCCTGTAATTTAATATAACCAAAACTACATTATAGCCTTTTTCCCAGATTTTGTCTTTTTGGAGCGATAGATCTCAATGAGATAAAATCTCAACCTGAATGAAACCGATCTTCATGTCTTGTTGGCTCTCATCTATTTAGAAAACAATGATTTCGATGCCGTAGCCGAGGAGTGTGCTCAAGCCATTCATATTGAAACGGATCTTCCCGAAGTTCTGAATCTTTTGGAAGAAGCGGTTTTTCATTTGCAAAAAGAGCACAAATGTTGTGAGATAGGTGACATGGAAAAGAAAACACCGGAAGCTGTATTTTGCGGAAAAATCGAGGCCATCGATGTGCAGCTAATGGGCTTGAAAAAAACTGAATTAATCTTGTCGTTTTTGAAGCTGCTGTTTGTTATTATCGGCATATTTTTTCTTTTCAGGGTTGTTCTGCACTTTACTCCGTTTTCTCTCTATGCATTCCTCTTTTTCTTTTTTGTTTTTGTCGCCACCGCTGTTATTCATGAGCACTACATCAAACAGAGGAAATTTCAAACGACTCTTAAGATTATCAATCAAGAAGAGACTAAGGCTATCCAAGGCACTTTTTTAGATTATGGAGACGGCGGAGAGTTTGTGGATTCTGACCATGCTTTCACAATGGATTTGAACATATTCGGGAACAGAAGTGTGTTTCATTTCATTAACCGCACAACAACAAGTTTAGGAAAAAAAGTCCTCAGCGACTGGCTGAAAATATTTCCGGCCAGCTCTCCATTCAATAAAATTCGAGATAGACAGGATGCTGTCAAAGAGCTATCGGAGAAAATTGACTTCAGACAAAACCTCCAGGCCCATGGAAGAACAATTCATGACTCTTTAGAAAAACTAAAATCCGTTCGACTTTTGTTCAAGGAATCCCAGTTGGTATTGGGAAATAAAATTCTGATTTTATTTATACACGTTTTTCCTGTGTTGACTTTGTCTGCAATTGTTCTCGTTTTTTTTAAGTTCTCCTGGCTTATTCCTGTTGGTTTTGCTTTTGTTCAAGGGGCGGTCAATAGGGTATTCCGGAACAAAGTGAACCGGCTCTACAAACTGACTTCGCAAAATTTTAAAGTCCTCAGTGTGTATTCAAAGATTATCGGAGAGATCGAAAGCGAAACATTCAAAAACAGCACACTTATTGAACTCCAAAAACACTGTTTTATAAAAAACCGGCCGGCCTCTCTCTACATCAAAAAGCTCTCTTCACGATTACAGTTTTTTGAATCCCGGTCGAATAAAGAGATCCATATTTTACTGAATAATATCTTTTTTTGGGATCTTCACTGTGTGTACAGAATCGAGAAATGGAAAAATGATGTCAAACTGGATATCAATAAATGGCTAGACGCAGTCGGTCAATTTGAAGCCCTTTCCTGTCTGGGGAACATTGGCTATAACCATCCAAAATGGACTATGCCCGATCTGAGTGATTCCGGATTTGCTCTGAATGCGGTCTCTGTGGGTCATCCACTCATTCCTTCTTCAGAAAGAGTCAACAACTCAATCAGGTTGGATGGAGATACCAATATTGTCATCATCACAGGGCCTAATATGGCCGGAAAAACAACATTCCTCAAAACAATTGGCGTCAATATCGTTCTCGCACTTTCTGGATCTCCGGTGTGTGCGGACTTGTTTCAGGTTTCTCCCCTGCGTGTTTATACAAGCATGAAGGTGAGTGACTCATTGGATAAAGGATTGTCCTTGTTTTATGCCGAACTCCAAAGGATCAAGATAGTCCTGCAGGCGATTCTGAAGGGAGAGCCGGTTTTTTTCCTGATCGATGAAATGCTGAAAGGAACCAACGAACTCGATCGTCACTCGGGTGCCAAAGCCTTAATCTGTCAGTTAATCGAACAAAGAGCACAGGGGATGGTAGCGACACACGATCTCGAACTTACAAAACTGGAAAAAGACTATCCGAAAAAAATATGGAATTATTTTTTTGACGGCTATATCGAAGACGACAAACTGCTCTTTGATTATCTGCTGAAAAGGGGGGTCTGCACGAGCTCAAATGCCCTCGAATTGATGAAAAAAATCGGAATAAAAATCCAATAACCCTCTTATATTGACCCGTTGTACAAATTTTTGTAGTATCCTCCCGATCATTTTCCCGTTCTGGTGGTCCTGGAGTGGGCCGCTGGGAAATGAAGGTTATTCCGTCATTTTCTTCTTTCTTTTAAAATAATAGTAGATAGGCAGGGAGACGAAGATGAGGATGAGGCCTGCCCCGGCATGGAGAGGTTTGACGATCAAAGCGTTGAGCACAAAAAGAAAAGTGATTGTGATAAATATCAAGGGAACCACAGGATAACCGAACGTTTTGTAGGGACGGGGCAAATCTTTTCGTTTATGCCTGAGAACAAGAACTCCCGCGGCAGCAAGGCCAAAAAATATCCAATCGGTAAAGACGACATAGGTGATCAAATCTTCAAAGGTTCCCCAGAAGAGAAGGAGAACGACGGCCCAGGCTGACTGAGCCAGTATTGCATAGATGGGAGTGCGAAACTTGGGATGTACCCAGGCTAATTTTTTAAAAAATAATCCGTCTTTAGACATGGCGTAGTAGATTCGAGGTGCGGAAAGTGTATAAATGCCCAGTGTCCCAAAGGTAGAAATGGCGATAAGCAAGGCAATGAGGGCTCCTCCAAATGGGAGGAGTGTTGAGACGGCGTCGGCGGCGATACTCTGGGATGAGGCGATTTGATCAACAGGAAGAAGGAATAAATAGGCTAAATTTGTTAATAGATACACTCCGGTTACGACTATGGAACCGATAATCATGGCCCTGGGAATATTCCTTCGGGCATTGCGGGCTTCTCCGGCAACAAAGGACGCGTGCTGCCATCCTCCATATGACCACAGCACTCCGATTAAGGCCAACCCGAATGCGCTCGTGAGACTCCAGGTTTCTGTCTTTATGGACGATTCAAAAAGATTGAATTTTACATTTCCAAAAAAAAGTCCGATTCCCATCAATGCGGCGATCCCTACGAGTTTGATTCCGGTAAAGACATTGGTGAAGACTTCCGCGACACGGACGCGGAAAATATTGATAAACGTTACAACAACAAGGGCCAGGATGGCCACAATTTTGATGCCGGTTTTATCGAGAGGAAACAAAAACGAGATGTAGTATGCGCATGCGATACTCAAGGCCGCGTTGGCGCCGGATGTAATGACAACGAGATAGACCCATCCATACAGAAATCCGAACAGATCTCCATAGGCCTCCTTTAAATAGACATAGATGCCCCCGGTTTGGGGGAACATGGCGGCGAGTTCCGCAAATGTTAAGGTTCCTGTAAGAGTGATGACACCACCCAAGGCCCAAACCAGCATAATAAGAAGGGGAGTCGGAAGATGGCCGGCGATCTGTGAAGGGGTGAGGAATATCCCAGATCCTATGCAGGACCCGATCACCACCATGATCAAGCCATACAGCCGGAAGTCTTTTTTTAGCTCAGCCATTATTTTTGCCATTATCCCTTTATTTTGTGTATGAGTACAGAAAAAAGGAGAAATCGGAACTCTCCAAATCCGCATAACTTTTAGTCTTGTTCTCTCGTATAGAGTAGTGTCGGATGAATATTTGCTGGAGGGAGCAAAACCATGACTACATTCAGAAAAATAATCGGACTTCTTATGATTATCTTTTTAGGTCTTCCCCTGATTTTTGGAATCATCTGGGCTGTCGGCTTAACCAAAGCGGCTATTTCACCTGAGTTTGTCACGGAGTTTCCTCAGAAGATCATTGCAGAAATACCGATCATTATCGATGAAGTGTTTGAAGAAGCCCAGAAAAAGAATGTGATTTCCGATCCCAACACACGGGCATGGTTTGAAGCGGCGGCCAAGGTCGAGATTTCTCCCCGGGAATTGATAAGGCGGATCGGCCTTGAAGATTGGATGGAGCACGAACTGTCCGGACTCTTTGAAGATGTTGAAGATATTCTCAGAGGCAAAAGAAGGGTCAGGACGCTTGTTTTTGATCTCCGTCCCTTAAAAGATGCGCTGGTTCATGAGGAGTTTTTCCTTTACATAGAGAACGTTTTTGACAATTTGCCATTATGTGATGAGATGGATCAAAGACGGTGGAACCGTTTCAGAGGAAGAGATGTGGATTGGTTTACCCGAAAAGCATGTCGTCCGGATGAAGAAACACTCCAATCGATCTTTGCAAATATGCGTGATTCAATCGAGTACGACATTCCCGACGATATTTCTTTATTTGAGGATATTCATGTTTTTCAATTAGGGATATCCCGAGTGGTCATGTGGTTATCCTATGCTCTATTTTTGTTCCCGGCAGCGGTTCTTTTTCTGGCTGCACTTATTGCGGCAACCTCTCCAGCGGGTTTTTTCAGATGGTCAGGGATTTCTCTATTGGCCGGCGGCCTCATTCCCCTTATTTCTTCTCTCTTCTTCAAACAAATTGCGCGTTGGGCCATATTCATCCATCCTTATTCGGACTCGTGGTCAACAGAACTTCAGAATTTGATTATCGATAAGACGGAGTGGATTCATCTTTCATTGGTTGATTTTCTGTTTTCTCCTGTTGTCCAAGTCGCCGGGGTGATCTGTGTTGTGGGTCTCATTCTCTTTGCCATCTCGTTTATTGTGAGTAGCAATGGCCATGATTAATTTTATCCTCAGGCTCCTGGCGTAAACTTGAAAATTTAGAAGTAGATCCGGAAGGACGTAAAAATCATATCCGGGTAAGTGCCGAATTCTGAACGCAAGAGATAGGGGAGTCCTTCCATCGGACCGGGGAACAGCTCCGGATTTTTCCCAGTCCCAACATAAGCCCCAAGTGATAAGTAGATGTTTTCTGCAACGTTGTACTCAATCATTGGAGAAAAGATAAAAGAGCTGTCACTGATATTATAGATCACCATCCCGATAAAAGGGATCAACGGAGAGAGCTGGTAGGTGATGGCTGTATTGAGATAGTGTTTTCCCATTAGATAAACCGAACCATCGCTGTAGGCTGATGTGGTAAACAATCCTGAATAATCATTGGTTCTATTTTTTCCGGCCGAGTTAAAATGGTATTCGACAAATCCGTACATTTTGCTAGAGAGATTGTAGTCGAGTCCAATCGATGCCCGCATATAGTTTTTTTCATCTAAGATTTTTGTTTTTCGGAAGTACTCTGGCACCACATAGGCTGCCTCCAGCCAGAATCCGGCTCCGCCTAGAGCTCGTGTTAGGTCAAACCCCACCAGGAGATGTTTCCGGAAGTTTAAAAGAAGAAGAGAAATATCTGTCTGTAGAACATAAATTTTCCCCCTCGCATAGAAGGCGTTGTTGTCGGGATCGAAATGGCTGCCGGCAATAAATCCAAAATCCAGCTCATCCATTTTGCCAACCGGAATCCGGATACGTAAGGCATCTACGCCCCTCCTTTCTTCGGTGTCCAATTCATTAAACGAGAAAGGAGCGATGACGTCAGTAGGATTGATGACTCGGGCGTTTCCCCAGGCGATGGCCTGCCTGCCTATAAAAATATCGGCAAATTTTGTGTTGATAGTAAAGAAAAAACGGGCAAGGTTGTGAAAGAGGCCAAAGCTATTTGGCGTTTCTTCGGGTTTGGGATAAATTCTTGCCTGAAAATCAGAAAAACGGTATTCGAGAGGAGTTAGACCCGCAAACATCGTTTTGTCTTCAAAAAGTTTTGCATCCTGGATTCTTGGGGAAAGATCATAAGCGGCTTGAAAGGACAGCCAATCTGTTGCGCGAAAGGCCAGCTTTAAACGGATTTTATTATTGACCGCTCCCATATCCGGTTCATCAAGCTGGGAATCCCCACTTTTGAAGGGAGGTGGATTAAAGAAGATGCTGAAGTTTTTATAGTATCCTTCGAAAGATATTTTTTCTTCGGACCATATGAGTGATGTGATAAAAAGAATACAGATTAAAATACTGGCGGATTTTTTCATTCCCGGGATTTGTTTTCGTCTTTGGAGATCTGGCCGTCCACGAGCGTGACAACACGGTCCGCACGCTCCATGACCATCGGGTCATGTGTAGAGAAAAGGAAGGTCATGCCTGTCTTTTTATTCAACTCTCTCATCATGTCGAGAAGTTCGGCGCCTGTCTTTTGGTCCAGATTGGCGGTGGGTTCATCGGCCAGGATAAGCTCCGGCTCTGAAACCATGGCCCGTGCGATGGCCACCCTCTGCTGCTGTCCTCCGGAGAGTTTGGGAGGGAAACGCTTTTCATAGCCCTCCATGCCGATGTCTTTGAGGATGTTCATGACGTTGTTGTACCTGGCCTCCTTGGTGATTCCCTGGAGGAGCATGATGTATTCGATGTTTTCTTTGACGGTCAGAACGGGGATCAGGTTATACGCTTGGAAGATAAAACCGATGTGATCCCTCCGGAAATCGGACAGCTCATTTCCATTCATCTCCGTGATTTGCTTGTCGTTGAGCCAAACTTTTCCTGAGGTGGGTGTATCGAGACCCGATATGAGGTTGAGAAAAGTTGTTTTTCCGGATCCTGAAGGGCCAACGATGGCTGTGAATTCTCCGCTTTTAACAGTAAAATCAATATCCCTGACCGCATGAACAATATTTCCGTCGGCTTTATAATCTTTATTGAGTTTTTCGGTGACGATGATGTTTTTTCCGTTTTCCATGATATTCTCCTTCTACATACTTTTTCTAAGAGCATCAGATATGGACATTTTTGAGGCCACAATGGCTGGATAAAATCCGATGAGCACCGTAAAGAGGAACGTGGCCAATGGGTAAATAACAAACTGTCTGATATTAAGGACAGGGTAGAGCATTTCGGTAATTGTGGTTCCTGCAAATTCGATGCCCCTGTAGTCGATGCCGATTTTTTTAAACAAAAGAATTAGTGCCAGTCCTATCACTGTTCCTATAAAAATGCTGACAAATGAGAGAGAGCCTGCTTCGAACAAGACGATTTTTCTCACTCCCCCCGGTCGGGTTCCCACAGCACGAATCACGCCGAATTCAAAGAGCCGTTCATAGAGCGACATGAATAGGGTGTTGATAATACCGAAGGCAACGATACCGAAAAGAATGGCTCCCAGGATGACCATCGTGATTCCGAGCATCCCGAAAATGAGGTTGAGAGCGGGGAAAATCTCTGTCCAGCTGAGGGCTTCGTTGTCGAATGACGAATAGTGCTCCCAAAAAGGGCTGTCTTCTTCAAGGGCAAAAGTTTTATCTTTAAATTTGATGGCGATTTCATGAATGCTCGAACCGATCCCCAGCATCTCCTGTGTCTTGGGCAGGCGGGCAAAAGCAAATCCCACATCCATTTCTTTGATGTTGAAATGATAAATGCCG
>SDBT01015251.1_pt1 | contig 12218 bp, 14 predicted proteins | sample 2277101 | NCBI WGS metagenome assembly SDBT01 (sample SAMN10404973, study PRJNA504765) | marine sediment metagenome | isolation source: marine sediment core GS10_PC15, 103 cmbsf | place: Arctic Ocean: Southern Knipovich Ridge | collected 2010
GTGTAGACTTACCCCCACCGGCAGCAGCAAAGATCCCAACTCGTTGTCCCTGTCCACAGGTAAGGGTTGCATCAATACAGCGAATGCCAGTTTCCAGAGGTTCTGAGATGATTTTGCGCTTAAGGGGATTGGGTGGATCGTTTAAAATAGAGTAGGTGTGCTCAAGTTCAAGAGGTCCCTTTTCTTCGACATCTAGTGGCTCTCCGATCCCATTGAGCACACGCCCGAGCAGTTGGGGTCCCACCTTGATGTGTAGAGGGCGGCGCATGGGGATCACTTCAGAGGAGGGACCGATGCCCCACATTTCTCCAAGAGGAGAGAGGAAGACTTCTTCTTGGGTGAAGCCGACAACCTCTGCAATGAGAGGTTCGCCACCCCTTTTAATAATACACGCCTCACCCATCTTTACTTGGGGAACAATCGCCTTGATGAGCATTCCCACGATTTCAGTGATGCGTCCGTGAACTGTGGTGAGTTCAATATCTTCTAACTGACTAAGAAGTTTATCAAAGCTAGAGTCATCTTTCATCATTAATTACTCATAACTTCTTATTCTTCTTTCTTAAAGCTGTACGTTCATCAGCGTTTTCATATCATCCACAGACTTGCTAAGTAGCACAGAGGAATACTCCATCTCTTGTTGAGCTTTGGCTAGCTTGATTTGGACGAGGAGGAGATCGGTGGGGTTCAAACTCTTTCCAGAGGCATTCAGCGCATTCAACTGTTGGTGCGCTTGCTGTAGTTTAGATTGACCGTCCGTGATATAAGATAAAAACTTAACAAGGGGGCCACCGTCAGTAGGCTCTTCGAAAGCAGGTCCTTTTGGAATGCCCAGTTTGTCGTTTGCAGATGCAAGATGAGCGTTAGAGTTGGCTAGCTTCTGTTTAAGGAGCCAACGTTGAGACTGCTTCAATTTGAGTTTGGGCGTATTGAGCGCATTGTTCAAGTCTCCAAGCGTTGCTTGAGCTGTGTTGACCTGTGCTGTCAGAGTCTTAATATCGGCTCCGGATGCAGCCAGAGATTGACTTTGCATCACATCAAACGGAGACTGAGTTCCTGTTGTCTTCCCAAGAGAGGTGCCTTCTCCAGACTCCATAAAGGATTTATATCCTCCCGTGGAAGGGGGTGGCTTTCCCCCTGTTCCAAGTGGGAGTGAGGGTTGCGCGCGGGCAATATCTCCAATGCCCTTAGGAAACGATTCGTCTGTCATTTTACTCTACTTTTTGGGTTTTTGAAGTTGTGCTTGTGAGGGCGCCTTCTTGATGAATTTATCTACAAATTCAAGAGCACTCGAAGCCAAGATTTTGATGCTCGGGTCTTTTGCTTTTGTTGCAGCCTCCTCCAGAATCTTTTCTCCTTTAGCTCCATCTTCCGGAGAAAGAGAATTAGCAACACCCAAAAAGGCCTTAGCCATCTCATTATCCGGCTCTATTTCCAAGGCCTCTTGAAAATACTTGGCCGCATCTTTCAGCTCAAGCTTACAAAGGTGGAGGTACCCCATCCCAATTTTGTGGAGAGTGTTTTTGGGTTCTAGAAGCTCTGAGGCTGCAAAGAGCTTTCTTGCCGCATCGTCATCCATCTGATTAACCGCAATGAATCCGGCTTCACAAAGAAGGATGAAATCGTTTTTAAATTTGTCCAAATGTGCCATTTTTTCCTTATCCCGTTAAAGGTTAGTTAGATTTCTGGTTACGTACGGCATTGTTAATAACCGATTGCACCTGACTCACAAGGTTGGAGATCGAGTCTCCGATCTGTGTTACTTGGCTCATTGCAAATTGTAAGAGCAAAAATTTCCCCGGAGTTGCCACAGAGATTCTGCTGGCCACTTCACGGACTTTTGCTAGAACTTTGCTTTGCAGCTCAGAATATTTATTAATGAGCGTGTTAAATGTTAAATTACAAGAAGGATCACCCCAACCACCTGACATAATGTAACTCCTTTATTTTGTGTTATGTTAAAAGTTTGTTAGCTTTTAACGACTCTTTTTAAAACTCTTTCTAAAGCTGTGTATCCATGGAGGAGCACGCCAAGTTGTTCAAATCCTTCAGATCCTGACCCTTCTCTCAAATCCTTTTTGATCCCTCCGATTTTAGCTTCGATTTCAACGAGCGTTTTTTTTGCTAGCTGTGCATCTTTTTGAAGCTCTTTTTCTAGGTCAAACTCCATTAAAGCTTTTCCTTTTCCATTTTCTAAACCAAACATAATCTAGCTCCTAGCAAGTTTTCCGTTATTGCTGATTGTAATTAATCTGATATTTTATACCATCTTTTTCTAGCACAACCCTTTGTGGCTCGACCATTGTCACCATCATTCCGTCTAAAAGGTCGCCCTTTCCTAAGATTTTTCCGTTGACCACCACATAAAAATCGCGATTGTCTTTTCTAGAGTAGCCGCTCACTTTGTATTTGCTCGATAAGTCTATAAAGGTGGTATCTAGTTTTGTCTGTACTACGAAGTTGTCAACGCGCCGTACACCATGAAGAAACTTGAATTTCTCAAGAGCTTCAGAAAAGGCGTTCTCATTCTGCCCATCTACTCTACCGGCTAAGATTAAATCTCCGTTTTTAACTTCGAATTGAATTCCGTTTAAGTTTCTTTCCTCGAGCAGTTTAGAGATTTCCATTTTCAAGCTGTCTTCCACAACAACTTGGTTGTTTAGGCGGTCCAGGTAGGGGAAGTTGAGATTGATGTAGTCGGTTAGCCCTTCGAGGTCTTCGAGTGATTCAAGATAACCATTCATGACAAAGCGTCCGGGCGTTGGTGCGTGGATGCTCACCCCGTCCCATTTTGAATTTGTGGCTAGGAGCGCATTCATGTTCTCCCAGACGAGTTCATCGATCACAACATTGTTTTCGATGCTTTGGATAATGGGGAGTGTGCGCAAAAAGTAGAGCATCTCGCCTTGATCCACATTCGTTAAAACGTGGCCCACCAGAAAGAGCTTCCCACTAGCAATATTAAATGAAAACTGCACCTGAGGGAATTTTTCCATCTTTTCTTGAATTTGCGCCGCTTCGTTCATCTCGTAAACCACAACAGGCTCAGTCTTAAAAAGTGAAAATAATCCAGCAATAGCAATGAGAAGAACAAGCATTCCAAGACCCGCAAGACTTAAAACACGTGTAGATATGATGAGATCTTTCCAGCTTCTAGGAGCAGTGATCTTTTCTTTCTCCTCTTCAGGAGAAATGAACTCGGCATGCTGGGCAATAATAGTTTCGTAGGCTTGCTCTCTATCAATGACTAGAAAGGCTGTGGTTCCTAGTGAGACTAAATCTTGAGACTTGATCTCAAGCCTTGTTTCGATGAGATTGCCGTTGACGAGCACTCCATTGCGCGAGTTTAAATCTTCAATATATACAGTGTCGTTTTCATCCACAGAGATGCGCGCATGTTGCTTGGAAACACTTAAGTCCTGAAAGAGAATATCGCAGATAGTCGGATCTTTACCTAAAACATAGGTCGATCCTTTCTGCAGACCAGATTCCGCCCCGCTATTGGGTCCTGTGATCACTTTTAAGAGCCAGCGCGCCTCGCCGATTATTCCTAAGTTAAGAGCAGAGATGTCTAATATGCCCACTTCTCTTTTTTCAGGAAAGGCCTCAAGCTCAGTTTTAGCTCCAGGTTCTTTTTCCGCAAAACGAAAATAGGTCGAGCCGATTTGAAGAATGTCGCCTTCTTTTAGATAAATGGGTTCAGAGACAACCTTTCCGTTTTGTGTCACGGGGTTGACCGTGCTAAAGTTGTCGAGCAAAAACCCTTCCGGCGTTTTGCTCACCATAGCATGTTTGCGTGAGACCATAGGGTCTTCCAGCACAACCTGAGCCGTGTCAGGATCGCGTCCGATAACCCACTCTTCCCCTTCTTCAAAACTAACAGTGAGGCCACTTAAAGGGCCCTGTTCACCAATGAGAAATCCCGTCATTTTCTACCTTATGATACCACGCTTTCTTCAGTTTCTTTTTTGAAGCGCTTAAGCTCCTCTTGCCAATACACCGTAAAATTAGAAAATTCTTCGACCCGTGCCTTGAACTCTGTGTAATTTATGTCATAATTCAAATTCAGGCAGAGAGTCAAGAACTTCTCATACTCGTCCATTCCTATTGCTGCTCCTCCAGTCCCTTGACCAAGCACGTTTGCGTGCATAAGGAAAGAAAAGAGCTCCTCCTTTCTTTCCTTGGGAATCGCACCGATCGTAGAGGTGAACACCAATCCAGGCTTTAATTCTCTGAGAACCACGTCCGGATTGGCTCCCATTTTGAGATGTATCACCCCTTTTTCCTCTTGTACAAAAGAGTCGAGGTCTTGACTTAAGTCGGTGGCGAGCTTTTGCAAAAGTTCTTTAAGCATTCTATCCTCTTGATTTTGAGCGAGTTGCGCTTCTTTCTGCTCTAAGTATTTGGTAAGCAGTCACTTTTCGTGCATTTTCCTCTTTAATGGCTATATTTTTAATAAATTGCATATTTTTTTTTATCAAAATTCAAACTATGATACTATAAAAATAAGAAGATAGATCAGGAGGAGATATGTTGCAAGACGATTTTGACAAGCTCATGAAACAATTCGACGTGAGCGATCCGTCAAAGGTAAATATGGAAGATATTATGGGACAAGTGTTGTCCTTTTTTAGTGGGTTGAAATCTGAGATTCTCGAAGCCTCACCAGATGAGCGAGAAGAGATCTTTTCCAACTTGAGTGGGATGTATACCAAACTCATGGGAATGACCTCTAAACTTGCGAATCAAATGGGGATGTCCGAGCAAGACCTTTTAAAACTTGCCGAAGACATGAAGAATTTTACTCCAGAGCAGAAGCAGCTCATTGAAAAGACCAAGTCTAAGATGATGTCTGAGGTTGATGAGCTCGGAAAAGTTCTAAAAGAGACCTCTGAAAAAGACGAAGGGACCCCGACTAAGGGGAAGAAGAAAGAAGGTACTGCCCCATCCACACAAGCACGGCGAGGGGTGACCCGTTCTAAGTGGGATAGAGCATAAATACTATTCTTTGGATGCCTCTATAGCACTGACTGTAGCTCTAGAGGCATTCTACTGACGTTACAGGGGTGTTGAATAAAAATGATATTAGAAGAAGAATTCGATAATATGTTTCAGCTCGTATCTTGCATTTCAACGGGTGCCCTTAATGCATCCCAAATCCTGAGTGCATGGGTAGGGTTTCTTGAAAAGTTAAAAGGGGAGCTGAAAGAGGCGCCGGAAGAAGAAAAAAAGTTAGTGAGGAAAAAGCTAAAAAACCTTTCCGAGCAGCTTAATAAAGAGATACTAAGCGTCGTTAAAAATTCGGGAGTGCCCTTAGACCAATTAAGGGATGTTATAGACAATCCCGATAATTTTGAGCCCAAGCAATGGGGAAGTGTTAAATCGTCTCAAAAGGTTTCCGGGGTGTTAGCCACAGAGATAGGTGATTTGCTTGCTCCTTCACAAAAAGAAGGTGCGCCCCCCTCCTCACTGGAACCTCCAAAAAAGAAAGCACTTAGTAAAGGGACGAAGGCACGAAAAAGGAGTGGGTGGGTCCGCTCTTGAGCGGTTGTACAACAACGTCCCTCTTGTCTTTAGGGTTAGCTGAGCAAATCACTGAAGTCATTGAAAATTAGAAGGCTGTTTTTTCTTTCGGCTTTTTTCACAATCCGTTCTGGTTTAGTTCTTTAATAAATAATCGCTTTTTCTGCTAACTCTACTAACTTAGTATCTGGTTAGTTGTGATTCATTAGGAATTGTCTTTGTTAATGACAAATAAAGATTATTAATGTATAATAAAGCCTATGGGGAAGTATGTTCCTCTAAAAAAGGGTAAAAATTATGAATGATGCAGCTTCGACAGATACAACAGCATCACCGTCGCCAAAACCTGAACCGTCAAATAACTTTGGCTTTAATCAGCTAAATCAGGACGGGCAGCAGGTTGCTGATAATAAGCAGCTTAAGGAAGAGGCTGATGCGGCGCTTAAAAAAATGCTAGCCAACCCTAATGTCGACCCTATCTATGTTCTTGCTCAGTTCCTTACCGTTAAAGAGGGGGACTCTTCAATTTTTACGGCGATCATGGACGTGGTGGCCGATATTCGCAATATTTTGACTCTTGCAGAAGACTTTTTCAACGAGGGAAAGAATATTACCGACTCAGATGCCAAAAACCTTAAGTCGGTCCTTACTAAGCTCGAGGGGTGGTTAGAAACGGATGGTGCAAAGTATTTAGATCAATCAACGCTCAAAGGTCTTGAAGACAACGTTAAGGATATCGCTAACACACAGTTAGATCCAAATAACATTCACTTCCAAGAGCATACGGGTCAAGAGCAGTACAATTTCGCTTATTGGGTTTGGAATGGGAAAAAATGGGATCTCCACTGGATGTCGGACCCCAATAGCGCATTCAATGTAGGGTGGACATCAGACCCGGATTATTATAAGCATAATCCTCCTCCCGGAACACCTGAAACAGAAGCAAAATGGGCATTGTATCCGGATGGATCTTGCGAATCTCAAGATAAATGGAATCCTGACGCAGGTCCGCTAGTTTGGAACAATAACATAGGCGATGACCTTAGATACTGGTTTAGTCATTATGACGCTAATAAGAAAAACCCAGATCATAAAGATAATATGCCTACGTTTATTAAGGCGATTTACGACGACTTTACCGCAGCCGACCAAAACGTGGGTACCCAGAACCAAGACCTTCAGTTGCAGTACAATCTGTGGCAAGGTAGCTACAAACAGGACTTAAGTACTCTTTCGAATGAAGCCAAACAAAGGCAACAAATCACCGCAAAAATAGTGAGCAGATCCAAAACATCTTAAAATAATGCCACGGCGTTGGAGTTTAGGCTTTTATTCTATCTCGTTTAATTGCCGAGTAAGTTTAATAGGCTTTTAATACTGTAATAATTATCGATTTTACTGGCTAGTTTTATATAGTATTGACAAAGAATGGCGAATGTTGTATAATAATAGTTATGGGGAGTCCCGTACTTACTAAGTTAGGTAAAAAATTATGAATCATGAATCCATACAAACTGATCCAGGACAGAAGCCAACTACTAATTTTGGCTTTGGTCAGCTAAATGCCGATGCTAAGCAGGTGCTCGCGTACCAGCAGCTGCTAAAGACGGATGAAGACAAGCTCCAAGCGATGCTTGCCAACCCCAATGCTAATGCATCTGAGGTTATTGCTTACTTTTTAACCTGCCAGGAGGATAATTCGCTCATCTTGACGGCCTCTTCGAGCGTGGTTGCCGATATCCGTAATATTCTTACAAAATCCGAGGATTGCTTCAACGCAGCAGGGAAGGATAAGTCAGATACAAGTGCCAATAATCTGTTGTTTGTACTGAATAAATTAAAAACATGGTTGACCGATAATGCTACAGCTAACTTAGATATTGAGAAATATCTAAGTCCTCAAACAATTACCTCTCTTCAAGATAAGGTTGATGATATTCTTGACAATCTCTCTCCAGGAAAAATTGAATATAGGAATGGGAAAGGTAGCAAAGGGGAAACTGAAGGAGAGTCATCAATGAATACGAATCCTGGAGATGACTTAAGGCACTGGTTTAATCCCGATAACGACGGCGGGCAATTGCCTGCATGGATTAAGACGATCTACGACGACTACACCGCATCTGATCAGGACGTCGGCACACAGAGTCAAGACATTCAGCTTCTGTATAGTTTGTGGGGCGGTAACTATAAACAGTATATGGGGACTATGTCTAATGCGAATAAACAGGTTATTGGTTTAGAAGGAACAATTAATAATAACACTGGAAAGTCTTCTTAATTTTATTAACAAAGGGTAGGTAAATAATATGCCAAATTTTGCTTTAGCATTTTGTAAGATGTCCGAGCGTTACAACAATGTCTCAAATAGAAAGGAAGAATGCGATGCTACCGCTACCGGTAATATGGCTCAATATAAGTTAGATATGCAGAACTGGTATCAGGAGAAATACTTAAACCACGATGTATATAATAAAACTCCTAGTAAAGATAAGTCGCAAAAATATTCCGGTGACGCAGCAAGAATGAACGGTGCTCTGGGTTATGTTCAGAGTGTGGTGGATGAGGAAAATACCAACACGCAAAACGATCCTCAAAACCAAACACAAATGTTTTCCCTTGGACAATCCGTATTAGGGATTGCGAATGATGTGGATGCTGCTTTGCGCGCATACTAATATAAATTGAGTAATAATAAGTATTTATAAGGTAATTTATGACTACAGAAACGCTTCATTGTGACTCTTCTCCTTCCACAGCATCTATGGAAACTAGCGCTCTATGTACTACAATAGGTAAATCAGAACAAACTAAAAAGCCTAATGGCCTATTGCAAGTCTTAATGGCGATGCAAGACCTTCTCGGAGAGATGCAAGAGAACGAGATGGCGAATATGGCCAAACGCGCTGAAATCGAAAGAGATAATTCTATAGGAGCGGCCAATAAGCAGCTCGCTGCGGTGAAAGCCTACACAAAAGCTCAAGCTCAAGCTGCCATCGACGGAAAGTGGATGACCGTCCTCAACGATGTCCTTATCGGTATTCAAACTTTGATCATTCTCGTTTGTTCGTGTACGGGTAACTTAGTTATAGCGACATTGATGACTGCAACGCTTATCATGCAGGTCTCTGGAGCGAACAAAGCTATTATAGGAGCCATAACTAAGGCTTTCGTTAAGGCCAGAATGAAAAAAGCGGATGCTACAGCCCTCGCTACAGTTATTCTTGTTTTGGCAGAAGTCGCCACATGTGCTGCTGGAGGATTTGCTGTCGGGATTCGTGCAGCAATATCAGAGGGTGTGGAAGAACTAGGAGATATCCTATTGCATGGGGCAAAGACCGCTGGAATATCAGCGCTAAAAGCCGCTCCGATGTTGATAGCCTCTGACAACTTATTGATAGTCTTTGCCGACGAGATTTCAGATGATAACAAGCTTCCTTCATGGGCGAAGGCCTTATTAGAAATTATTGCCATGATCTTGCAGATTCTTATGATGCTGGGCTCGATGAAAGTGATGGGTGCTTTTAGTAGCGGTGACGCAGCGGCAGGGACAGCAAAAGAGGGTGGCTCTTTGGGTTTAAGTATTGAAAGATTGTTTAATACGGATTTTGTAACATTGTCAAAAGTATCTCGCGGTATGATGTTAGGTGGTAATATGCTCATGGCTACAGGTAACTTCACTAAGTGTGGCTTTGGAATCAATGAAGGCTTTTGCGACATTAGCTCAGGAAAGGCAACAAGAGAAAGAATACTAGCCGAGGTGCTTTTAGAACTTATTAATTCAACACAAACCCAACTCTCTCAATACGATCAAGAAGATTTAAAGAAGGTGGGGGCGATGTTCACCAACGGAAGTGCGTATGCGGCACCTCAGAACGCAGTAGCCGATATACTACTTCAAGGCTAATAAAAGATTAAAAAAACTTAAAAAACAATAAACAGTAGGAAGATTATGACAACAACAGCTAGTAATGGAGCATTTTTCCCTCAGCAGTATGGCAGTGGTTTGATGGCTAAGGACATTGCGGCGATTTTAAAAATGCTAACTGTTTTTACTCAGCTTTTAAAGAACTATTGTTCCATGACATCAGACCAATACAGTCAGCAAATGAAAAGTGCTACTCTTTCTGCAACAGCGGAACAAAACTACTGGGGTGATGAGGCTTGGTCTGCATTTGGACAAGCGGCGGGCTCACTTCTTCAAGCGGGAGTTTCCTTTGTAGTTGCTGTTAACGCGTACAAAGCAACATTAGCGCCTCAGGAAGAAATTAATGAAGCCCAAAATACCCAAAATCGTCTACAGCCTCTGAACAAAGCTCTGCAAGAACGAGCTGCCCTTGGACAGCGCCCAACTGTAACGATTGGTCCTGCACCGGAGGGAGGAGAGTGCCAACCTCTAGATGAGGGAGGTCTACGAGCACAGATTGAAACTGATCGATCTCCTGCGATTAAACTGCGCATTAACGAGATTAAAGCAGGTCTCAAAGTTGATTATGATGAGACTACCGAATCGGCTTGTAAATTAATGGACGATAATGAGTTAGCAGAGGCTAGATCTACCGTGGGTAGTCAATTAAAAACTGCTAGTGAAAAGGCATTGAAAGGAGCGATGGATAGCCAACGAGCACAACAATTGTACATGCTGCGTGAAACTATAGCTAATAAATCTATCGATTCTGTCGTTCAAATGAACACAGGTATATCTAATATCTACAAAGGTAAAGAGAAATACATATCGACGACTATGGCCGCTAAACAGAGCTTGGCTGGGGCAGCAGCGAATACGGCTGCTCAACAAGCAAATAAAGAGTACCAATCAGTGGAAGCGGCAATTAATGCCTTTAAGGCCATTGTTCAGGCTCAAACTTCTAGGGTTTAATAAGTTGGGAGGATTTAAAAGGCTGTTAATAAAACAGCCTTTTTTTGTCCCCCTTTTAGAAAAAGGTTTACAGATTAATTGAATTCTGGTATAATTAATTTATAGATAAAGCATTATTGTAGGGATTTTATTATGGCAGTTGCATTTACAGGAGAAACTCCCCAAAGCAGGGCTGTAGGCGCAGGAGAAACTCCCCAAAGCAGGGCTGTAGGCGGCACCAGTGTAGTAGGAGCAGAAGAAGCTGGATCAGCTTCGGGTTCTGTCTCGGTTAATGAAGGGGACTCTTTGGATCAATTTGCGTTAATGCCTGTGGATGAAGGTCCTTTGAGAATGCATGCGCAGTGTGACAGCGGAGCTGGCATTAACGTGCAGATGAGCCTAGAGGCTGAGGCTGAGCTACAAACCGCTTACAATGAGATGAAACGGGTTCTTAATAATTCTATTCCACAAGAAGTTGGTAACCAAATTGAAATTCATAGTGCCACCTTTGATATGGCAGATGTACCCATTTGCAGCTATGTAGACGCTCAAGGGGCATGGCAGAGGATGGATCTGACCGAGCTTATGAGTGCGAATGCAGGCCTTTTCGAAGCCTACAATAGGCTGGAAGAGGTCGTGAATAAGGCGTATCCCTTTAACAAGCATCGCAGCTCTTCATTCTCTCCAACTTCCTTAGGTACCAACGATGTTTACGGGAGACTTGCCATTCGACCCTATCAGAGATCGTCTAGGGTGTTAAGCGATCTTCCAACGGCTGTAAAAGGATTTTCTGGGATGTATTTACCTCTTATTTTTAACCATATTAAGAGTTCTAGTGAACGCAGTCAGGTCCTTAAGAAATTAACGGAATTTGAAGTGTTTCACCGCACCTTAATGGATAACGTTGGGTTGTATATAGCTAATCATCGAAAGGACCTGGATAACAGAACACTTATAGAAAGGCTGGAGTCTTATTCAAGGAGACTACAAAAGATGGACCTCAACTGTGTGGCGTGGGCCCTGGCATATGCCTCACCTCGTTTGGAAAATGCTAGGTGGTTGGATAGAGCTAGTTTGCTATTTACAGTAATGAAAGGGACGATTGAGAACGGGGCAAACTCATTAGAAGAACCCAAAATTAAAGAGTACGCCGCCGATGTTGCAGCGATGTTTACGGATACTCGCTTAGAGCATCACGATTGGTGCCATCACGAGAAAGTGAATGTCCCTGTAAAATTTCGTGACACCGATGAAGAGCGCATGTTTAGGTTTCTCATGGATGCGAATAATAACACCTCCTTTTTCAATACAACAGAAACTGACGAATTTCCCATTCTGAAAGAATGCGAGCAGGATGCTGTTAAAAGAGCTCAGCATGCCTTGTATCTATTTAACGAGCTTCCGAAAACACCAGAAGCACCAACAAGAGGTTCTAGTGAGGAGAAGAGACCTGAAGAAGAGGCTGCTAGTGATGTAGCGATTAGTGATCATATCACTAAGTATCGAAGCACTTGCGTTGATCCTTTCTTCGAGTTAGGGGAAGGAGAAACTCCCAGATTTGATCCAAATCGCCCTTTGCCGCCTTTACACAGTGAATTATCTGCTACCGTAACACAATAGGGACTACCAGGACGCCTGCATAGTTTTCGTGCTAAATAATAAAAAGTTTTAGATAGTTCTTACCAACAGCATCCTTGAAGGAACTACTCATGACATCAGAGACATTATTCAACATAGTTGGTCAAATCACAGACCCGCGAAAAAAGCGCGGCGTGAGACACCCTTTTCACGCAATACTTAAGCTTGTGATTTTGGGGTATGTTTGCCGTTTGGTATG
>SDBT01015252.1_pt1 | contig 12218 bp, 7 predicted proteins | sample 2277101 | NCBI WGS metagenome assembly SDBT01 (sample SAMN10404973, study PRJNA504765) | marine sediment metagenome | isolation source: marine sediment core GS10_PC15, 103 cmbsf | place: Arctic Ocean: Southern Knipovich Ridge | collected 2010
GAATTTGCTTCAGGGTCAGCTGCAAGAATTGTGATTCTTTGATTGTTTATCTTCCCCTCTACCCACAAATTATCTTCAAAAAATATTATTCCATCTGAAGGATAAGGATAAGTATCTATAACAGTTTCAGTAATAATATCATATCCTGTATTATTGTATTTACTAACTTTGTATAGATCATACGAATTATCGCCCAATATAATATGATATCCCTTTTTCCCTGAATTATCAAAATACCCTTCATCCAAAATCTTTGCATTGTCTCGGAGGTTTTTGATATCCACATCAAGCTGAGCGAAATCGACTGCAGGTACTGGAAAAAGTTTGGCTCCTCCAAATATTCCGGGACCGGCAACCCCAGGCATATTCGATCCAAACCAACTATCGTATGTCGTTTCTGTAGAGCTTGCATCACCTGTTATCTCTCCATCAATAAACATTCCGTTATAATTTACATGAACGCTTCCTGTTACTTTTTCTGATGAACCCAGCCACAACTGTTCAACACCCACCATAAGGGTGAATCGTGTAAAAGATGGGATTCCTAGCTCTGCTACGATTGTTCTTTTCGGTGTTGAATCATCGACTCTTCCAGTTGACTTAATTGTAGCGCTGTTGCCTCCACCAGTTGGTGGAGTGATCGTTAATTCATAAGTACCGACTACATTCCCATACTGATCCATGTAATCATGCTTGTAGGGTCCGTATGGACCTGGACCCGTGCAAGTCTGATCATCATGACCATCACAGTAGTCCTTATTATCATGACTCATATGCCACATATAGTAGTTAATCCCAGCTTCAGCGATCGACATAGATGTAATTTTCGAGTTATGAATCTTCGCTACCTTTATGTTTGCAAGCGAGATAGAGACTATCGCAACTGCATAAGCTAAGAACAGAGTTGAGGCAACTAGTATAACCGGCAGATAGGCACCCTTACTAGGTTTTAGGTTGTAGGTTTTAGGTTGTAGGTTCCTGAAAAATTTTTTCATGATGGTCCTTTTTCATAATAGTTCTTTTCTGTGCTATTCTGCCGTACCCACCATCGCTGTGCTTAGGTACTGCAGGCGAGTGGAAAGTTTCAGTGATGGAAATAAAACCTATCTTAAAGGTTGGTCTTCATATTTCTCAAATGAACTCTTGTTATCTCGGTAACTGACTGTGGTAGAGTGTTTATATCGTCATCAACCGTAATTGTAAACTCTACCATTTTAACTGCAGGAATATTTACAGGGACAGGAGGATTATCTAGAAGGCTTGGAATTTGCACACTAAAATCATCGAAATAATTAAAAAATATTGTTGATGTCGGAGCAACTACATCATCTATTAACAACGTTACCACTTCATCTCCTTGTGGATATGTGATAGTTGGAGGAGTTCCAAACGGTTCTGTTCTTCCCATCTTGAACTGGCCATTATCTTCATAGAATCTAATCTGCGTAGGAGATGTTGATGTTAAATCGAAGTATCTTAAATAGGTAAATTCACTCACTGTCGCCGTAACAATTTCAGAAGCTGCTCGGGATGAATACTCAAACTCTCTCATAACTTTGGCCGCATCTTCCTGCATATTTATACTCTTATTGGTAATTCTGTAAGTAGTTAAACTTCTAACCAGGAGCACAGAAACGACAAGGGCTAAAACAGAAACAAGCCCAGTTGTGACTATGAGTTCAACAAGAGATATGCCTTTTTTATAATTTATCTTCGAGTTTTTTTTCATTTTATTAATTTATAAACCCTTTGTGCAACCAATGAGTCTATTATTTACAAGCATGGAGGACTTGAGCAAACATCGTCTCCAATTTGAAAGACTTGAAACGCGTTGATCTGAGTAATAGGAGTCTCTGCGGGATTCGTCACTATCAAATTATAGATTGCTTTTGATGAGGCAGGTATAGCAAATTCTACTTCTATGATTGGTTCTGGTGGTGCGCCGGTTACTGAGACTACCACATTTGTTCCAACTATCTGGGTTGCTCCATTTTGTAATATAACAGAAACTCCAGGTTGAAAATTCTGTCCCCAAATTGTCATATAAACTGTATTACTTTCGTAGGCCCAAGTCGGATCGATCGTCCTAATATTTATTATGTCTGATAACAATGTTACTGTTATGGTTACATTTGAAGTTGTACCTGGAATTAAAGGAACTGGCTGATGAGGGCTAGTCGTAACAATTGTATATCCGCTAACTTCAAAAGAGTAATCATCAAACTCTATGTCAGTAAGAGCTATATTTCCGCTGGCATCAGTTTGATGAGTTTGATCATACTTAAATGTTGATGGGTTGAAGTAAATCTCTTTTGCTCCTACCATATGAACGGGAGTATTTTGGGGAACTGGAATTCCCGCTTCATTAACTACAAATATGTTCATATCGCTCAAAAGATCTATTACTAAAGTCTGATTGGTAATCTGTTGGATAAGAACGTTTACATCTGGATAAAGAGCATTGGGATTTTGTGAAGTGCGTGGATATGTCATATCGGTCGAATACCCATCCTTTGTTACAGTCATATGATAATTATTGTGTGTGTCCTCGGGAAGATTTGGAACCATAATACAGCCATCCATGCCGGTTACTGCTGACATATTGACGACAGGAGTGACATCGTAGTTTTCGATTGTTATGGTTGCTTCAGAAACCGGTGCACCAGTAGAATCAATAATACAAATCCTAATTATCCCGGTTTCTGATTTAGTCTCAGCAGCCTTTGCAGACACATTGGAAGTAAGTCTGGCCAGATGAATAGGACGTCCTTTCTTATAAATCGTGATCTCTACTTTCTTGTAATCATACGGATAGAGATCAACTGGCTTGCCTGGATCAACAACCTTTGAGCACTCATCGGGGGGGGCTCCATTTAATGGAACACAGCCATCAAAAGGATCATCAACATAAGTGATAACTGTTTGAACATTGAAACTGATATTTTTTCTATTTATCGTTTCGTCATCTAAGATATATCCGGCGGGATAGATTATCCCATGTTCAGTTGCCAATTCGTCGTAGGGCATGTTGCGAACGTCTTCCATCTTCTCATTTGCAAGTGCCACAGCAGCAATCTTTGCTTTTGCTAGTCCCATAGCACTATAACCTGCAGAAAAAGCAGAGATAACTGCAGTTGCAACAAGTGCAACAACCACAAAATCGACTAATATCTCTATCAGTGTAAATCCGCCTGCCCGCCTGATTACTTTGCTTTTGGCAGGCAAATCAATATTCTTTTTTCGCCCTCCTAGTTTCATGTTTCCGCCCTCCGGGGCGAGACCTCGCCATTCTGGCGGGAAATATCTAAAATAATATCAAAACGCTTTTATAATATTCGAATACTGTTTACTGTTTACTTTGTCCTCAATACTACTTGATTATACTACATATTGTAGATAAAGAAAAATCGAGATTAATATAACCAATATTTGCGTAAACGCTCCCAGCTTCCAATGGTTTATATTTAGATTACTATGTACTAATTCGTGAAACGCATGGAAAGGTTCCCCAAATTTCGATTTTCTAAAACTCACTTCCCAAAGCTTTACATTATCAAATAAATCAGGGATAATCGCTCCAAAAGCTCCAGCTAAAAAAGAAACCGGATCTATCGTATACCCCATAAGCAGATATACAATAATCGCTAACCCTATGCTTCCATCTATACCTATAAGTATTAATTGTCTTTTTGTAAGTTTGCCATCATCTGTTGTGTCAAAATGAGGAATCAGATCTAATAGGAAATGTGAAACAAACCCAAAAAGGATCGCTAAAAATGGATTACCGATTGCTTCACCGACAACACCACCTGATATGCTATGGGCCGCTATAAGCATGCAAATATTTTATTAATAATACTAATATTATACCAATTAAAAATCGTCATTGCAGACGAATTTTTATGGTGGGCGTGGGAGGAATCGAACCTCCGACCTCAGCTTTATCAGAGCTGCGCTCTAACCAACTGAGCTACACGCCCGCAAACATCTTGTATAATACCAAATTTATCGCACAATTTCAACTCAATGATATAATAGAACTATTCCAATTATTTTGCATTATTAACTTTGAACTATTAATTTGCGAACGAAGTGAGTCACTGTGTGCATGAGTATCCCAGGAAAAGTTGTTGCCATTAAAAAACGAATCGCCACCATAGAAACCAATGGCGAGAAAGTTGATATTGATCTCGGCTTAAATGACGATATAAAAGTTGGAAATTATGTGCTCTATGCATCCGAAAGAATTATCAGAAAGATATCGAAATCCGACGCTGTCGAAATCAACGCAACACTTGGCATTGGTTGAATATTGATTGAATACTAGTTTAAGTTATCCACAGGATGATAAATGCGCATACGCGCATTTATCATAGTATTCTTGCTCATAAAGAATTTGATATATCAAAAATACACACTCTTAGAATGTGTATTTTCATTGTAATATTTACCACAACATTTCAAACTTGATAGTGACCATGTGTAAGACCCATTAGCATTGCTGCGTTTTGGGACTTTTTGTATCTTGTCTTGCGACAAGATCGACCTATCTCACTGAGTATTAGTCAGTGGATAACTCCTTAGAAAGGAGGTGATCCATCCGCACCTTCCGGTACGGATACCTTGTTACGACTTAGTCCTGATTACCGATCCTGCCGTGGTACCCTGTTGGGTGCTTAAGGCATTACCGGCTTTCCTGACTTGACGGGCGGTGTGTACAAGACCCGAGAACGTATTCACCGTAGTATGGCTGACCTACGATTACTAGCGATTCCGACTTCATGAGGGCGAATTGCAGCCCTCAATCCGAACTGGGGATAGTTTTGGTGGGATTAGCTCCACTTTACAGTTTGGCAACCCTTTGTAACTATCCATTGTAACATGTGTGTCGCCCAGGACGTAAGGGCCACGCTGATCTGACGTCGTCCCCGCCTTCCTCCGATTTAACACCGGCAGTCTCGTATGAAAAATATAACATACAATAGGGGTTGCGCTCGTTAACCGACTTAACGGGACACTTCACAGCACGAGCTGACGACGACCGTGCAGCACCTGTCATCCAATTCCCCCTCACCCTTTTTAACTTTGCGTCATGCAAGAGAAGACTATTTTACAATAATCTTCGATTGCAATCATCCATAATGGATATGCAAAAGGTGAGGGGCACTCCCCCGTTTCTGGGGGATTCTGGAGATGTCAAGCCCTGGTAAGGTTCTTCGCTTAGTGTCGAATTAAACCACATGTTCCACCGCTTGTGCGGGTCCCCGTCAATTCCTTTGAGTTTTAGCCTTGCGGCCGTACTACCCAGGCGGCAAACTTAACGCGTTAGCTTCGAAACCCAGAGGGTCGATACTCCGAGTTCCTAGTTTGCATCGTTTACGGCGTGGACTACCGGGGTATCTAATCCCGATCGCTACCCACGCTTTCGCTCCTCAGTGTCAGGTAATGCCCAGAGAACTGTCTTCACCATTGGCGTTCCATACGATATCTACGCATTTCACCGCTACACCGTATGTTCCGTTCTCCCCTGCATACCTCTAGGTTGAAAGTTTCAGATACTCTCTCCAAGTTGAGCTTGGATATTTAATATCCGACTTTTCAATCCACCTACGAGCTCTTTACGCCCAATAAATCCGGATAATGTTTGCACCCTACGTATTACCGCGGCTGCTGGCACGTAGTTAGCCGGTGCTTATTCATATGGTACCTTCAAGATTATTCCCATATAAAAGAAGTTTACAATCCGAAAACCTTCATCCTTCACGCAGTGTTGCTGCATCAGAGTTTCCTCCATTGTGCAAAATTCCCAACTGCTGCCTCCCGTAGGAGTATGGACCGTATCTCAGTTCCATCGAGGCTGGTCACCCTCTCAGGCCAGCTACCCGTCATCGCCTTGGTGAGCATTTACCTCACCAACTAGCTGATAGGCGTAAGGCCTCTCCCCAAGCACCCGAAGGCTTTGCTGTGCTTCGCTACTGCTCAGTACTGTCATATACGGATAACTAATTGTTCTAATGGCTAATTTACTAATTTCGATCTTCATTAGTATATTCGCTATTGGTTTAATTCGCCATCCATTTATGAGTGCTGAACAAAAGTGAAGCACAGATTATGCAGGATTACCCACCCTTTCGGGTGGCTATCCTTCACTTAGGGGTAAGTTCCTTACTATTACTCTCTCGTTTGCCGCTATATCGCTCGACTTGCATGTGTTAGGCACACTGCCAACATTAATCCTGAGCCAGGATCAAACTCTCCGTGTAAAGTCTGATTTTAGAACATAAAATCAGACATATAGAGAAATTTAATCTCAAATAAAAATTAACTCCCAATACTCTAAATAAATTTAAATTATTGGTTGACTCACACATAATCACTATCTAGTTTATAATGATTTGGTTGTGGTATATAGAACCCATTTTACAATAACATCTGATATCTAAATCGATTCAAGAGTTATTTTGATATGGATTCATTTTGTTAAATGTACAAGACAATAAAAACCATGTCTCTGTCAAACAGAAACCATTCCCCCTATCAGTGCAGGAATAAATTTTTTATGTTTCTATAATCAGAATATATCATAAATATTTTTTTGTCAAGAAGTTCGTTATGTTTCAATAGCTTGGAAACATCCAAATGAAATTATAAGTACTCAAACCAAGAATTCATTCATACCTAAAGTCAGAATAGAATAGTCAAAAAAGTCCGTTTAGGTTGGAGAGGTTATTTGTGTTAAAGATGCATTTGATAGATAATTAGAATATGAAAACTCTAAAGATTATTCTCAATATAGTTCTAATAGCCTCACTTGCTACTCTAGTTATTACCTTTTTTATGAAAAATAAGCTTCCAGAAAAAAGTGAGATAGAAAATGAACTCTACCAGGATCCGATTCAAAACTCCGTCGATGAGTCGGATATTAAGAAAAAAGAAGGTGGCATCTCTTACACGATCCAACCACTCTATTCGTTCAAAGAGTGGGGTCTTGTGGTTTCAGTAAATGATAACGAAAAATGGTACTCCCGATTCAAAGACACCGATCCTTTAAACAGTAAAGATATCTGCGTTATTTGGGGTATAAATTTAGAAAATGAGGATTATAGAGACGCAAAGTTCAGTAGTGAGGAATTTGTCTGTTTTTATTATTCAAGTTCACAAGAAGCATCACAAAACTTCTCTGGGCTCCATCTGGCAAATAACCATCTTCTTCCAAAAAACGATGAAATATATAAAACTATCAAAAAGGCAAAAGTTGGTGATCAGATCTATTTTTCTGGATTCTTATCTACCTACACAGCCATGCAAGCTGATGGTCAAGAATGGACCAGAGGCACTAGCATAACTAGGGATGACACCGGAAACGGAGCATGTGAGACAGTATATGTTGATGAATTTGAGATTATTAAAATCGGAAATCCCCTTGTGGTTTATCTATACAATTTTGCAAAGTATTTATCAATACTTCTCATAATTGTATTATTTGGATTAATGTTCGTGCCAGAAACCAGAGAGCCTTCAAGCGAAGTCGAAATGGCTGATCCTCCAAGACCACAAGGACAGATACCAACTAAAAATGTAAGCGTCAATAAATCCAAATCAGCGATAGTTAGAAAATATGAAGAAGGAAACAAAGAAACCAAGATGGAGGATCTACTGCCGCCGAAAAGAGAAGAGTAAAATTAAGATAGCGAAGATATCACTGTTTCATTTCTCGAGATGATTAGTTTGAAAAAATAATATCTAATATTAGAAAAAATCTCCCGATGGGAGATTTTTTCGTTGAGATATTGTTTTCAATATTTCTCTACAGATTTTTCTTCTTTTTTCTAACCGATAAGAATCTTGCCACTTCAACTGCAATCACTCCAGCACCAGCCAAGTAAAGAATCATATTTATAAACCAACCTATCACTGGAATGAAGGTAAATACATTTACAAGTATTAGACCTATTAGCATAGCAACGACTGGAAGATGGGTTTCTTTCTTATCTTTGTTGATCAAATTTTGAATATACAATCCAAGTCCAAAAATTGCTAGAATTCGAGCGATAAATAAGAATATTGGATAGACAAGAAGACCGAACGCTCCGAATGGGATAAAGATAAGACTAATCAGAAGTATTACTGAAGCAACTGGTATCATAACTGCTGCGACCAATCCCCACAAGATATTCATTCCAAAATTGTCCAAGTATCTGTCAGAAAGTTCTTTTGATTTTTTTGGAAAGAGAGTCATTATAATTAGAAGCATCAAAAACATGGCAACGATTGATCCGACTTTTACAAATGCAGATCCTAAAAATAGATTTGAAGCATCTCTTTTTTCTTTGCTCTCAACAACTTTTCTTCCGATTGATCCATAAATTGCACCGTCTTCAACTGTCGCGTCAGTATCGCTGTAGTATGTTACATCCCCTGAAACATTTGCACTATCTGCTAATGACAAATCTCCAACTCCGAGTAGCACTGAGTTAACACTTCCAGCGATCGAAACTGCACCTGAGCCAGCAGTTAAATCGCCACCGATTGTGGCACCCTCTTTAACTACCAATGTTCCAGCTCCAACCACTACATCGTCCAAAACTTCACCGCTAATTACGATGTTTCCGGCGCCACTTCTCAAATCATCCATCGCCTTTCCTGAAAAATCAACCTGTCCTCCAAAAATCCAAAGATCACCCTCAATGGTTCCAGAGATGTCGATGTTACCGCCAAAGACAAACAGATCTCCTTTTACAGTTCCATCAACTGTAGCATTGCCTGTAAAGATGTAGATATCATCTTCTACCACATCAGATGACTTGAGGTTATAGCTGTCATCTTTCGTAATAAACTCCGTCGCCAATACACTACCAGGAATCAATAACAGAGCGAGGGCAAAAACCGCAAGTAGTATTTTCTTCATAGTCCTTCTTTCGCTTAATTCTTACTAGCTTAATTCTAAATTCTTAATATTACTTATTACTTACTTATGCATCCAAATAATTGGTTATCTTTCTTTGAATTTTACCTTTCCATCCACGTATCTTTTCAATCACTGCATAATAAACTGGAAATGCTGTAACAACCAAAACAGTTGAAGCAATTAATCCAAAGATGATTGAGTAAGTCAGACTCTCCCAAAAAGGATCACGAGAAAGTGGGAAAAGAGCAACTATAGTTGTAGCTGAAGTAATGATAATCGGTCTGAACCTGATCTTGATCGCTCCAGAGATGGAGTCAGCTATGTTCATCCCTGACTTTCTTCGTTTATTGGCAAAATCGATAATCAAGATAGTGTTATTCACAACGATTCCAGATAGAGCGATTATTCCGATCATTACAAAGAAACTTAGTGCATTGTCAGTAAAGTAAAGTCCAGGGAAAAGTCCCGCAAAGGTGAAAGGTATCGCCAACAAAATCAAGAACGGAAGGGCAAAAGAGTTGTACTGAATCACCAACAACAGATACATCACCGCAATCGCAGCCAAAAGAGCGAATAAGGCTGAATTGAATGATCCCATAAGCTCCCCTTCCAACCCTTGATCGAAGCTTAAGTCATCTTCATCTAAACCATATGTCGCTAACTTGTCTGTATTAAACTCCTCTTTGACCTGATCTTGAAGTGCAATGATTAGGCCGGTGTTTTCTGGATCAGAAGTTTTTGCTTTAACCTGTGCCACTCTTTTACCATCTGTCTTAGATATCAGTGAAAGATAGTCAATCGCGATCTCTCCGACTTTTTCGCCATCATTTATCTCTTTGTCATCTAAAAATGCTTTTATTTCAGAAGTTACATTTTCCAATGTTGCTTGATCTTCAGATATTACTTGGATAAAAAACTGGTACTCTTGTGAATGTGGGCCTGAAGTTCCATTGCTGACTTTGACACTTGCACCCTGAAAACCTTTTAACTCTTCATTCAAATCATCGGCGATGGTTTTTGAAGTAATCTCTCTATCATCCATATTTGTTAACTGAATATACATAAAACTTTGACTTTCGTTTGAAGCCATATAATTAACTTCCTTTATCTCAGATCCGTATTTTCCTATAACTATATCTTCAACTTCTATCATCAACTTTGCAGCTTCATCTATATTTTTTCCAGAATCAATGCCTGAGACCAAGAACATTTCATTACTATCTTTTGTTTCCGGAAAAGTTGAGAATTTTAGTTTACTGGCATAGAAACCGCCAACGGCAACAAGGGCTAAACTCACCACCAAAATGGTAATCGCAAGCCAAGTTTTTCTTAGATAATAGGAAACAAAATCTCCAACCTTTTCACTTAACCATCTGATAAAATCTGGGAACCAATAAATCAATCTTCTAAGCGTCTTTCTCTGTTCATCTTGCTTTTTTCTTTTCTCATCATTGTAGTTTGGGATAAGCCAGCGAGACATAAAAGCGGTCAAAGAAAGTGCGATAATCAGTGAAAATACTAGCGCAATCATAACAGTGATCGGGATGAACTTTATAAAGTCTCCAAGAATTCCCGAGATAAATGCCATCGGAGCAAATACTAAAAGCGTTGTAACAGTTCCCATCATATCGGCTACTCCGACATCACCAATTGCAGCCTTAATCGCCTCTAAACCTTTTTTGCCTTCCCTCTTTCTATAATCAACCGCTTCTGCAACCACTATTGCATCATCTACTAGGAGTCCCAAAACCAGAATTACACCGAACAGAACTATAAAGTTAAGGTCATATCCGATCAAGTAGAGTCCCGCAAATGTTGCAGCTAAAACAGTTGGGATAAAGAAGATCGCTATGATTGAAGCTCTCCAGTTTAGGAAGAAAAATAGAATTATTGCTACGGCGATAAGTGCAGATAAGGCATTACTCTCTAAGTCAGATATTGATTTTTTGTTTTGAACCGCAAAGTCACCACCGTAAGAAACCACATATCCATCCAAATCTCCGTCTTCGATCAACTCATCAATCCGCTCATGCATTGCATCTGAGGCATCGATTAAACCACTATCTTTTGCTTTTATAATTCCAATGTTTATGGCGTCTTGAAATATTAGTTCGCCATCTAAAGAAGTACCAACTCTGTTGTATCCTGTTTGAAGCTTAACCGTCTTTTTTGTGATCGGATTAGTTTGTTCTTCAAAAATCTCGATCGCATTTGATTCTTTTATATCACTTAATTTTTGAATTTCTTCTGCAACCTCTTTCGCTTTTAGTGTCATCTCTTCAACAGTTTTATCGGGATTAGAAATTGCTATTAAAATATCGTGTGATCCATCAACAGCACCAGCGGAGATAGTTTGAACTGTTGCCTCGATCCCGTCGGGGAGGGTTACATTTGAATCAATCTCAGCTTGCAACTCCTTGGCGCCATCTTCAGAATTAGTTCCTTGAGTTAAGCTAACAACAATATTTGAAAAATTTTCGTTGGTTATAGATTTAACCTTTTCGACAATATCAAGGTCAGAGATTGCCGTTTCAATAGGACTTGTTACCTCATCGTCAACTTTGTTCATATCATTTGCAAAGTATGGAGTGGTAACTATGGCAATCGGAATTTCGACTGCGGGGCTTCCTTCTCTTTTTAGAAAAGTGGAGTAACTAAGATAACCAATTACGATGATCGCCACGAACAAGATAAGTGTAACTCTAAAGTTCTTTGCAAAAAAAGTTGAAAAACCAGTTAACGCCTTCGAGATCCATGAATCGTTCATAACAAAAACCCTACAAATTAATTTATATTACGTAATTATAATACTCTATGATTCTTTTTAATTCAATACTCTAAAAAATTAAAACAGATGATTTAAGGCTCGAATCGTCTGCTTTAATACAATCTTGCTCCATCTATCCCAAAGTTGAAACCCAATCGCCCACATAGTGAGTTATTACGATAACTGCAATGGCGATAATAAGGTGTTCAAGTATAACTTTATAGGATTTAATTTTTTGATTTTTTGCCATAAAGTAGCTAAATATAACGATCAAACTCAAACCCCATAAAATGCTAATTATGATTGCGGTTGATAATTCAAAAATCAAAAAAGGAATAATAAAGGTCAAAGCGAAGATGAATTTGGATAACAATGTAGCAATCGTTGATTCCCAAATTTCTCTATTAGAATGAATACCTTCTGATTCTTCTGAAATATGAATTCCCAAAGCATCTGAAAAAGAATCCGCAATCGCTATTACGATTATTCCACCGATGATGACCATATCTGAATGAGTACCAGAATGCAGACCAATAATCAAAC
>SDBT01015254.1_pt1 | contig 12217 bp, 5 predicted proteins | sample 2277101 | NCBI WGS metagenome assembly SDBT01 (sample SAMN10404973, study PRJNA504765) | marine sediment metagenome | isolation source: marine sediment core GS10_PC15, 103 cmbsf | place: Arctic Ocean: Southern Knipovich Ridge | collected 2010
ATTTACACTCGTGAAGTGATTGAATCCGCCTTAAGGAAAAAGGCATCTGCCCTTATTTTTGCACATAATCATCCCACTGCACCTGCTAAGTCCAGCCTGGAAGATATCGAATTGACCAAATCGTCGGTGAAGGCTTGCAGGGCCGTTGATATTCCAGTTCTGGATCATGTCATCGTCGGTAAGGGAGGTTTCTTGAGCTTGCGGCAGGAATGCCCTGAGATTTTCACAGGAGATCTGGAAACAGCATGAGGAAACTGACACTCGCACAACTTGAACATCACCTTTTTGCTGCGGCCGACATCCTGCGCGGTAAGATGGATGCTTCGGAATTTAAAGAATACATATTCGGCATGCTGTTTCTTAAGCGGTGCTCAGATGTCTTTGATGTGGAATATGAAAGGATCATAAAAAGCAACCTTGACAGAGGCAGGACACAAGAGCAGGCTGCCAAACGGGCAGAAGATCCTGCCAGGTATGCAAAATCCTTTTTTGTGCCAAAGGCGGCACGGTGGGAGAAGATTAAACATGCACACCGCAACATAGGCGATGAGCTGAATAAGGCATTAAGTGCGCTTGAGCATGACAACCGGAGTCTTGAGGGTGTGCTCGGGCATATTGATTTCCAGAGAAAAGTCGGGAAAACAAGAATCCCTGACATAAAACTCCGCGACCTTATCAACCATTTCAATAAATATCGCCTGAGAAATGTGGATTTTGAATTTCCGGATCTCATTGGTGCTGCTTACGAGTATCTTATCGGCCAATTTGCGGATTCTGCCGGTAAAAAGGGCGGGGAATTCTATACCCCTCGAGATGTTGTTCGTTTGATGGTGCGGATACTCAAGCCCCAGGAGGGCATGCGCATATATGATCCCTGTGCAGGCTCGGGCGGTATGCTGATTCACTCAAAGCAGTATGTGGAAGAGCATGGAGGCAACCCCTTTAATCTCAGACTTTACGGCCAGGACAACAACGGGGGTGTCTGGTCCATGTGCAAGATGAACATGATCCTTCACGGCATTGCAGATGCGGATATCCAGAATGATGATGTCCTGGCCTCGCCCCTTCATTTAGACGGCGGAGAGCTGATGCGGTTTGACCGGGTGATCACCAATCCTCCCTTCAGCCAGAATTATTCAAAGGATGGCATGAAGTTTACCGAAAGATTTAGATACGGTTTTTGCCCTGAGACCGGCAAAAAGGGCGATCTCATGTTTTTACAGCACATGTTATCAGTCCTGAGAACCAACGGCATGATGGCAACGGTCATGCCCCATGGGGTTTTGTTCCGCGGCGGCGCAGAAAAAGATATTCGCAAAGGCATTATCAAAGATGATCTGTTAGAAGCAGTGATCGGATTTCCGCCCAATCTCTTTTACGGCACCGGCATTCCCGCATGTGTGTTGGTGTGCAGGGCAAAAGGTGCCAAGCCGGAGGAACGAAAAGACAAGATCCTCTTTATCAATGCAGATGCTGAATTTCATGCCGGCCGGGCCCAGAACTATTTGAGGCCGGAGCATATTGAAAAAATCACATCCGGCTTTGATGCTTTTGGAGATATCCACGGATATGCAGCCGTTGTTACCAGAGATGATCTCAAGTCAAACGACTGGAACCTGAATATCCGGCGATATGCAGATAATGCCCCTTCTCCTGAGCCTCACGATGTCCGTGCGCACCTGCTTGGGGGCATCCCTAAAGCCGAAGTCCAAGCAAAAAAAGAACTGCTGGCTGCCCATGGCATGGAGCCCACTACCGTATTCGTTGAACGCGATGTAGATTATTATGATTTTGACCCGGTGCTGACCGAACGGGGCGAAATTAAGAAAAGGATCGAGGCAGATGAAGGAATACAGCAGCAAGAAGGGCGCCTGAAAGAGTCATTTGATCAATGGTGGAAGATTCACAAACAATCGTTACTCGACTTATCGGAGACAAAAAACGTGATGGAGGTGCGCGCCGAACTACTGGATGCCTTCATATCTGCAATAACACCAGTGGGATTGCTGGACCGCTTTAAGATCGCAGGTGTTTTTGCCACCTGGTGGAACGAGACACAATATGACCTTAAAACCCTCATTGCACAGGGTTTTAGGGGCTTGATTGAGGGATGGGTGAATACCACAGAGGGGACAATGGAAGATGCCAGGGGCAATCATTTTGAACTTGCAGAAGACCCGCTGGTGTTGAGATTACTGCCTGATTACCTAAAGGAAATGGAACAGGCGCGGCAGGATATCCTTAAACTGGAGCAGGAAAAAGAGGCCTTTGAAAGAGGCGAAAATGCTGATGATACAGCAAATGAAGAGCTTGAAGATGAAGAAGAAAAGCCCAATTATGCCAAGGAATTGAAAGCGCAGATTAAGGGATTAAAAAACGAGATAAAGGAAAATAAAAAGCAGGTAAAAATGTTAACCGGCAGTGCCGCTAAAGAGAGCTTTATTAAGTTCTGCCAGGACAAGCGCTATGATACTGCTAAATTGGAAGCCGAATTAAAGGCTCTCGCAGAAAAGGTTCAATCTATTGAAGGAATAATTCAGGAACTTGAACAAAAAATCCAGCCTTATGTTGAAATAACAAACACCTTAAGGGAAGCCAAAAAGCAGCTCAAGGAACTCCAGAAGAAATTTATCAAGCACTTGCATGAAGCCCGTGAGGCACTGTCCGATGATGATTGCCAAGATCTGGTTCTTGATATGCTCAATGAGAAACTTGCTGGGCATTTGGGGAGCTATGTTACTGCCCATCGGCTGGAAGTTTTGGCTGCAGTACAGAATTGGTGGGATAAATATCGGGTGACAGTGAGGGATATTGAAGGAGAGAGGGAGCAAGCATCGAAAAAACTAATGCATTTCGAAAAGGTGTTAGGTTATGCCTGAAGTGCCCTCTTATACATGGACAGCGAAAAAGCTTGGCACCATGTGCCAATTGGCAGGCGGTTATGGCTTCCCTGAGAGCTTTCAGGGCTACGTTGAAGGTGAACTGCCTTTTATAAAAGTGAGTGACATGTCGCTTTCAGGAAACGAGAGGAGAATTGTCAATGCCAACAACTATGTTAACATGCGTCTTGCTGAATCAATGGGTTGGAAGCCTTTTCCTGCTGGTGCTATAGTTTTTGCAAAAGTTGGGGCAGCACTCAAGTTAAACCGTCGACGTATCTTGATAAGGCCTACCTTGATAGACAACAATATGATGGCAGCTATACCAATGGGTGGTTTGGATTCAGCATTTCTGTATCACTTCCTTTGTTCAGTTGATTTTGGCAATTTTGTCCAAGATGGTGCTTTACCATCGGTAAATCAAGAGCAGATTGCTTCAATTGAAATGCCTGATACTAGTGAATCCGAACAACGCCGCATCGCCGAAATTCTCGACACAATAGACGAGGCAATTCAAAAAACCGAAGCACTTATTTCAAAGCTCAAAGCCATGAAGCAGGGGATGCTGCATGACCTGCTTACCCGTGGGCTGGATGAAAAGGGTAAACTTCGTGACCCAAAAGCCCATCCATGGCAGTTTAAGGATTCGCCATTAGGTAGCATGCCGAAGGCATGGCATTTTAGTGAACTCTCCAAATTCGTATTCCACGCTGAGTATGGTATTTCAGCCTCTTTAGAGGATGATAGCGGAATATCGGTCTTGCGGATGAATAATTTGGTTGCTGGCGAAGTTGACCTGTCAGACCTAAAATATTCAAAAAGCAGAGAAGCTATGAATTTGCTTCTTAAACCACGAGATGTTCTTTTTAACAGGACAAATAGTATGGAACATGTGGGAAGAACTGCGATTTGGAGGGGACAACTGGAAAAAATATCTTTTGCATCATATCTTGTTCGCTTAATGCCAGATTATACTAATTTAATTCCCGAATATTTAAATTTATGGCTTAATTCGCAATCAACTCAGCTTCTAATTCGGAAATATGCTACTCCAGGTGTACACCAAGTTAATATTAACCCCACGAATCTTCGAAAGGTAAATATTGCTCTACCCCAAGAAGTTGAGGAACAATATGCTATTGTAAATGCTCTTGACGCCCATGATGCCCGCATCCGTACCGAAGAGCAATACCGCGACAAACTTAAACTCCAGAAAAAAGGCCTTATGCACGACCTGTTAACCGGAAAAGTCAGGGTTAACGGCAACTTCGGGGACGCTATTGACTACATTGAATAAGTCTGATGCGAAGATTTTCAAAGAAATGATCATGGGCGGTAGATTTGGAAAATATAGTGATGCCAAGCACAAGGCGCTTATCCGCAAAAACCGCCTCAGGCTACCCAGCCCTCAGCAATGGACAAAGGACAAACACCTAAAGGGGTCTCGAAAGAGCAAAGTGCCACGCGGGGTTCAGAGAGGAGGCTTTTGAAAAAAGCCCAATGTCGATATTTCATGGATCTCCCGGACTTTCACACGAAACACACGTTGGAGGATGCCCTTTTTGACAATAGAGTTTCCCATAAGGCTATCAAGTCAAAGAGAGAATTATGGAACGACATGCTATCATCGATTATTTAGCCGAAGAGGCCATTGAAGACCGTCTTGTGCTATTTCTCGGGGCCGGTTGCTCCAAATGGGCAGGATTGCCCTCCTGGGATGAATTGTTAGTAGAACTTAGAGACAAGGTTGGACTCAGGACGCGAGAGACTAATCTCTTGCGCCTTGCATTGAGATTAGAAAAAACGATGAAGCCTCTTCCATTTCGGGAGGCTATCGTCGGCCGTTTGCGGGTTCCCCCTGATAAAAGTAGTGAACTCCACAATGCCGTCGCAAATTTGGGAATCCATTGGTACATCACAACTAACTATGATCAGCTTCCCGAAAATGCCCTACGTCTCGGTAGAATTTCACCCAAGGTAATAATCAATCCTCGTAATGTACCTGCTCTGAAAAGACGTGAGAAATCCGTCATAAAGCTCCACGGTGACATAGATGATCCGAGAACAATAGTAATAACTGAGGAGGATTACCAAAAATATTGTCATGACAATCGCCAATTCGTAGACTGGCTGAACGGCATTTTTACTAGTGAAACTATTTTATTCCTAGGGGTAAGCTTTCGAGATGCTCGACTCGTGGAGGCAGATCAATATATTACAAATTATTTCGGGAAGTATCGACGCCCTCCCGTGATTGTTTTGAAGCGACCTAAGAAGCCACACCAGCAAGATCATACGCAAAATGGATCTATCCAAGACGACTACGCATCGGCATTGGAAGATTTCCAATTTTCTGTAGAGAGATTTAGTGAGAACAATTTCCATGTCTTGGTTATAAATGATTATCCTGAACTACCATTCTTTATAATAGATATAGGGAAGGAGTTAAAAGCTAGGAGACTCAAGCAATTGGAGCAAGAGGCTATAGATAGTGGCCTCGTACGGAAATTCAAGAGTGAAGCACTTATCGAACAAGATATTGATGCCAAAATAAAGAAATTGGGAAATCTATTTTGGATAAGGGCAAAGAAAGAGGCAACAGAACTAGAGGAGTTTGTCAAGTCTAACGTAGAACCAATCACGCTGAGCGCCAGAAGCAAGGCATGTATTGCCATATCGGATTTCATATCGAACAGCCGCCAAGCAACTGATCTTCAAAAGGCATGGGAGTATCTTGAGAAAGCAACAGAAATTACAGACCAACTAGAAGATAAAAGAGACTTGCACAAACGCTTGAATAGATTGAGGGCTAAACTGCTTTGGTATGAGAAAAGGCCTGATAAGGCCTTGGAGAGCATTGCCAATGACCTCAGCGAGCCTAAGACAAGATCGCTATGGCTTCTAATATTAGCCGATACCGGCCGGTATCCAGAGGCGGATGAATTCATCGAAAGTCATGATATCCACATGCGATGGGCCGAGGCTGCACTCTTAGTGTTGTGTCGTTCCGGGAAAATTGAGAAGGCTAAGGATTTCTATGCTAAAGCCATAGAACAACATAAACAACTCCTCGCAGGCGGGGATAAGGATTCCATAGAAACTGATGTCGAACACTTTGATACTACTCTCAAGGCCAGTTTTGCCTTTTATATAATCCCTGCGGTGGTAGAAGAAACAAGGAAAGATAAAGGGGCAGGGCTATTTCCCGAGGAACTTGAAAAACAACAAAAGGAAGGTCTTCTTGAGGCACTCGAATTGGTGAAAGACCTTTTGGATGAACAGAGAACTGCCGATCTAAGCCAAGACCGAAACAAAGCTTTGGCAGCTCTAGTTGAATTAGAAGCTAGCCGCCTACTAGGAGATAAAGACCGTGCAGACGAAGTTGCTCATCATCTCTTAAGAAGCGGTGTCATAACAGAAGGGGTAGGGGGTTACATTATCTCGCGAAGTGAATGTTTTTCTAAAGATGATCTACGCGGCCTATTGAATTATTTGGAAGCTCACTATGGAGAAGAACCGTGGTCCTTAATTCAGAGAGCAGGCATCCATGCATTTGAATTCGAGGAACCAGATACATCCTGGGACCTCTTACTTAAAACCAAGAAGCTATTAAAAGAAAAAGATGACAAAGTTAAATGGTTGGATTTACTCTTTTCCATAGGTCAGAAGCTTGGTCGCTTAGATGATATTGACCGTTTATTTAAAGAAGTTTTACCTAAAGAAGGAGTTCATTTTCGGTTTTTTAATGGAAGGCTTGCTCAAATTTGTGGAGATCCCGAAACGGCTGAAAAACAGTTTATAAGTATCGTCAATGACTCAGGGGCGCCTAAGATTGAGGTTTTTCAATCTTTAAGTAACCTTTCAGAGATAAAAGAGAAAGAAGGTATTTTGGGTGAAGCACAAAAATATCTTGAGCAGGCACTTGATATACATTTTAATCCATTGGTAGTTCGAGGGCAACTTCTTCGAGTATTGATAAAACAAAACAACACAAAGGCTATTTTTGAACAATGTCAAAAATTAGAGCAGATTGGAAAAGCGGATGAATCAACGCTTGAGTGGCAAGGAGAAGCCGCCTATGCAATGGACATGTTGGAAGAATCAGAAGAGGCCTACAAGATCCTTTCAAATAAGTACGGCTTGACCCCTGAACGTGCAAGAAAGTTAGCCTTGGCTGTTGGTAGGCAAGGAAAACACCGCATTAGAGAGGCAGTCGAAATATTGGAACCTTACATTCAAGGCCAAAAACAATTTGACTCCGAATGCTTGGAGGTAGCTGTTGAGCTACAACTCATTGCTGGAGATGAAGATGCAGCATGGCGTTTGTTGGATGAACACTTTGAGGAATCTGAAAACAATATACGTCTTCTTGCCAAGATTATGGATATCGGTTTCCACACCGATCATGAGCAGAAAGCCCACCAGGCAATGATTCGTCTCATACAGCTTCAGGAGGAGAAAAGTGCAAGCGGCGAAAATGCAGAGCCCATCCTCTGGAAGGTTACTATTCCTGAGGTTATCGAGATAACCAAGAGAAGACAAGAAGCTATTGATCGCGCCACCAGACTATACTTAGCAGGAGACTTGCCTAGGTGGCTTGCGACTGACGTGTTCGGTATGACGCTTCATCAAGACTGGGCAGTTCGTACCCAACCACTATCACTTCTGCCAGAGGATCCAATACAACGTGCCCGTCATATCACATACAGCACTCCAGGCATGCATCTGATTGATAGGAAAGGTAGGCCGAACTGGTTGTCATTTGAGATTCCCCCCGACATTCGGGAAATAGTTGTCGACGCTCATGCCCTAATCACACTGTACCGGCTGGGACTGATAAGTTTGATGGAACGGCGGTTTGATCGCATTTATTATCCACGCGTGTTTCATGACATCTGGGCGCAGGAAAGAATGAAGTACCGCTATCACCAAAAATCAGAAGCAGATGCTTCTCGAGAGATAGTTCTGCGACTGGACAGAAATGAGATAACGGAGATTGAGACTCCGACAAATGATCGAGCTGAACCGAATGAGGATAAGTTACTTAAAGATGTCGGTCTATCCGAGTCCGAAGGATGCCCATTGGTTAATGCTTTTGCATCTTCCGAACATTTTCCGGGCAACATAAAAATCCCTGTTATTCGTTTGTGTCAGTTAGCAAGCTGGTTGCTCTCCGCTGGAAAGTTGAGTAGCACTAAGCATGACAGGGTATCATCTGTTCAAGAAGCGGCAATGATGACAACTGAAGCGGTGGAAGAACAGCTTGATCGAGCCACGGTGCTGGTGATCTCGCTGGGGACACTTAAAGAGATTTGCAAGCTCGACATACTAACCGAACTGATGGCTTCTGGGAAAAAGATCATGCTTGAGGCCACCTCGGGAAGAATCGTTCGGTGGGCGATCAAAGACGTCGAATTTCTAGAGGAAACTGGCCGCGAGCAGGAAAGGCTCCAGGAGTTTCTTCATAACTCTCACGTTTTCGTCGGGCAACCCGTCACTAAACATGTCGATACGGATAAGCCTGGACACGAACTAGGCTATCTGGGGCTCATGTCGACAATAAACTTGGCCATCGAAAAACACCTACACATTTGTACTGATGACCGCGCTCTTCAGCGATTCGCTGATCCGAAATGGTCCGGCGCTACCTTCGGGACTGATGTGCTGCTTGGTGACCTTTATTCAAAAAACATACTGAACATTGAGGAATGCACCAAATACTTTCTCCAAATGTGTGAGTGGCGGTACCGGTTTTTAATTCCAGACATACAAATCTTAGTGCATCTGGCCCGGGAGTATCGCGCGAGTCCTCCCGGAAAGGGATTACAGGATCTTGCTGATTATTGGGATGATTGTCAACAAGATGCAGGGCTTCCTTTGGCAGTCCCGCCAGGCCAGATGATTGTCCCTCTTGGCGTTAAGATTTGGATGGCATGGCATGATGCGTGGGTCAACATGCTGATCCAACTTTGGGAACAAGAGCCACAAGCTTGCCGCGAGTGGCTGGAAAAGCTCACTGACGCAGTGTTAGTTGAATTATTACCAAGTCCCCCAGCGGCTTTGATCGAATCAGTTGCCAGTAACATTATGGAGCTGCAAGAACGAAGTGTTTTCACCCATATTTTCATAGCGATGTCTCACAGTGAACATCCTGAAAAGCTTCAGTCTCTGGCGAGTCAAACAGCTCGTCTTTTACTGGGTAATGAGGATAAAGTCTGGCAAGAAGCTAAGGAGTTTCTTGGGTGGTTCAGTGAACGAGCACCTCAGGCGACGGACTGGATGAAGATTTGCACCTTGAATGTTATGAAGGGCCTGACCGGCGGGACCCTAGATGTTATCCCGAGGGACCTCGTTCCGGAACTCGAACGACTGGGGATCACACCAACCGAGCACGCTCAGTCTGTACAAAGCGAAGCACTCAAAAAAGCAATAACCGAAGCGCGTGAACGATTAACAGAAGAAAAGGAGTCACAATAGGAGAGTCACTTGAACTGGCTTGGACAAGGCGCAATGCTGACAACTTTACTGGAACAGGGAGATAAACATTTCAAGTATCTGATTCTTCCTCACATCGCAGTCTCTGATTATCGCCCCGAAAACCGAGTCGGGCTGGTTAAACTGCTCATAGAGCGGCACGACGTATCTCAGGCAACCTCAACTATTCTTTCAAGACTCTTGCCTGCAATCGAATCACCTGATCCCCTGCTTTGGCGCCCAGCTGCTCTTGAAGCGTCAAAAGCATTACTTAGCGATTTTCATTATACGTTAAGCAGCTTCCGGCAGGGGCCAGCGCAAGGTTTAGATCAGCTTACTGTAAGCAACCTCTGGGAAGCCATCTTTTCTCCACGGTTGGAAACTACGACAGACCACTTACCTGTGCTGCTCCAGCATTCGATGGAATTTACGGATCTGATAGATCGAGTTCGCAGGTGGAGTGTGAAACTACAAGGCAAACCTGTGATTGCTATTTTTGAATCCTACCGTCAACAAGTTGGGTTAGTTCCTTTCGGCCCTCCCCTTGATTCCTGGACTGTTTTGGCAGATGTCACTGGCGTCTTTGGATTGTCAAATCTGGATTCAGTCCGAAACCTTGCAGCAGTGATTAGAACTTGGGCACAAAAACATCATGACCCGTTTTGTCTCTTGACCGGTCTAACGTTTCTTCTATGTCTGAGAAGTCACGCCTTGGACAAAGGACTTGGTGACCTAGCCGACGAGAGGTTCAGAGAGTTTGCCGGAGAGGCATTAAAGCCAATTATGATCACCGAGAGTCAGCCTGAAGAACCTGCAACTATTAGAAGTCTCTCATGGCAACTCCTTTCGACATTTGCTCCTTACTGGCTACAATACCTGCTAAAAGCTAAGATTCCCAAGAAGGAGGTGTTACCCAAGGCTTGGTGGCTTGCGCACGTAACCTTTGAAACATTGCGCATGGCACTAGCTGCCTTGCCAGAAGATCGGCAAAACGCACTCTTTAACCATCTGATGAATCTTACTCATAGTACGATTGAAAGGGCAAACGTTGAGTCCCTTTTGGGAATGCACCCTCAACTTCAAGAACTAGTGAAGGGTATGTACCTTGATTTTAGCCATCTGCTGGAGCGAGCTACCATTGCCACGTTATCTCAAGGATCACAGGGACGTGAGCCACCTTCCACCCCTTTTGGTGGTTTCAAAGGGCCTCCTACAGTTGTTTCTCACGAAAACATGGGCTTGATCATACAGGAAGTGGCTAGGAGTACCTTCTGGGGAGAGGGACAGCAGATAATGGATGAGGAGCCAGAGCTGCCCTGTCTGTGGAACAGTCCTTCATGCGTAACCGGGTCTCGCTTACTTCGAAGCTTGTCAGAAGTCAGTATTGGGGAGTTGAAAGAGCCAGAGAAGGACATGCTCAGGATAGCTGAGACCGTGGCGGAACCTTCGTACGTTGAAAAACAACTGGCTGAGCTGCCCAATGATTACGATCGATACAGTTCAATCGACGCTGGGCTATTATGGGCGGGAGTTGGGAATTATGTGGGTACGCGTGGCAAAATTCCACCAAATTTTGATGTAATATGGGAGAAAGAGAAATTAAGAATGCTTTGGGGAGATGACCAGCGTACACGTGACTTTTGCCTTTCGAAGGCCTCTGAACTACTGGTTATGTTACAGAGACTTGGCTTCGAACATGAGGCAAATAGAATCGTCTCTGTTTTTCCCAACTTGCCAATACTCGAGGCCAGCGATCGGGGAAGAGAAACGTTTTGCAAGCATTTGGCTTTGGCGATAATCCTGGGGCAATCTCTATCTGCACTTCAACCGCTAATAAGGCTGGCTAAGGAGGACAATGCCATAAAAAAGACGTTAAGCAATGTTAGGAGCGAAGTGCGTAGCCTACTGCCTAATCTCCCCATAGGTCGACGATCTCAAGCTCGGAGATTTCTCAGAACTTTGGCGCTTTGACAGTTGAATTGTCGGCGAATGAGGCGGACGGGAGAGCAGGGACTCCAGTGAGAAAATAGTAGGCGACCATGAAATATTGGCATTTTTAGGGGCGGGACGGAGGTTCTGTAGGATTTTATCGGGAGTTTTTGTCTGTGAGAATTGATTCATGAAACTGGTGTCATAAACTCAGGAATCGAATCGAGGGTGAAAAGGATGCTTGGGAACGCAGGCATCAACCAATTGTTCAGATACACAGCGACTGGCATTATTAAGAGGAGGGAATCATAATTAAGCTTACGCAAGGCAACTTACTCGAGGCCGATGTTGAAGCCCTTGTTAATACCGTAAATTGTGTGGGTATTATGGGCAAGGGTGTCGAATGATCAATCCTAAATACATCATTAATTTTCCAACAAAACGGCACTGAAAGGAGAAGTCCAGGCTTGAGTATATTGAGCAGGGCCTGAACGCCTTGGTCACGGAAGTCCGGCGGTCAGGAATCAGTGCTATTGCCATCCCTCCTTTGGGTTGCGGCCATGGTGGGTTGAAATGGCCTGAAGTCCGCAATCTGATTGAAGCTGCATTCGATCAATTGCCAAATGTTCAGGTGCTTCTTTACGCACCCAAAGGTACGCCCGACGCTGAATCAATGCTAAAGCCTTACGATCCGGATAGCACTTCCCGTAAGCACGTGAAATATGATCCGTTTTGGGCCTGATTCTTATGTAACGGTTATGTAATTATGTGGACTTTCCTTGGGGGGAAACAAAACGCTTGATAATTTATAGGACATTAAAATTTTAATGAACTACCCCGCCGCAAGCGGCGGGGTATCAAAATGAGTGTGTTATCTTTTCTATCGCAGCAAGCTGCGGGGAATTAAACCCTACATATTTCGTATCGTCCTTCAA
>SDBT01015255.1_pt1 | contig 12216 bp, 8 predicted proteins | sample 2277101 | NCBI WGS metagenome assembly SDBT01 (sample SAMN10404973, study PRJNA504765) | marine sediment metagenome | isolation source: marine sediment core GS10_PC15, 103 cmbsf | place: Arctic Ocean: Southern Knipovich Ridge | collected 2010
GGGTCAAGGCGGGGGTTGACCTGTTGAGCGCGGCGGACGACCAGGGCACCCAAACTGCCAGTATGCTCGGCCCGAAGCACTTCCGCCGCTGGCTGATGCCTACTTATAAACGGCTGTTTCTCCCCGCCCGCCGGGCCGGGGCGCAGGTATTCATGCATCACGACGGTTATGTCATGGATATTATGGATGAGATCATCGAGTCCGGCGTGAGCATTGTCAACCCACAGGACCTGGTCAACGGGATTGACAACCTGGCTCGCGAGGTCAAAGGCCGGGTCTGCATCCGGATTGACATTGACCGTCAGCGGGTGCTGCCGTTCGGGTCGCCGGCCGAGGTCCGCGAACTGGTCAAGGAAGAAGTGATGAAGCTCGGTGCGCCTGCGGGCGGGCTCGAAATGGTCGTCGGCATTTATCCGCCTACGCCCCTGGCGAATTTCGAGGCGCTGTGCGCGACCTTGAACGAGTACCGCACCTACTGGGTGGGCCGCTGAATGGCAAAGCCCATGACTCGACGTGAACGATTGATGGCAAGTGTGCGGGGCGAACCCGTGGACCGTCCGCCCGTATGCTTTTACGAGTTGAACGGCCTGGATGAGGACCCGGAGAACGACGATCCGTTCAACATCTATTCGCATCCATCCTGGCGGCCGTTGCTCGAGTTGACCCGGGAAAAGACGGACCGGATCGTCATGCGCGGGGTTCCGCTCAAAGATGCGCCGCCCAACCCGTTGGCCGAACTGACAAGCGTCGAAACGTATGATGACAACGGCCGCCGCTTTACCAGGCAGACTATCCGCGCGGGCAAACGGGTGCTTACCTCGCTTTCCCGGCGTGACCCGGGCATCAACACGGTCTGGACCCTCGAACATTTGCTGAAGGATACTGACGATCTGCGGGCCTGGCTCGAGCTGCCCGCGCCGGAGTTCGGCGGCGAACCCGAGGTCGCGGGCGTGCTCGAGACGGAAGCGAAGCTGGGTGATACCGGTATCGTGATGCTCGAGACGGGCGACCCGCTCTGCGCCGTGGCGCCGCTGTTCGAGTTCGGCGAGTTTACGATTGTGGCCATGACGGAACCGAAGCTCTTTCATCGGGCGCTTGATAAATGGGCCCGCTTTTTCTACGAGAGAACCGCCGCGGTTGCGCAAGCGTTGCCGGGACACCTCTGGCGCATCTGCGGCTCTGAATATGCCTCGCCGCCGTATCTGCCGCCCGCCCTGTTCCGCGAATATGTGTTGCAATACGATAAGCCGATAGTCGAGGCGATTCAGGCACACGGCGGCTATGCCCGGGTCCATTCGCATGGCCGGCTGAAGGACGTTCTCGATCACATCGTGGCTACCGGCTGCCTGGGGCTGGACCCCATCGAGCCGCCGCCCCAGGGAGACGTCGAGCTCAGCTATGTCCGTGAACGTTACGGCCGGCAACTGACCCTGTTCGGCAACCTTGAGACCAGCGATATCGGGGCCTTGCCCACTGAGCAGTTTGCCGAAAAGGTTGCACGCGCTCTCAAAGAGGGCACGGCCGGCGAGGGCCGCGGTTTCGTGCTGATGCCGGCATCCTGTCCACACGGCCGGGAACTGGCGCCACTGACCTTGCGGAATTACGAAAAGATTATCGAAATGATTGAACAATTCTAGGATTGAAAGGAAAGACACCATGACAGTGAAGATCGGCATTCTCGGCATCGGCGGCATGGGCGTCTTTCATTTCAAAGCCTACCAGAACATCAAAGGGGTGAAAGTCGCCGCCATTTGCGACGATGACCCGAAGAAGCTCAGCGGCGACTGGTCCAGCATCGAAATCAACATCGGCAGCCGGGGAACGAAGCCGGACTTGACCGGTATCCGAACCTATTCGCAGGCTGAAGAGATGATTGCCGACCCTGAAATAGACGTGGTGGACGTTACGCTACCCACCTATCTGCACGCGCGTTTCACACTCAAAGCGTTCGAGGCGGGCAAACACGTTATCTGCGAGAAACCGATGGCGCTCGATTCCTGCGAGGCGCAGACCATGCTCGAGGCCGCCCGGAAAGCACAGAAAAGACTGTTCATCGCCCACTGCCTCCGCTTCTGGCCGGAGTACGTCAAGGCGCGCGAGATTATCAAGACCGGCGAGTACGGCAAAGTCGTCTCGGCCGGGTTCCGCCGGCTGTCCCGGATGCCAGGCTACTGGTCCCGGGACAACTGGTTTGAAGACCCGGCAAAGAGCGGCTCGTGTGCCTTGGACCTGCACATTCACGACAGCGATTTCATCCTTTACGCCTTTGGCAGTCCCAAAGCCGTCACCAGCCATGCCGTAGGCCTCGCACAAGGCCGGATTGACCATATCGTCACCGTCTACGATTACGGCGCGGACCGGCTGGTCAGCGCCGAGGGCGCCTGGGAATACGCTCCCGGCTTCGGCTTCGAGATGTCATTCATCATCGCCATGGAAAAGGCCACGTTGGTTCTGGAAAAGGCCGGGGACCTGATGCTGCACCCGTTCGAAGGCGACTCGCAAAAGCTCAGTGTGCCTGAAGGCGACGGGTACGAACTCGAGCTGAAGCATTTTGTCCAGTGCATTACCGGCAACAAGGCCTCGGACGTGGTCCCCCCGGAATCGGCCCTGGCAAGCGTCAAGCTGGTCGAGTCCGAGCTAAAGTCCGCCCTGACCGGCAAAACCGTTCCCGTGACATTTTAGATTTCGGATTTTAGAAGCTCTGACCCCCTATCCTGTATCATCGAGATCGAAGACAAGGACGAGGGCGAACCACGATAAGTTGGGGCGGGGGTTATTTAGGGGATGTCCTCGATCATGACGCAGAACACCTCGGTCTGGGTGGTTGGCGAACAGCCGTCGCCGGGTATGCCGTGGGTATAGAGGATGACCGGTTTCTCGACCGGGTTATAGATGCCGGCGCGGGAGATGTTGGGCAGCCAGTTGGCGATATTCGCGTCTGGAATGCTGATCTGATTGCACTCGAACGATTCCGCCTGCCCGTCGGAGACCAGATGGAAGACCTCGGCCGACGGATGGCCCCAGTGCTTACCTTTACTTACCTCATCCTTCTCGAGGGTGGTAGCCGCCAGATGGATTCTGTCCTGCGTGTCTATGGTCAATACCGTGTCTACTGCCACGCGGTTTTTCGGCAGGAAAGATTTCAGGTTGGTCGTTTGCCAGCCCGCCTCAGCCCAGCGCGAGAGCAGCAGGTCGTCGGTGGCCAGACTGGGCTGATTTGTCAAGGCCCAGAGCCGGCCTTTCGAGTCCACTGCCAGACCGTCCAGGTACATATCGGCGCCGAACGCCGGCACGGCAATTCGTTCTTCGTATACGGCCGGCACGGTCACCGGGTCGCCGCGCAGGTCGGTCCAGGTCTCGCCAAGGTCGGCCGACTTGAGGATCGCCATGCCGTATGATTTCTGGTACTCCTCGGCGCCGTCGTGATCAGCGCCGACGTTATAGAAATGACCGCCCGCGTACAACGTCCCATCCATGCCGCAGACAATAGTGGCGCCGTAGTGGGTATACTGCGGTTTGATGTCCTGGCGCAGAAGCTCCCGGGCCGAGGTCCAGCCGCCCTGCGGACGCTGCTTCTGGAACATCAGCGAGGCCGGCGCCTCGCCACCCCGGTAGACAATCGCATCAATGTCCTGCGGCGTTTGAACCATAGAGGCATAGGTGGCATTATAGCCAAAACCGTGTTCCCATTTCCAGGCGTCGAGCCGGTTCGGTGCTTCCGAGATTACCCATTTGAACCGGCCGTGGTTCCAGCCGCCCCAAACGCCGTGAGGGCCGTAGACCAGGTGCAGATGCTTATGTTTGTCGAGTGTCAGCGAGGGACTGGTATGGTTGTCGCAGCCGGTGAACAACGGCCAGGGCTCGCTCCACGTGTTTTGAGCCTGATCATAGGTGCGCCCGCAGACCTGGGCCACGGCATCGAGCCAGACCACGTGCGTCTTACCGTCGAGCGTCACGCTCTTGTTGCTGAAGCCATAGGCCGTGGCCCGCGTCGAACCCGCGGACGAGAGTCGAAAAGGTTCACTATACTTGACCATAATAATTGCCTTTCGGATCTTGCGTTTGGATTCCGGGCTTTTCTCCGCCCTGCTTCCTGGTATAATAACCAAAGCCGGATAATCTTGTTTTACAAGGTCCGCAACCAACAATCTGAAAGGACAGAATCATGACTGCGCTGCCGGAAATGATCAGGAAGAATGCCGCCCGCCTGGGCGAGGCCCTCTGCGGCTATGCCTCCCGCTTTGTCCGGCCAGACCTCGCGGTCGCCGATCAGGCGGCAGGGGGCATCATCAATTTCAACCACATGGGCGCTGTGCCCATCGAGGTGGGCCGCCACGACCTTGACTGGGCCGGCGGCCATCGCCGGCATCAGGAATGGTGCGCGCAACTGAACCGCTTCTTCTTCCTCAGTCCCCTGGCAGCCGCCTACGCCGAGACCAAGGACGAAAAATATGCCGAGGCCGCCCGCGACTACCTGGCCGACTGGCTCCGCGCCCGGCCTACCCGCGACGGCTGGGAACCGGGGCCGGGCGACAACACCCTGACCCTGGGCATTCGTAACGATATGTGGTTCGCCAACTTGCCGGCGTTCCTCGACAGCCCGGCATTCGACGAGGCATTCATCCAGCAGATGATTGATTCCACGGCGGTGCAGCTTGCCTATCTGATGGGGCACCTGGCCCCGTACATGAACTGGCGAATCGCCCACGCGGACAGCCTGCTGATGACCGGGCTGCGCCTCGAGTTCCACCCGCACGCGGCCACCTGGCGGGATAAGGGTGTCCGCGTCCTGAACGACGCCTTCCACCGCCAAGTGCGGCCCGACGGCGCCCACGACGAGGTCAACCCCAGTTACCACGGCTGGATGACGCGCGTTTACTCGAAGTACTGGCAGTTGAACAAGTCTATGCCTGAACTGGGAATGTGTATGACCGCCGAGGTCATCGCCGGGATGTACGATTATTCCCTGGCCATGACCCGGCCCAACGGTACGCTCAATGCCATGCACGACTGCACCGGCAAGCATTCCGGCCCGCGCCCGGAAAACTGGGACAAGGCCCGGCGCCAATTCCGCCGCGACGCGGGATTGCCGGATGAAATGCCGCCCACCTCGCACTTTTTCCCTGATGCCGGCCAGGCCGCCTTCCGCGACAGTTGGGCCGAGGACGCGGTCTACCTGACTTTCGACGCCAGCATTTGGGGCGGCGCCCATTGCCATTTGTCCCGCAACGCTATCCAGCTTCATGCCTACGGCCGGTCACTGCTGATTGACCCCGGCACGCTTACCTATGAGACCAGCGACCCGATGTCCGCCCACGGCAAATCAACCCGGGCGCACAACACCCTGACCTTGGACGGGGGTAACCAGAGCAACGCCAATCCGGTTACCCACTACCGCCAGGCCGACGGCTATGACATGGTGGATTCGCTGTACGACGGCGGGTACTGGCCCGGGCCGTATACCTGGTCGTTCTATGAAGGGCACGGCCCCGGCATCTGGGGCGAACACCACCGCATACTCCTGTGGATACATGCCCGCGCCGCCATCGTGATCGACCATTTCAGCCTCGATTCGGCTGACACAAAAACAATCGAGTGCAACTGGCAGCTCAGCCCCGGCCCCGTTACCCTCGAACCGGATAAATGGCGCGCCTTTACCGGCCATGACGACGCCAATCTGTTGATGCTCTTCGCCATCCAGCCCGAGAGCGCGAAATTAAGCTGTTACGAAGGCGAAACCGACCCGCCCCGAGGCTGGGTCCCGGGCGCCAACGAATACGCTCCAGCGCCGCAGTTGTGCGTCGAGACCGCGCCGGGCAATCCCAAGATGTCGGGACGTCACTTTGTCACCGTGCTCATTCCCTATCGCGGTTCACAGCGGCCGGAAGTCGCCGTGAGCCAAACGGTCTGTCCCGAACCAGCCGGATACGGCAAACTCGCCCTCGAATGGGCCGACGGACACACCGACAGCATCTGGTGGACCGGCCGCCTATTCAAATCGCTCGATGACTGCGACGGCCTCGAGACGGACGCCTCGCTTATCCACCTGCATAAGGATGCTGAAGGCTCACTGGTCAAAGGCCTGATCGTGGACGGCACTTACCTCCGCCCCTACGTCACCGAACCCAAATCCACCGCCCAAACCTTCACCATCACCTCTGTTTTGCGCCGTCAGGCGCATTCGTAATCATAATCATAATCGTAATCGTAATCGTCCGTTTCCCGAATCTTTTTCCGGAAGTAGCACAGGCTTTCCAGCCTGTAGCTTCTTTTTCGGTGGCAGGATATTTCGGAAAGCTGCAGGCAAGAATGCCTGCGCTACTTGGGAGTGCGCTCGGCAGGCTGGCCGTTACTGACACCGATTATGCCGATTACCAATGTCCCCAAAAATGTTCCCGGCCTTCTCCAATGGCTGAAAAACCTTGACGTGGAACGGACCTGAGACTATATTTGTTGATAATGAAAGAACTTGGCTATGCTCGACCTGGCACGGCAGCATAAGCTAACGAGGAGGTAACAGATGAAGTCGCGCACTGTATTGCTCATTGCTCTGCTCACTGTATTGCTCATTGCTCTGTGGAAATGCACGTCTTTTGGGCCACGCGGTAACTCCAGAGATTTACACGAGGCTGCACAGAAAGGAGATATCAGAGCTGTCAAGGCATGGCTTGCCGCCGGGGCCGAGGTCAATGCCAAGGACGCGCGTGGCGGGACACCGCTGCACAGAGCGATAAGCATCGGCCATACCGAGACGGTCAAGATTCTGCTTAACGCCGGGGCCGACGTCAACGCCCAGACTCAAAGGGGCCGCACGCCGCTGGATTCCGCCCAGACACAAGAAATGAAAGACCTGCTCCGCAAACACGGAGCCAAAACAGGTTACGAACTCAGTTTCCCGCTGCACTACGCGGCAATGGAGGGCCATAGCGAGGTGGTCAGGATGCTGCTAAAGGCCGGAGGCGAAGTCAACGCCAAGGACTCGCGTGGCAGGACACCGCTGCACAGAGCGATAGGCATCGGCCATACCGAGATAGTCAAGATTCTGCTTAAGGCCGGGGCCAAGGTCAATGCCAAGAACAACGATGACTGGACGCCGTTGCACTACGCGGCAATCTGTGGTAGTACCGAGGAGGCCAAAGTTCTGCTTAAGGCTGGCGCCGACGTTAACGCCAAGGGTAAAAGCGGTCGGACGCCGCTCGACGCGACAAAGTCCAGGAACAAACGGATTGACCCGAAGAAGCAGGACGAATGCGCCGAACTCCTCCGCAAACACGGCGCCAAGACCAGGGCTGAACTAAACCCAGAAGCAAAGCCGGCCAAAAAACCCGGCAAATCCTTCCCTCTGCATAAAGCGGCAAAGATAGGGGAGAGCGAGAAAGTGAAAGTCCTGCTCGCCGTCGGGGCCAAGGTCAATGCCAAGGACAAGTACGGCCTTACGCCGTTGCACTGGGCGGCACGGCGTGACCAGGGCGAGGCAGCCAAGCTGCTAATTAAGGCCGGGGCAAGGGTCAATGCCAAGGACGAGATTGGCTGGACACCGTTGCACTGGGCGGCTGCCACGGGCCAAAGCAAGGTGGTCAAGATACTGCTTGCGGCCGAAGTTGAGGTCAACGCCAAGGACAAAAGAGGCCAGACGCCATTGTACTTGGCGGCACTCAATGGCCAAACCGAGGTGGCCAAGGCTCTGCTTGAGTCCGGGGCCGAAGTCAATGCCAAGAATAATGATGGCAAAACGCCGCTGGATTTTACCAAAGATTTCGGGAAAAAAGAACTCGCCCAACTTCTTCGCAAACACGGCGCCAAAACCAGCGCTGAACTAGACGCAGAAGCAAAGTGAGGGTTTAGACACTTGCCAGGAAGTCTTTCAGCAGGGGGTATAGTTGCTGGAACTTCGCCAGACGCTCGCGATAGATGCGATGGCGGGCCGGGTCCGGCTCGAAAACCCGTTCACGTGAGACCAAGCGGGCCACGCCTTCCGCCGGCGAGCCAAACACGCCGGTCGCTACCCCGGCCATGATGGCGGCCCCGAGAAGACTGCCTTCCGTCTCACGCGGGCGGACAAAGGGCACGCCGAAAATATCGGCCTTGATCTGCAGCCAGGGGTCCGACTTCGCGCCGCCCCCAGTGGCGATGAACTCGGAGGTATCAATTCCGACGTCCCGCAGGGCCTCGACGCTTTCGACAAAATAAAAGGTCACCGATTCCATGATGGACTTGAGTATCTCGCCGCGCGTCGTGCTGGTTTTCAGCCCGAGAACGACGCCGGCGGAATCGGCGGTGAACCAGGGCGGGCCGGTCATCTCGAAGTGCGGCAGCGTCAACAGCCGGGTAGGCTCGGCCGGCATTTCCGCCGCGAGCCGGTCATAAATACCGTCCACATCCTTTTCCGCGGCGGCAAAGGTGTCCCGGAACCAGCGCACCAGTACGCCACCCTGGTTGTAGATAAAGGAAACGTACAGCCCCGGTAACAGATGATGTTCGATATTCAGGCCGCGCTCGAGCATCGGCCCGGACTCAGGGATCTGGGCATAGGCCGGGGTGATGCACTCGAAGGTGCCGATGCCGCAAACCGCGCTGCCGGGCCGGAAGATGCCCGCGCCAAGGGAATTGCAGCACTGGTCATGCGCACCCGTCACCACGGCGACCCCTCGAGGCAGGCCAAATTCGGCGGCCTTACGGTCGCTCACGGTCCCCGCGATGCTCCCCCCGGCCACGCAGACGCCCAGCTTCTCGCGTTCGAGGCCGCAAAGCCCCAGCAGCCGGTCCGACCAGTCCTCTTGCCGAATATCAAACAGGAGTGTGCGGTTGGCCAGGGAATGGCAGGCCAGCGGGTCACAGCCCAGCATGAACGTCACCAGGTCGCCCCACAGCAGGAAATGGTCCGCTTGCCGATAAAGCTCCGGCTCATGTTCCTGCAGCCAGCGCAGCTTGGGCATGGCGTAATTAACGCCGAGGATATTAGGATTGATCTGGTAGAAATCTTCCTGCGAGATCTGTGCCCGCAGTTCCTCGACATATTCCGCGCCGCGAAGGTCGGAAGAGAGGATCGAAGTCCCAAGGATTTTGCGGTCGGCACTGACCGGCACCACCGCTTCGCCCATCGAGCTGACGCATAAGGCGGTTACCGGGTCGGCGGCCGTCGCCGCGGCGGCCTCGCCAATAACTTCCTTGACCAGGCCGAACACCTGGAGACTGTCTAGTTCCGCCCAGTCTTCCCGGGGATGCTGTGTCGGATACTCGCGATAGGCCGTGACCAAGCGCCGGCCACCCTCGCTGAAGGCGGCGGCCTTACAGCCGGTGGTGCCGACGTCAATGCCAAGCAGGCTCATACCCGGGTTACTTCATAGCCAAGGTAATGATCGAATACTTCGGCCACGGGCGCGGCCACGTGGGTCGGCGTAACGCTGGTATGATGGCGGTGACCCTGGTAGCCGACGGTTTGCAGCGTGCTTTGCAGGTCGGGAAATTCCGCCACGCCGGCGCAGCCGAAAAAGTCCGCCGCAATGTCCTCACCGGTAAAGCGCGCTTGGCCGAGATAGAACTTCAACTTGCCGGCGTCGGTGATCATACTGCCGAAGGTGAAGGGCGTCGGCGCAATCCGGCCGCAGCAGCAGCCGTAACCGCAGCCCTCGCCCACGGCATTGGCCAGGATAGCGTGGTCAGTGATACGGCCCTTATCCGTCATCATAGCCTGCGGCACCGGGCCGCAATGGAACAGGATGCACTTGTTCCGCTCGTCGCCGTAGTTATTGTTCCAGTCCAGGCAGGTAGTTACCTCGCCGGAGGCCAGGCCGAGGGCGCGCATGGCCACGGCATTGCCCACGTCAACCTCGCAGGCAGTGGGGACGCCGCGGTTATTCATCTCGCTCAAGAGCACGCATGGGGAAATGCCGAGTTGTTTCTGCATCTCGACCCAGCAACGCACCGCCAGCGCGTGCATACCGACCTCTTCCACCACCTGGTCCAGCGTCACGCCGAGCCGGACAATCTTGTTAAAGGCCTCGTCGGGCACGCCTTCCCAAGAGGTGTATGCCCGCAGGGTCGCGGCCTTGTCCTTAACCTTGGCGTCATTGTCCTTCAGCGCGTTCATGCGGGCAAAGATCTCGGACAAATCGAGGGTCTCCATGGTGATGCCGTGGCGTTGCAGCGCCAGCTCGTCAATCCGCACGGTCTTGAACGCGGTAGTCCGGGCGCCGACCGCGCCGACCACCATGTTTTTCATCCCGCCGAACACTCGGCACATGCGGTCGAAATAGTCAATGTTCTCGGCGAAAGCCTTGCTTTGCGGACTGACCGTGTGCGGCTTGAGCGCGGTGAACTTCAAACCGTACTGACAGAACACGTCCATGACGGAAAACTTGCCGCAAAAGGCATCGCGGCGGAGTTCGGGCGCCATTTTATCGAGGTCATCGGGATAGGCCTGAACCAGGATGGGTACGCCGGCATCTTTCAGGGCGGCAATGGCCCCGGTCTCATCGCCGAAGTTCGGCAGGCACAGGATGACGCCGCCGAATTTGCCGTGGTTCTCACGCAGGAAGTTGGCGTAAACTTCGCCTTCCGCCGGGGTTTCCACCGCGCCGTAGCGGGTGGCGGTCTGGTCGAGCACGATGGTCTTGTGCCCCAGCTTCTTCAGTACCTGGGCCATTTCCTGCCGGGCGCTGGCCTGCAGCGACGCCGGGAAAAAGCCCCGGTTGCCGAAAAACAGCGCAAAGGTGGTCTTTTCGTTCCCCATTTCCGGTCCTCCATTATTTAGGGATTGAGTTTTGCGGCCGAATCGGCCATTTCAAGTTCGTCGCGGATAACCCGCACAGTCGCCTCGTATACCGCCTTGTCGCCAGCGGCTTCGGACTTGGCCAGCCCCGCGGTATACGCCTGGCGGATAGTGGTGCCCACGTTGATCTTGGCAATACCGTGTTCCACGGCCTCTAGAATGTATTTCTGGCGAATGCCGCTGCCGCCGTGCAGCACGAGCGGAATACCAATAAGCGTCACAATGCGCTCAAGTTGCCCGATATGCAAGCGCGCTTCGACTTTCTTTTCCATCCGTTTAGCCTTGGCAATCGCGCCGTGCACGTTGCCAAGGCTCACCGACAGCCAGTCCACGCCGGTCTCCACCAGAAAGCGCCGGGCTTCTTCAGGCGCGGTAAAACCCTTGCCCGAGGCGAACAGCTCTTCGTAGGGCGGCAGCGGCCCGGCCTCGTGCCCAAGCACCGCGCCCAACTCGCCCTCGACCGGCACGCCCCCCGCGTGAGCCATCTCGACTACCTGGCGGGTCGCCGCGATATTCTCCGCCAGCGGCAGGCGCGAACCATCCACCATGACCGATTGGTAGCCAAGCTGCACGGCCTTGCTCAGAATGTCGAGATAATCTACTTCCAGCCCGTCCTCGTCAATCACCGGCACGTGATCCAGGTGCAAGCGAGTGAACCGTTCATCCTTCACCCGCTGATATTCGGCATAAACGGCCTCGAGACTGCCGGCCGCGAACTTTTCCCACTCGAGCCGCGCCACCGCGATCAGCCCGAAGCAGCCCGTATCCCGCAAAGCCCGCACCACCGGCGCCATCATCGGCAGATACGGGATGTTGAACGCCGGAATCACCAGGTGCTGCTCGAATGCCCGCCGCATCAGCTCCCCGCTGTCAGACTGTCCTTCTACGGCCATCGACATTTACTCCCTCACGTCTTAATCAATGGAACTAGAATATACCGGCGTGGCTGGCCGGGCAAGGTTGTTTCCGCGAAAAGAAATCCTTTCATGCTATATTGTGCTTGACAGGCGCTTTTTCGGGAGGAAAGATTGTGCCGGACGCGAAAGGAAAAAACGACCGATGAACCAAGCCCGACCGAACATTATCATCATCACCACGGACCAGCAGCGGACGGATTCGCTGAGCTGTTACGGCTCGACCTTTACCCACACCCCGAACCTCGACCGGCTGGCTGCCGGCGGCGTGCTGTGCGACCGGGCGTACTGCAGCAATCCCGTGTGCACGCCGGCCCGGGCCTCGATCTTTTCGGGCTTGCAGGTGAGCCGGCACGGCGCCTGGAACGTCGGGCTGAACGTGCCCACGGACCTCACCATGATCTCGCACCGGCTCGACAAACTCGGCTATCGCATGCACTACGTGGGCAAGGCGCACTTTCATTCCTTTGGCGCCCCGCCGGAAATCTCCCGCGAATCACTGTTCGACTGGCGTCAACATTATCCCGAGTT
>SDBT01015256.1_pt1 | contig 12216 bp, 26 predicted proteins | sample 2277101 | NCBI WGS metagenome assembly SDBT01 (sample SAMN10404973, study PRJNA504765) | marine sediment metagenome | isolation source: marine sediment core GS10_PC15, 103 cmbsf | place: Arctic Ocean: Southern Knipovich Ridge | collected 2010
TCTTTAATCAATTTATGGACACTTGCAGAATTAAACAAGCTGTTGTAATAATGAATGCTCCCCATATAAATTTTGTGGACAAACATATTTTAGCAATATCAAATATTTGGATGGAAAGTTTAGGAGTTAAGTTTAAAGAGCAAAAAGGAATATACAAAGCTGTTTGGTTACAAACTTCACAACATAAAACAGAACCTTACAAACATAAGTTCATTAATGAAGAGGGATGGGGAATTGATGAGTTTTATTTGATGATACCATCTAAAAAGTTGAGAGAAGCTTATGATAAGTTGAAAGATAAGTCTGTAGCTCGTTTATATGATGAAATTGCTTTGAAGATGAGGTTAGAGAAGCAGAGGCAGTTAAAAGAGCTTGGACAGAAAACATTAGCCCCAAGAGAGAAGGAGGCACACAACTTGAGGTTGAAAGGACTTACTTTAAAAGAGATAGCTAAAAAAATGGACATTCCATTTCAAACAGTCGGGTTATACCTTCAAAATGTTAAAAAAAAGTTAAATAGTGCGCTATATAAGGAGATTTACTAATGAAATTCACTAAAATTCACTACAAAATCAATAGAGCTCCCTTTTAAACTAATTTAGTATAGGATATAATTCGAATCAATCAAATGATACTCCAAACAATAACCCAATCAATCCTACTCATCATGGATCACTGGCCTCTATTAATAGGAGGTATCGTTTGTGCTGTGTTAATTTTTGTTTTGTTTGACAGTTACTATGGGTTGTTACCATTGAAGTAGAGTAATGAATGGAATATTAAAACCCACCTTTTAAGAAACATTTATAAACAATAAAACCTACCTTTTATTATGAAAAAAGAAACATTAAATTCTAAGCAAGAAGATTTTTTATTGGAACAATCAAGAGAGGACAAACCTTTGACACCCGATGGCGTCCATGAATCACTGAATAAGAAAAAAGGTTGTGGGAAACAATTTAAGAAATACTGGAATAATATAGATTTTGATTATTTAAATTGTGGAAAAAAGTATAATGATAAATTGGTTTTATGCAAAGCGTGTTCAGGAGATGAAGAATGAGTAAAGAAGATATAATACAAGAATGTTGTGAGTATGTTTCTAAAGCTGTGGAAGAATTAGATGACCAAGATTATATGGATGCTTTGTATGAGATTTCAGGTAATTTATCTACATCTGCTGATGCTAAGGCAGAGGAGTTAGAGCAATGAAAGAACTAAAAAAAGGAGATGAAGAATGAGTGAGTTAACAGCAGAACAAGAAGATTTTTTATTGGAACAATCAAGAGAGGACAAACCTTTGAAAAAAGGTTGTGGGAAACAATTTAAGAAATACTGGAATAATATAGATTTTGATTATTTAAATTGTGGAGAGCACTATGGTATTAATGGAGCTTTTTTATGCAAAGCGTGTTCACGACCGATGTCGTCTATGAAACACGGAGTAAGAGGAGATGAAGAATGACAAAAGAGACTTGTGATGATTGTGGAACAACAAAAGGATTAGTAGGAGATTTAAGAGGAATGTTATGTTCAGAATGTATGCATAGAAGAACATCAGAACATCTTGAATATTTAGGAGAAGAATTAAAAAAAGGAGATGAAAAATGAAATATAAAATAAAAGGTGAAGTAGATATTTTAGAAGAAGAGCATAAAGATTTTGAATTGTCTTTAAAAAATAAGAGTTTTGATTTCTTTCGTTATCTATCTGAAAATAATGCTAAGATAGAAATAAGAAAAAGAAATAAGTTTGCTGAGAAAAGCAACAAAAAGATTATTGATTCTATAATAAAGGGTTTAAAAAAAGGAGAAGAAAAATGAAGATTGCAATATATTGTAGAGTAAGTAAAAGAGATTTGAAACCAGAGAATCAAAGATTACAATTAGTTGAGTATGCTAAACAAAAAGGTTGGGATTATGAAGTGTTTGAAGAAATAGAATCAACCAGGAAGACAAGACCTATTAAAGAAAGTATTCTTAAATTAATTAGAGAAGGAAAAATTGATGGAGTTCTTGTGTATAAACTTGATAGATGGGCGAGAAGTCTCCAGGAACTTATAATGAATGTTACAGAGATAACAGAAAGAGGTAAACAATTTATTGTTCTAACTCAAGCATTTGATACTACAAGTGCATCAGGAATGTTAATGATGCAAATCCTTGGAGCATTTGCAGAATTTGAAAGAGAGATTATTAGGGAAAGAACAATAGCAGGATTAGATCGTGCAAGAGCTAGAGGGGTTAAATTAGGAAGACCAAGAGGGAGTTCTAAACCTGTAATAAAAAAACTACCAGAAGTTAGTAGATTAATGGTTCTAGGAAAATCTGACAGAGAAATTGCAGAAATCATGGGAACATCAAGATATAGAGTTAAAGAAGCAATGGACACAATTAGAAGAATTAACCCACCAAATACAAGGGAGGATTTACTATCTACAACTAGTGGTTGATAGACGGACGATTTATCATGAAATCAGCACTAATAGGCCTAATACTCATAGCAATCTTCTTCTTAGTAATGATTGGCCTAATTCTTCTTACCAGGAAAGCAGCAAAGAACTTTAAGAAGGAAGGAAAATTATCTTCAATAGAAAAATTAAGGAAGTTGGGGAAATGAATATGGAAATAGGAGATATTAAAATAGTTAAAAGGTTTTTTGGATATGATAAATATAGAGTTTTAACTGAAGATAAAGGGAATTATAAAAAGTTTGTAGAGTTTCAAAGTTGGGAAAATGCTATGATTTTTAGTGAAATAATTAGAATGAAATATACTTTAAATAAAAGGAGAAAATGAAAATGAATGAAGAATATATAAAACAAAGAGAAAAACAATTTAAAACATTTAGTAATGGGGCATTAATTATATTAGGAACAATAATAATCCTAAGTATTAGTGTTGTGTGGTTCAAATGAGGAGAAAAAGAAAATGAAAACTAAAACAAAAATAGAGAAAGAAGAGAAAGAGAAGTTTGATTATATAAAAAGAATGATGGCGACTGTTCTTGTACTTACAGTTATTGGAATTGGATTGTATTTTGCATTACAATCCTTAAAAACAGATTGCACAGTTACTCCTCCAATGGATTCTTATTGTTTAAAATATAATATTGCAGAATTAGATGGGTGTGTTAGGGAAGGATATACTGGAACTGGTTTTTTAGGAATGACTGATTGGAGAACAGAATATTGGGTTTGTGAAGATTATGGTAGGGTTGCTGAAAGATGTATTGAATGGAGTGAACCAAGCCCTTCTAATTTAACAGCAGATTGGGAGCATTGCAAATGAAAATTAAAACAAAAATAACACTAGGATTCGCAGCAGAAATAATTTGTTTTGTTTCTGTTGGAATATCAATTCCTAGTAGGCAATGGGTGTATTTATCAGCATTTTTAATCTTAGCAATGTTCTTCGCAAGTTATGTTGGAAAATTCATAGAACAAGATGCTATTGAAAAGTATAAGGAGGGAAAATTAAAATGAACACACCACTAATAATAGCAATCTGGCTAGGACTTGCAATTATCTTCTACTTAGTTTGGGTTTTAATAAAAAGAAGGGAGAAAAGGAGGGAAGAAATGTATGGTTAAATGGAATAAATGGAAAATTAAAGAATGTGGAATAATCCACTCTGGAGAAACAATCTTAAACAAAAAGGACTTTGAAAAAATGTTAGACAAAGGAACTAAATTAATAGAATTTACCGAGGGAGGAGAATGAATATAAAGATAACAGAACTTGATATTGAAGATGCAGATGCTATTATTAATACACAAGTAAAACCATTTGGAAATAGTTGTCATATTCCAGTTCCAAAAAAATATGAGGATCAATATGTGAAAATTATTTTTTTAAAAAACAGAGAAATAAAAGATGAAAATAAAAATAACAGAACTTGATATTGATGTAGACGAAATTTTAATTAGGAAAGTTTTGGAAGTTGGAAATACTGGAAGAATTGCAGTACCTTCAAGACATGTAGGGAAAATGGCGAGGGTTATAGTATTTAAAAAGCAAGAGGAAGATCTAAAATGAAAACTAAAACTTTAAACTGCATAGTCTGTGAAAAAGAATTCACTCCAACATCAAGACATGGAAAATCAAAAGCAAAAAGAAAGACTTGTTCTCCTAAGTGTGCAAAGGTTTACCAAAGAATTTATAATTATGTTCAGAAGGTAATTATAAGAAATTTAAGGAGAGAGAAAAAATGAACATAATTGAAAAACTAACAAATATAATAGCAAAGGCACGAGCTCTTAATGCAAAGTCCTTAGAAGCAATTAAATTCACAATATTTGGACTTATAATTGTAAATATATTTGGGTTGTGGTATCTTTTAGGATGGAAAAGACTTTCAGCAGCTTTATTAATATTCTTTATAATCGCATTAGTAATTATTCTATTATTAGAAAGAAATTTACCACTCCCTCCTAGTAAAAAAAACAAAAAGGAGGAGAAACCAAAAATGGATGAAGAAACAGAAACAAAAGAGGAACAACCTGATGAATATTTAGATCTAACATCTAAAGAACCAAAAAAACAAGAACAACCAAAACAAAAAGAAGAATCTAAAGGAATGTTTGGAAATATGGATTTAGGAATTCCAAATGCAGAAGATTTCCAAAAAAGAGCAGAAAAAGCTTTAGGAACTTTTTAATTAAACCTTAAATTTAAATTCTTTAATTTGCTTTGAACTATTATAGAAGTAATCATCTATTCTTTTTGCAGTTTTCCTCATTTTAGGTTGTGCTTTTTTATATTTCTTTTTTGCAACCTGATAACCTTTTTTAATTTTAGGTTTAACAATTTTAAATTGTTTTTTAATATCTTTCTTTAGTTTTTTAAACTTCATTTACGAGTTACACTAACTCCATATCCTTTCTTCTTTTTGTAAATACTTGCATCTAAACCTTTCTTCCTGGCCATCATTGCTCTGTATTTTGCAGTTGTTTTATTTTTTGCTATTTTTGCTACCATAATTTTTATTTCCTCCTTGCAATTTTATCTACTACTAATTTAACCCAAAAGGGTTACCCACTTTAAAAAATACATTGGGTTTAACAATAAATTTTTATCTTCTCCTTCCACTAGCACCACCAAAGATTACCAGTAATAATCCTATTACAATTGTTATTACAATCGCTAACACAATTATTTCCCAGAAATCAGCGAATGTTCCTAGTCCGTAAACTGTTAAGTTTGCTTGTTGACAAGCAGTATCTCCCCATTTGTAAGTGTATGAAACATCCCAATCTGATGTGTTATATCCATAGCCTATCCCATGTCCTCCAGCTCCTCCTGAAAAGGTTACTGTTCCTGCTGCTGCATCAACAGTATAGTTCGTGGTAGGAATTATAGAATTTCCAGTTTCATTTATAGCTTCTGTAACTACGAAAGCTCCAAATCCACATAGTTCAGAATTTGTAGCTGTTTCCCCATCTTCTGTAACTGATGATAAGGTTTCATTAACAACTGAAACTGCAACATCATTCATAGTATCCATATCTCTCAATGATTGAGTTATAATTATTCCAAATACTAAAACAATAGCTGCAAAAACTAGTGCCAGGATGGCAGGAGCAAGAGTATTAACTTGTCCTTTCTTATCTCTCATCTTTTATCCGAGATAAAAATTTATCTTCTTCCTCCTGTTCCACCGAATATTACTAACAATAATCCAATAACCACAGTAATTACTATAGCTAAAACAATTATTTCCCAGAAGTCAGCAAAAGTTCCTAATCCAACAACAGTTTTATTTGCTGCTGCATAAGCTTCTGTAGTTGATGTTTGTGTATCTCTCAATTCCTGAGTCATAACCAAACCAAAAACTAAAACAATAGCTGCAAAAGTTAGTGAAAGAATAGCAGGGGCAAGAGTATTAACTTGTCCTTTCTTATTCAAAATTTTTCTCATATTATCTCTTATTATCCTCCCTTATAAAAAAATTAGTTTTTATCCATATATAAAGGGGTGTTTCAATTTGTAACAGAATTATCTTTCAGATAAGAACATTACAGCCAATCCTATTACTCCTATGATTATAAAAGTAGATGCAATCCACCAAGGAATTAATTTTAAGATAGCTAAGAAAACTCCTCCGAGTAAACCAACAAAACTTGCAAATCCAAAAGCTTTTGTTGTTCCAAATCTAATAGTGGCCATAAAAAGTGCAAAGCAAAATGCTAAAAGAGCAAATATCCAGAAAGCTCCAAATGTTACATCTCCAGCCCAATCTGAAAAACAATATAGAAGTCCATCTGTTCAATACCTAGCCATCTTAGTTGGTAATTCGTGTGCCATTATGTTTTACTCCCTGGTTTTCTAAATAAAAGTGCTATCAAAGCAAAAGTTATTGCAAATAACATTATTGCAATTGTTCCTCTAACTATATAATTTGGTAATCCCCATCTTTCTTCAATAGAACTTAACATTCCACCTTTTCCAAAAATTACATTAAAAGGAGCAAAAAGATTATTTATAACTCCAAATACTCCTCTAATACTTGTTCCCTCAAAATCCTCAGTAGCAAATGAACTTTTTACAGAAACATTTCCTCTTTGCGAAGATGCTTGGTCACTCATTTCATCAAGTTTATCATATTCTCCTAAATCATAAGTTAATCCAGAACTATACTCCACATTCCAATCATTAATCCAAACCCCAAGAGCAATAAAAGCCATACTAACAACTACTATTGTATAAAAAGCATTTCTAAATACTAACCCCCGTTTATCTTTTATTAATATATTTTTCATTCTAACGATTCATCCCCCATATAAATAATACACATAATAATATAACTGCGAAAAAAACTGGAACAGGCATGGAAATAATTCCGACGACGCCCATTATAAGAAATCCTCCTCCAAATAAAGCAACTGAAATTGAAGGATTAAAAACGCCGATTCCAATACAAGTAAATAATAAAATGAAAACCCAAAGTAATCCTTCAACTCCATAAATTGAAGCAGGATCTCCAACCTTAACATTTAAAACTACAATTCTTAGAGAATCACTATCAACAGTTCTAAATACTTGTGCTTTATAACTTGCTCTTTGTCCTCCAACACTACAAGTTAATGTAGATAAAGTAGAAGTTGAGGAAGTATCACAAACAACAGAACTTGAATTTAACTGGTATCTTGTAACTTCTAATCTTGTTGTTGTTGATTCTCCTCTTTGGTCATCCCATGAAAAAGAAAAAACATTTGTTGTATTATCAAATGAAAGTGTGGAAGTATAAGTTGTTAAATCATCAAATCTTCCAAAATCATCTGCTTCCTCTTCTATAACAAATGGTAAGAAACAAATAGTTGTTCTACAAGCAATTGAAATTAAATCAGAAGTTTTTAGTAAGTTTTTATCTCGTCCATAGAAATTAAATCTATACTTTACATCACTTTCAACTAACTTTGCAACTATCTGTCCATACTCGTCGGTAATCTGCATTTCTACTGGATAATACATTCCTTCTCCAGAATAAAATCTTGATATATTTACTAAAATTCCTTCCAAAGGAATTAATCCTGAATTTTTTACTTCAATTATTATATTAGAAGCTATAGTAGAATTTAAAAGGTATAATTTTTGAATTGTTGTTGTGTTTGTATAGACTTCTTTTATTAAATCATAATGTCTGTCGCTATAAGTTGAAGCAGATAAATCTATGGTAGAATCTACATAAAAAGTTTCATTTTGGTCTATACAAAAACTATAAACACTTGCTCCTGTTTGAGAAGAATTACCTTTTTTTATAACACTTCCAGTTCCTAAGTAATATTTAAAATAAGCATTAAAATCTGTATTTAAAGCAGCTCTATCTGTTTCTTTATGTGTTGTAAAATTAACAGCTCTGGGAGTAATTCCACATTCTGCAAGATTTACTGCAGTAACAGTTTGTGTATTTGTTGAAGTATTTATATTTGAAGTTCCTGTTCCATTAAATATAGATAATCTCCAAAAGAATGTTTTATCTTCGCTACTTGCTCCATTTGTAACTAATGGAATATCTATCATGGCAGTAATTTCACAGTTACCACTATTACAAGTAGAATCAGCAGAGTAAGTTGTTCCATTATGACTTAAATAAGCTGAGAACGAAGTGAGCGTTTGATATGAAGTAACATTTAGTGCAAAAGAATAATTCATTGTTTCAAAAACATCTGCTGTAAATGAATCTCCAGTTTCAAGAAAACTATACCCCCAAGTTATTGAGGTTACATTTATATGTCCAAAAGTATCATTAACATAAAATATTATTGTCCTATTTATTTCATTTGTTATATTAAATTCTGTAGTATTATCAGAACAAGTTACAGTATAATTTACACTTTCATATTCATATACACAAGTGCTTAAATGAGTATCATTTGCACTCCAATTAAAAGTGTAATTTGTATTTAAAACATGAGAACCTATATTTGTTGATGGGGATAATATAATTACTGCTGGGTTTGTTCTATCAATAGTAAAACTTCTTTCTGTTCCATTTGTACATTTACTTTCATTATCACAACCTTCATAAGTCCAAGTATAATCTCCTTCTGCTAAAGTTTTTGTGAAAGTATAATTAGTATTATTTATCCCAGAAGTATTTGTTTCATTATAAACATCATCAATTATTAAACTTACATTAATTAAATTAATATCATCAATTACTACCCCTCCAAAAGTAATATCATTTGTTGTTGTAAAATTAGCATTATCTATTGGAGAATTTAAAGTAACTATTGGAGAAGTACCAAATTCAGTTGTATATGTAATCCCATTCCCTTCATTATATAACTGTGTAACTTCTGCACTTGTTAAAGCCCTATTCCAAAACCCAACTTCATCTATAATCCCATACAAAAACCATATAGCATCTCCACGACGACCGAGTTCAATCGTAGTAACATCTATATCATTTAAAATTGCAGAACTACTTGTTGTCCCATTTAAATAAATAGTATAATTAGTAGAACTTTTTGTAAGAGTTACAAGATACCATTCATCTATTACAAGTGTTCTTGCAATAATAACATTAGTGCTTCCGTCATAAAACTGAAGTGTATCACTAGAATAATAAAATCCATTTGAAAACCCTGCATTAAAATTAAGGAAATAATTTAATCCTTCATCTCTATCTAATTTAATCCAAGCAGAAACACTATAATCATCTGATTCAGAAAACCCAGTTATATTCACACTATTATCAGTAAAATTGTAAGCAGTTCCAATTTTCCCAGTTACATTTACTTCTACCCCATCATTTGTTCCATTATGAGCTAACAAAGAATCAAATGCAGTTAATCCACTTGTTTCATCTAATGTCCAATAACCTACTAAACCAACATTTAATTCTGCTGTCCAACTTGCCCATTCATCTATTTTCTTACCAAATAATGTAGGAATCCATTCTACATAATCATTTACTTGAACATTTGTAAATATTCCAATAGTTATTTTTCCTTTTGTTAAAACACTTGTATCTAAATCTTTCCATACTTCTTTTTCTTCTTGATGTGTTCCAACTAATTCTGCTGTGCAATATTCAGTTCCATTTGTATTGTAACAAACTTCTTTATAATCATTAACATCAATTAATTCTGTTGTTTTATATTTATAATCAAAATCTCTTTCAATTACTTCATTAGTATTCTTATCAATAAAAACCATTTTCCCAAAAGCATCTGTGTAAGTATCATCAAATAACTCTATTTCTTTTATAGCCACTAGTTGATAACCTGCTCCGACATGGTAATCTAATGGAGTTTTAAGTTGAATTGTAGCAACATCTCTACCTATTCCTAAGAAATTTGAAATTGTAACTGTTTGTGTATCTTCATCATAGTTTTTAACTGGTAAGAAATCTAGTGCTGAAACAGAGCCAATACAAAGTATAGCTACTACTAAAAGAATTGCCCAGAGTGGCTTAGAATAGTTTTCCCTCGTCGGAAATTGCTGTTTTTTGTGGTTTTTTATCATTTTAATATTTTTCCCATACCCAAACATTTAGGGCAATTTCTTTTATTTATTCTTCCATTTCCATTACAAAATTTACACCATACCCAATCACCTGAAAATTTATCTGCAAAATTTGCAATTTTATTTGTAATATCTTTGAATATTCCTGCCATTACTTCCCCTCCTGTCCTGGAAACTTACCAAACAAGATAATCATTCCCAAAAATAATATGGCAACTATAACTGTTGGAAAATATGTTCCTAAAATAGCATCTGTTATTGGAAATCTTAATATTGTTTCTGCGAATTCACTTTGTGTTGCGACTTCTTGCCAAATATTACTTAAAACAACTCCAACAATTAAAATAACTATTGCTAAGAGTATAAATATCCAGAAAAATGCTATGTTTACTTTACTTGCAAATGAAAATATTAACATTTGGATCATCAACCCTATAAATATTGCCAGGAAAACATAATCCCATATACGAGATTGTTCTATTTCCTGGAAATCTTCTGTAACTTGATGGGCTTCTGTATCATTATATGGAGAATCTTCCAAATATTCATCAAGAGAAGTATAAATTTTCTCGTTCATGTGATTCATAAATAAAAGTATAATTCCAATTATAACAAGTGTGACTATAACTAATATAATACTTACAAATTGTCCTTTTTTATTTAGAATCTTATTTCCTCCTTATCTAAACTTTTTAATTTAGATAACTGAAATTCTTCAAACAAAGAACCACTTGCTTGTGGAATTGTAATTTTCACTTTAATTTTCTTTTCAATTTCCTCTTGTCTTTTCTTTATAGCTTCTGCTAATCTTCTATCAATTCGCATATTTATCGTATCTCTTTTAGCCATTAAGTATCCCCTCCATATTTTTGAATATCACTTTGTTTCTTTCTAAATAATAAAGTTTGAATCATTGTTAATATCCACATTATAGCTAATAATCCAAATACAAACCAGAATAGTAAGAATGAAATTGCCAAGAAACTATCAAAGAAAGAAATTACTTTAGGGTTTGCTAATGTATCTCCTATTAAAGAAGAAATTAAGTTTGCTCCTGCTAAAAAGAAAATAAAACTCATTAAGAATAAAGTCCATTTTGTCTGAAAGTTTTGGTCTTGTCTAAAAAAACCAAAAAGGCAAAGAGCTCCAACAATTAACATAAATATAATTCCCATTATTAAAATTCCAGAAGCTCCTTCTTCAAGACTTCCTCCTGAATGAGTTACTAAAAACACAACTGCAAAAGAAGAATCAACTCCATTAATATCTCCTATTCCTCTAACATCATATCTTCCTGTGGCACTTGTATTACAAAACTCATATCTCCATTCCCCATTACCTAAATCTGTCATAGGAGTGTTTAAAATTAAATTTGAATCATTATTTCTACTTACAGATGAAATATTTACATAAGTGCAAGTTGCACAAGCTTGAGAAATATTCATACATCTATTTTGTTGAACTGTATCATAATTGTCTAAAGAAGCACTCGCTAAAGTAATTAGAAAAAGCCCAAGCATTATTGTTAATAGTATTTTTTTCATGGTAAATTAGCAATCTTTTTAATTATAATAGAAGCACTTTCCGGGTGTAATCCGAAAGTTCCGTGTGTTGAAATCTGAACATTTGCATTTTCAGCTATAAATTGAAAAATTATAGAATCTCCTGCGTTAAACCTTCCAACACAAGGATATGTTAAATCTAATTCTACACCTTTTTTAATTATATCAACTTCATGGACACAACCAATAATTTCTGTTCCATTAACATATACCCATCTTCCTGCAACGTCTATATCTGAAGAACCTACTGAAGTATCTTCCACATCTGCATCATAATGTAATTCATAAACACCAGATACCATAAATGTAAAAGTTGTATTAGTTGAATCCATAGCATTATGAGAAATACCAAAACTAATATCTGCAACTTCTTGGTCAAAGGTTACATTAGTCCAATTATTAGCACTTAAAACAGAAATTGTTGCATTTGTATGTGAAAAAATATATTGTGGAATAAAAACATTTTCTGATGTTATGTTTCCAGTTACATTTAAATTTCCAGTAATTCTAAGCCAACCATCTACTAAGTTGTCTATAAATTCTCCTAATTTGAATGTTATTTTATCTCCTATTGTTAGGTTTCCTGAAAATGTTGCATCCCCACCACTCAAAACTAAAACCTCCTCACCACTTGAATCCCCTAAATATAAATCACTATCTTCAGCACGTACCCTTATATGTGTA
>SDBT01015257.1_pt1 | contig 12215 bp, 14 predicted proteins | sample 2277101 | NCBI WGS metagenome assembly SDBT01 (sample SAMN10404973, study PRJNA504765) | marine sediment metagenome | isolation source: marine sediment core GS10_PC15, 103 cmbsf | place: Arctic Ocean: Southern Knipovich Ridge | collected 2010
GCCCCACCATACCCACTTTTTTCGTCTTCGCTTGATTTTCCACCCTTGACCGCAACAAAATCTTCCTGTAATGGTGCTCCTGAACGAACGATCGTTCGTCTCCCCATGGGGGCACTGGATTGCCAAACAACCCCGGGACATTCCCGCTGAAGGACCCGCAGCACGAGCGGTACGCGATTGCCCGGGCCGGCGGGGCGAATCAACAGGACTCCTACCGGGCTTCTGGCGGCACGGCTGGCTCTCCCCATCAAGCCGCTGGCCGGTTCGAGCATTCCGAAGGGATGCAGAAGCGGATTGCCGGGCTTCTGGTCGAGACCAAGCGCCGAGCGCTCGAGGTTCTCGCTGTGACCCGTGGCGAAATCATCGAGTCCCTGCGAGCTCGCCGCACCCGGGCACAGGATGGCACCGCGATTCTCGCCAAGGACGGCACGGCCACCGATGAGCGGCGCGAGGATTTTGCCGCCGGCAATCGCTGCGATGAGATCCTGGCCAAGCTGCACGGCTTCATGCTCGACGTGACCCGGGACGAGGATTTCGAGTCCGAACTCAAGGGCATGGATTCCGACGCAGTGCGCGAACTCATGACGACCTTTGTCGATCAGCTCGACCCCAACATGCGGAAGATGGTCGCAGAAAAGATCCGAGTGGAGGCCGTAGCCGCCAAGGAAGCGACGAGCGGAACGGAAGACGACGACGGCAGCGAGGTCCCGACGCTGCAATGAACCTCGACGAACTCAAAGCAACAGCCCGGACGTTCAAAGCGCTGACACAGAACCGGTTATTGGCCTACCAGCCATACGCGAAGCAAATGGAATTTCACGCAAACGGCGCCACCTCGAGAGAGCGGGCGCTGATGGCGGCAAACCAAAGTGGGAAGACCCTCGCAGCAGGCATGGAAGTCGCGGCCCACACCACGGGCCGATACCCCGATTGGTGGCCGGGCCGGCGTTTCGATGGCCCCGTGCGAGGTTGGGTCGCCGGCACATCCGCTGAGGGAACTCGTGATGGCGTGCAGAGAATCCTTCTGGGTGACGGCACCAATTACGGAACCGGCGCCATCCCCAAAGCCTGTCTCAAGGAAGTAAAGCAAGCCCGGTCGATCTCCGGTGCGGTGGGCCAGATCTACGTCAAGCACATCTCCGGCAGCGAGTCGTACATCGGCTTCCGTACCTACGAGCAGGACATCGATCGCTGGGCAAGTGAGTCGCTGCATTTCCTGTGGTGCGACGAAGAGCCGCCCATCAAGCATTACACGGAAGGTCTCACGCGCCTGAACGCCCGGCAAGGGATGGCGTTCATGACCCTGACGCCGCTGTTGGGGATGACGAAGACCGTGGAGCTGTTCTACCCGCACCCGACGACACTGGACCGGGCGCTCACCATGATGACGCTCGACGATGTAGACCACTACACACAGAACGAGAAGGAAGTCATCTACGCGGGATATCCGCCGCACGAGCGCGAGGCCCGGATGCTTGGCATCCCGATGCTCGGCACAGGCCGGGTGTTCCCCGTGACCATCGCTTCGATCTCCTGCGACCCGTTCGAGATCCCGCCGCATTGGGTGATGCTCGGCGGCCTCGATTTCGGTTGGGACCATCCCACGGGCTGCGTGGCCATCGCATGGGACAAGGATGCGGACTGCATCTACGTGACCCATGCGTATCGCGAGAGCGAACGCACGCCATCGCAGATGGCCGTCGAACTCAAGCACTGGAACGGCAACGCGATGCCCTGGGCCTGGCCCCATGACGGCCATGTCCACGACAAGGGCTCTGGTGTCCAGCTCGCCACCCAGTACAGACGCGAAGGTCTGCGCATGCTGCGTGAGCACGCCACGTTTGAGGATGGTGGCCACGGCTTCGAGGCCGGGTTGATGGAGATGTTGCAAAGGATGCAGTCCGGCCGCCTCAAAGTGTTCCGCCATCTCGAGCCGTGGTTTGCCGAGTTCAATATCTATCACCGGAAGGATGGCCGGGTGGTGAAGGAGTCCGACGACCTATTGAGTGCGACTCGAATGTGTGTCATGGCCAAGCGCTTTGCCAAGACCCGGGAGAACACTCGCACGTTCCCGAAGTCCGTGGGCGTTGACTACGACCCGTTTGAGCCGAGGGCCGCGTGATGTCTTTCCTATTCCCCCAGCCGAAGTTCCCGAAGCCGCCTGAAATCGACGACGAGGCAATCGCCGAAGAGCAGCGCTTGCAACGTGCTCGGGCGGCTGGCTCTTCAACCATCCTAACCGGCGGCGCTGGCGTCCCAGGCCCACCACTCGGCTCAGCCGCCGTACTCACCGGGGGAGGGCTCTAGCATGAGCAAGGTAGTCAAGTTCTTGGCCGATCCGTTGGACCTGTTTGGCAAACGAGCCAAGGCAAAGGCCAAGAAGAAAGAGAAGAAAAGAGAGAGGCGTGATGAGCGAAAGGAGAGGCGTAGAGACCGCGTCCTTTCGGATCGAGCCTTTCGAGAAAGTTCTTCCCTGCTCGGCGGCCGAAGCGAAAGCACGCAAACCGGTTCGCTCCTCGGGGGTTGATGTTGCATAGCAGCACACAACACGATCGGCTGATGGCGCGCTTCGATGAACTCATCGGGGGGCGCAAGACGACCGAGAGCACCTGGCAGCAGATTGCGGATAATCTTCTGGGCCGTCGTGACTTCATCACGAAGCGCACGCCCGGTCAACAGCGGACGCAGAGGATCTACGACGACACTGCAAAGGTCTCGTCCTCCCTGCTCTCCGGGGCAATACATTCGCTGCTCACGATGGCGCGTTGGTTCGATATGCGGCTCGAGGACCCTCGCCTGCAAGACATCCAGGGTGTTGCGGAATGGGTCGGTCTGGTGGTCACGCGCATGTACGCGGCACTCTCAGCGCCCGCGGCAAACTTCCATGCCCAACTCGCCGAAACCTATATCGATCTCATCAACTTTGGCACCGGGGCGCTCTTCATCGACGATATCCCGGGCCAGGGCATCCAGTTTTCAGCCCGGCCGTTGCAAGAGCTGTTCCTGGCCGAAGACCCGAGCGGTCGGATCGACACCATCGGCCGGCAATTCGATCTCACCGCTCGCCAGGCTGTAGGCCTGTGGGGTGACGCCGCGCAGGCGGCCACCAAGGCACTCGACTCTGGGCACAGCGAGGACAAGCACCAGTACAGGCATCTCATCGTGCCCAACGATGACATCGTAGCCGGCAACCTGGACGCCGCAGGGATGCCGTGGGCCAGTTTCCATATTTCCGTCGAAGATCGCGCAGTGCTCGAAGAGGGCGGCTATCACGAACTCCCGATGGCGACACCCAGGTGGGAGAAGGACGCGGGTGAGATCTATGGCCGGGGTCCCGGGTGGAACGCGCTCTCCAATCAGAAGATGCTCAACGAGATCAAGCGCGTAACCCTGATTGCCGGGCAGTTGTCGATTGCTCCACCCAGGATGGTCGATTCCGAGGCCGTGCTACCCGGCGACCTGAACTTCATCCCCAATTCCGTAATCCACATCAACAACGTAATGAGCACGATGAACCCGCCGATCCAGACACTCGAATCGGGCAGCGATTTCCGGGTGAGCGAGGCGCTCATCGTTGATGCACGCAAAGCCGTGCAGGACTCTTTCCACCACCAACTCATCGAGACCATTCGAGACCCGCGGATGACCGCGACGCAAGTGCTCGAACTATCCGCGCAGATGCAGCGGCACCTGGCGCCCATCTTGGGCCGGATGCAGACCGAACTCCTAGAGCCGATTCTCGAACGAGTGTATGCGATCGAAGTCCGGGCCGGCCGTATGCCAGAGCCGCCGGAAGAGATTGCCGGCAAGCCGCTGAAGTTCGATTACGTAAGCCCCGTCGCTAGGGCTCAACAGACCAGTGATGCGCGGGCGTTTATCGACTTCAGCGGCGTTGTCGGAAACGTTGCTCAGCTTGATCCAGATGCTCTGCTTGTGGCCAATCTGCCAGCAGGTCTAAGGAAGCTTGGCGAAGCCTTGGGTGTACCAGCCGTTGCGCTTCGGAGCGAGGAAGAAGTCGAGGTACTCAAGGCTGCGCAGCGTGAACTGGCCGAGCAGGAAGCTGCGAAGCAGGATGCCGTTGTCGCAACAGACCAGATTGCGAAGCTCGCCAAGGTGATGCCGCAACCACAACAAGGAGCGTAAGAGATGCCGAAGAAGGGCAAGAGCGCAGAGCAGAACAGGCTTGACAACCTGAATGTCGATGGCAGCGGTGATGATGTGGACAAGGAAAAGATGAAGCAAGCGCTGTTGCGTTCATATGGCCGTGAAGGGCACACGGAGAAAAAGAAGCAGCGAATCCGGGAACGGCTCGCGGGGCTGGGACACACGGTTGCTTCTCATTGAGCCTGCTGCACAAACGCGCGGACAGGCTGCGAGATGATTTTCGCAAGACGTTCGAGAAAGACCATGGGCAGCGAGTGCTCATGTGGCTCTACGAGCGCTTGTACGGCAAGCAGACGACGTTTCCGACATCGGGCAATGCGATCGAGTTGGCGAGGAACGAAGGCATGAGAACGGCGTGGCTGATGATTATGGAGCAGCTCAGGGAAGAAGACCGAGAGGTTCGCAAGGCATACGAAGAGCACATCGCGGACCAACGAAGGGAGGAGATCTATGAGTGAGGCACCCTTGATCGAAACGCCGGTAGAGCCCGGCGCACCCGTCGCACCAGTCGCACCGGCAGGCCGGTGGAGCGACGGGTTCTCCCCGGAGGTCCGGGACCACCCGATTACTCAGCGGCTCGACAATCCCGAAGCGGGTATCCGCGAACTCATCGGCGCGCAGAAGCTCATCGGTGCCGACAAGGTTGTGATCCCTGGTGAGGATTCGACGGACGAAGACCGCGACACCTTCTACACCAGATTGGGCCGGCCAGCCAAGGCCGAAGACTACGACCTCGACAGCTTGGAGCCGCCGGAAGGCGTGCCGTGGGACGACGAGTTCCAGACCTCGATGGTCGCCTCCATGCACAAATATGGTCTCAGCCAGGCTCAGGTGCGTGGCATTCTCAGCGACTACAACGAAGGCGTTGGCGGCCAGTTCCAGCAGGCCAACGGCGACTTGGCACGCGCCCGGGAAGAAGGCATCAACGACCTGCGCAAAGAATGGGGCAACAGTGCCGCCGAGCAGGAGGCACATGCCGTAAAGGCTTTCAAGGCGGGTGCCGGCGCGAACTACAAGCAGGTAGCAGGGCTGGAGATGGCCGATGGCAGCATTGTTGGCGACAACCCGGCATTGATCCGCGTCTTCGCATCTCTCGGTAGTAGGATGGGCGAGCACGGCCTGCCGGGCGGTGCCACGACACCCACGGCGGAAACAACAGCATTGGCGGCTATGGACAAGCACAACGAATTGTGGGCAGACAAGAAATTTGCTCACGAGTACGTCACCGCGGACGATCCCCGGCACGCTGCCGCGGTGAAGAAGATGGAAAACGTTTTTCAAACGGCCTTTCCAGTTGCCAAAGACGAATAGCGCTTCAAGGAAAGCACGTTTCACTTTTCGACAGGAGACAACAAAATGAGCGACCGAGGTCTGGCGTACAAGAGTATCGATCAAATCAAGACCAGTGAAAGCGCGCCAGTATCTGGCGACTTCACTGTCTTCTACGACGCGTCGGAGCGCGAGTGGGTCAAGCAATCACCGATAGACAGGGCTCCAGTGGCGCTCGATGCCACGGACGCCATGACTGTCGCCGAACACGCGAATCGTGTTCTGTATTGCACGACAGCAGCGACTCTGACTTGGACCCTGCCCGCCGCAACTGGAACAGGGAACTACTACATGTTTCTGCTGGGCATCCTGACCACTGGTGACAAGGTCATCACTTGTTCGGAACTCACCAATCACCGAATGATCGGTAGTATCATCATCGCTGACGGTGACACGCCGTTCCTTCCAGACGGATTCCAGCCCGGTGCCAGTGACGAAACTGTCACGATGAACAAGACGACCACAGGCGGGATGCTGGGTGACTGGGTGAAGGTCACAGATGTTGCAACGAACAAGTGGTTCGTCGAAGGCGTTCTCCACTCCGCGACTGGATCAGATCCTGCAACACCGTTTAGCAACGCTTCGTAAGGAGAGACCGTTCGTCCCAGATAGCGCTGGCCTGAGGGCCGGCGTCTGGTGCTAGCCGAAAGAAGGTCGCTCGTCGCCACGTAACGGCGATAGAAGCGGTCCACATAACGCCATCGGGTAGCGCTCACTTCCTGTGAGTGTCCGTCGCGCTCAGTGGGTAGCCGGTTTGTTGAGTTCGCAACTTCAACATATCGGAGGCTCATCATGAGCGACCAAATCACGACTGCGTTCGTCCAGCAGTACACGAACAACATCACGATGCTGCAGCAGCAGATGTTCAGCAATCTGCGCGGTGCAGTAGATGTCGAAACGGTGAACGGCGAGTTCAAGTACTTCGAGCAAGTCGCCGCGACCGCCATGACGGAAATCGAAACCCGGCATGGCGACACCCGGCACACCGACACGATCCATCGTCGGCGGCGCGTGGGACTCGCCGATTTCGACGTGGCGGACCTGATCGACAACCCGGACAAGATTCGGACCCTGATCGATCCGACCAACACGTATGTCCGGCAGTTCGCTGCGGCAGCCGGTCGGCGCTTCGATGACACGATCATCACGGCGTTCGACGCCACTGTGTCAACCGGGAAGACCGGGTCCAGTTCGGATGCGTTCGACAGCACCAACTTCCAGATCGGGGTGGGTACGTCGAACCTGACAACCGGGAAGCTGCGCACGGCGCGCAGGATGCTCGAAGCTGCGGAGAACCCCGAGGATAGCGGCGACAACCAGTGGTATGTCGTCTGCTCCGCGGAACAGCGCGAGGGCATGCTCGGAGATTCCGAGTTCCAGAACTCCGACTTCAACAGCGTGAGAGCGTTGGTGGATGGCGAGGTGGACACCTGGCTCGGCTTCAAGTTCCTGAAGTCGGAACGGCTGCCCGTTGTTTCGGCAACCAACGTCCGTTCGGTCTTCGCATGGCGCAAGGCCAGCATGAAGCTCGCCATCGGTGCCGAGCCCCAGGGCTTCATCGATGTGATGCCCGGCAAGAACCACAGCACACAGGTGCGTTACACGATGACACTTGGTTGTGTACGCCTCGATCAGGTAGGCGTCGTTCGGATTCTCTGCGACGAGGACCTGTAGGACGTAGGAAGTTTTGGACTTGCCCGGGGGTTCGCGGGGTCGCGCTCCCCTGGGCTGGTTCAGCAATGCGAGGCGGGGACGTGTCGCAAAAGGAAATATGAATCATGGGCATTTATCTCTTCAGCAATCATTTCAACACCAGCGGCACGGTCGGAAACGGCGAAGGAGCCCTCACCGAAGAACTTCCGCTGGATGCAAGCCACAAGGTTGCCGCCGGACTCTCGCACGCGCGGTTGCGGCGTTCCCACGCCAGGATCACCGTGGGGACGACGGCCGGTGCCTCCGATCAATTGCGGATGCTCACGCTCCAGTCGAACGCCCGGATCTACTCGGTGCTTTGGGACACGGACGGTGGCTCGACGAATGGTACTGCTGACCTCGGGTTCTATCTCAGCGGGGCCGCGCACGATGGCGCGCTTCCGTCAACGAACTCCGTGGATGCCTTTTCCAGTTCGGCGTTTGACATCAAGACTGCGACTGCTGCAGCTAGTGGCACCTCGGCGACTCGCGTCGAAGCGTTCGAGCTTGGAGATTACAACTACGGCGACCACATGGGCAAGGAGATCTGGGAACTCATCAATATCACGGACGCCTCGACGTACACGGTCAATCCGATCGTCAACTACGACCTGACGTTCACGATTGTCGAGGCAGTCTCGGCGGCAGTTGTCACCGTGCAGCTTGAGGTGCTCTACACCGTCGGCTGATCTCAGCAAGCCACTAGCCGGCAGCGGGTTCACGCTCGCTGCCGGTTCCTGGGGGTTCCATGGCCGCAGACATTGACATCATCAACGCCGCGCTGTCGAAGCTGGGCGAGCAGCCGCTTCTCGCCGTGTCCGACCCGAGCCCGCCGGGCAGGCTTGCAAATCGCACCTACGCCGATATCCGTGACGCACTACTGCGCGAGTTGCCGTGGAACTTCGCGATGAAGCGTGACGCGCTTGCCGCAGATGCCGCAGCACCCAGTTGGGGATATGACCGGCAGTTTGTGCTCCCCGGAGATTGTCTGCGGCTCGTGCAGATCGATAACGATGGCGATGAGGACTGGCGCAACGAGGGCGGCAAGATCGTTACGGACATGGTGGCACCACTCAATATCCGGTACGTCGCCCGGGTCGCCGAAGGCTTGATGGACGCCACGTTCCGCGAAGCATTGGCCGCAAGGCTCGCGATGGAATGGGCTGAGCCGCTGTCACAGACCACGACGCTCACGGATGCGATGGCCACGCTCTACAAGAACAAGCTCCAGGTCGCACGCGCTGCCGATGGCCAGGTGGACAGGCAGCAAGCGATCACCGCCGACGACTTTATCACGGCGAGGTTCTAGCGGGTGCCCCGCATCGCACACAAGATCAACGCCTTCAACGGCGGGGAATATGCGCCCGAGTTCTATGGCCGGACTGATCTGCCCAAATACTCGGCAGGCGCCCGGCGCATTGAGAACTTCATCGTCCACCCCGAAGGTGGCGCTCATCGCCGCCCGGGCTCCCGGTTCGTCAAGGCCGCCATTGACTCAACCAAGAAGTCGAGGCTGATCCCGTTCGTTTTCTCTTCCGAGCAAGCCTATATGCTCGAGTTTGGCGACCAAGTAATCCGGGTGTTTGCAGATGAGCTTTCGGTCGAAGTCGAAGTGCACGAACTCCCTGAGCCAGATCTGACGAAGGATGAATTCGCGATAACGGATCATGGATATATCGACCAGCAAGGCCCGTTCCGCCTCACGACTACCGGAACGCTACCGACAGGTCTCTCGACCGGCACCGACTACTACATCTCAATGCCGAAGACCTTTCAGTTCGATGACTCAGACATTGACTTCACGTTGGAAGAGTTCACCTTCACCGACCATCAATACACGACAGACCAAGGCCCGTTCAGGGTATCAACGACAGGCATGCTGCCCCCGGGTGGCACTGACTGGGGCGCGAATCATGACTACACAATTATCATAGTTGACGATGACACGGTGTCGCTGGATGGTGGCAGCGGCGCGGTGAATATCATCTCGCTGCTCAACATCGGGACGCACACCATAGCGCCGACCGGTGATTACCTGCGTGATAGCTTCATGCTGTCTTTGACGCCGGGCGGCACGCACATCGACATCTCCGGCGCCGGCTCCGGCACCCACACGATCACCCCGAACCCGCTCGGCGACCCTACTGGGTTGGTTCTCGAGATACCGACACCCTACTTGGAAGCGGAATTATACAATCTGCATTACGTGCAGTCTGCTGACTTCCTGTTCATCGCGCATAAGGACCACCGGCCGTCACAACTGACTCGCAAAGGCAATACCAAGTGGTCGCTCGACTTCATGAACATCATCGACGGCCCGTACCTCACTGACAACATAGACACGGGCATCACGATCAATCCCGGCGCTACGACAGGCGACCAGATCACATTCAACCTGAACACGGCGACTGGCGTCAATGACGACGAAGGCTGGCGTGCCGTAGACATTGGACGCCTTGTCAGGTTCAAGAATTCGGCAGGCGATTGGGGATACGTCGAGATTACGGGCGTGAGCAGTTCAACGGAAGCCGTCGCGACGGTCCGCTCGACGCTCCCGGTGGCAACAGCCCAATCTTCCTGGGCGCTCGGTTCATGGTACACAGGCAACTGGCCCGCCGCGCTTTCCTTCTTCGAGCAGCGGCTCGCCATGGCAGGTGAACCCGCCACGCCCCAGACGCTACACGGAAGCAGGACGAACCTGCCGAACGTCTTTACGCCAACGGAAATCGTATCTCCGTACACGGTGCTAGACACCAGCGCATTGAACTTTCAGATCAGCTCCAACCAAATTGATGCGATTCGCTGGATGGGCACTGGCCGCAGGCTTGTTCTGGGCACAGCCTCGTCGTTGTTCATAGCCCGGGCGTCTTTTGATGGAGAGGCGATGACGCCTACCAACATCAACGTCCATCAGTTGACAGCCGTTGGAGGGTTTGCAGTACCGCCTGTGCACATCAGCGACCAGCTCATTTATGTCACTCGCAACTCCCAGGGACTACGCGGGTTCCAGCTTGCGTCTGATGCCGATACGGCGACACCGTTCGATATTACGCTGCTCGCGAAACACATTTTTGGCCGCACCGAGACCATCACGACGATGGCCTACCAATTCGACCGGCAACAGTTGTTGTGGCTCACGCGCAGTGATGGTGTGATGCCTGCCGTGACCTATGTGCCAGAGCAGGAAGTGTCCGCTTGGAGTCGGCATATCATCGGCGGAAACTTCGGCACCAAGGGCACGGCCAAGACCTTTGCCGCTGCTGCTGTCACCATCGCCTCAGGCGAGATCACGGTTGTGTTGCATGGCTACACAGAAGGGCAAGGCCCGTTCCGGCTGACAACCAGCGATACGCTCCCCGCCGGCACTGCAGTGGCCATCAACTACTACATCCAGGTGGTTGACGCGAACACCATCAAGCTCCGGGTCACACCCAGTGGTGCAGCCGTCGATCTGACGGACCAGGGCGTCGGGACGCACACGATCACAGAGTCTGGCGATGCCGTGGCCGAGAGTGTTGCGGTGATCCCCGCGCCCGATGGCACGCATGACCAGGCATGGATATCCGTGAAGCGCACGATCGGCGCATCGACCGCCCGGCATATCGAGTTCTTCGAGGACGAGTGGCTGGACGATGTCACTACATCCATGCGCTACGTGGATTCTGCTCCAGTTGCCTACTCAGATGTCGCGGTGAGCACGATTTCCGGCCTCGACCATCTAGAGGGCGAAACCGTTCAAGTACTGGCCAATGGTGCCGCGCATCCCGACCGGGTGGTCTCCTCGGGCGCGATCACCCTCGACGATGACGTATACACCGACGTGGTGGCTGGGCTCGGCTACGTCTCTGAACTTGAAACCCTCGACCTCGAGTTCCCGGACCCCGAAGGCTCGTCTACCGGCAAGGTGGCCCGGAGCGATCACTTGGTGCTCCGGCTCTATAACAGCCTGGGCGGCAAGGTCGGGCCGGACACGGATCACCTGGACAATATCGAATACCGGGACTTCGGCGATGTGATGGACGCCGCGCCACCCGTGTTCTCCGGGGATCGCAAAATCTCATACGCCGGCCCGTATCAGCGGCAGAAGCGCGTTGTTTTGCGCCAAGACCAGCCTTTGCCGCTGAACGTGCTCTCGCTCGTCTGGCTGGGAAAGGCGGCTGCGAGATGACTTGGCGCAACACGCAGTACGAGGATTTGCACCGGATCAAGCTCGAGGATGATCCGTCAGATGCGGATATCCGCTCCCTGCTGCCGGACACGGACGCAACCCGGGAACTGCTGGAAGAGAATGCCCGCACCTGGTGGGAAGAGGAGGAAGTGCTCGCGATTGTCGGCGTGGCCCCACTGTGGGAGGGCGTGGGCACCGTGTGGACGTTGCTTTCCGCCGCATCCCGGCAGCGCGGCGTTTTGCTCACCCGGGGCGTTCTGCGCTTCATCGACCTGTTGCACCAGGGGCGTGGATATCGGCGCTTACAGGCCACTGTAGAGCTTGGCGATGAGATCGCCCAGCTCTGGATCATCCGACTCGGCTTCAAGTACGAGAGCACCATGGTGGCATATGGCCCCGGTGGCGAAACGCACGATATGTACGTCCGGTTGAGGGGCTGATGGCGGCTGCAGCGCTAGTTCTCATGGCAGTATCCGCCGCCACATCGATTGCCGGCGGCGCCGCGGCAAACCGTGACGCCAAGGCCGAGGCAGCCCAGCTCCGGCGACTTGGCCGGGTGGAGGCCGAAGACCAGCGCCGCGAGACACGCCGGCTGCTCGCATCCCAGCAAGCCGCGTTTGCCGCGAGTGGCGTGGACCCCAGCGTTGGGACCCCGCTCGATGTGCTGGGGGCCACGGTGGCCGAGGCGGAGCTCGCCGCATTGCGCATTGAGTTCGGCCGCGAGAGTGAAGCCACATCCATCAGCCGCCGAGGCAGCCGCGCACAGACCCAGGGCATCACCAGCGGCCTGGGCACCATCTTGGGCGGCGCAACCATGTTCGGCCGGCTGGGTAGCAAACCGGGGGTGACTGCATAATGCCGC
>SDBT01015259.1_pt1 | contig 12215 bp, 10 predicted proteins | sample 2277101 | NCBI WGS metagenome assembly SDBT01 (sample SAMN10404973, study PRJNA504765) | marine sediment metagenome | isolation source: marine sediment core GS10_PC15, 103 cmbsf | place: Arctic Ocean: Southern Knipovich Ridge | collected 2010
TCATATCTATCGATGTTAAACGGGTTCTTTCAAAGCGCGGCTCTACCCAAAAATAGGTTGGGCGATAGAAATGTGCATTATCGATCGGATTGCCAAGAATTGGCTGTACTATAAGAAAAAGAGCTGCAATGCGTAGTCTGGATGCTTCAATCACCGACAATACCTTGATAAAAATCCGTTCAAAATTTGATCATATCAGTATACGGATAGTGGCGAATATATCCAGACCCTGTTGAATTGCCAAGAAATTTAGCGGTTGTCAGGTAATATCCCTTCATTTATACTATTAATAAGCGATTTGCCCGTCTACGTATAAAAAATACTTCCGATGTGGCATCACGCCGTAACAAAGTGAAGGCGGATGATTACCTGAGATACCTATGAGTAACGAAGAAAAAATAGAAAAAGAAAATACCGAAAATACTACTACTGAGCAATCAGAGTGCGAGCAGTGCACAGCCTTAAATGAAAAATATCTTCATCTAGCGGCTGATTATCAAAACTATCAAAAGCGAGCTGAAAAGGATCGCTTACTCTGGATTGGCCAAGCCCAGCAAGAGATGCTTTTGCGTGTAATAAGAATTGTGGATGATTTTGATCGTGCGCTCGAGCAGCATAAGGCCCAAGAGCATAGCGAGCAGCTTGATGCATGGCTTGAAGGCTTTGAGCTGATTGGTAAATCGCTGTATAAATTGCTTGATCAATATGGCGTGATAAAAATTGCTGAGTATGATCAATTTAATCCTGAGCTCCATGAAGCAGTGGCTAATGTTGATTCTCCTGATCATAAGACTGGTGATATTGTGACTGTCTATGAGGCAGTTTATATGATTGGCGATAAAGTTTTACGTCCTGCTAAAGTGACGGTTGCAAAATAGGCTACTTAAAAATACCAACCATCAATTCAATGAAGATCAGAAGGATTATTGATACGGTGAGAATATCTTCTCGGATATTATTGATTTTTTCTTGGTACACCAAACGAATATCACGGATAATATCCAGTTTATCTTCCACCGATTTTTTCCAGCTATCCAGATCAAGTTTCTCTACAAGGAGTTCATAAATCTCAGAAAAATAAGGCTCTCCAGCTAATTTAATACTGCTGGTTAGCCGCTCTGTGATTACAGATATTTCGACTTTAAGTTTATCCAGTTCTTCCACCGGGTTATTAAACCGTTCTCCGATAAAGGGTAAATAGGCAGTCCAGGGCAAGCTGCGCGTTTTACGTTCATAAATCACATTAAGTTGATCATTAAGAAGTTGATCAAAATAATGGAGCTCAAGCTCTTGAATATTGGCAAATTCAAAGAAGGGCAAAATTTCATCATATGCCTCATCATAGACAAAGCTTGCTTCAGTATCGATTACAATTAAATCGCCTCGGAAGTAGCCAACTGCATCTTCCATAATATCTTTTACTTGTGCATCAGAAAGACGCTCAGTTTCAAAGCGAACCATCGATGCGATGATGCTACGATATTTTTTTGTAAAATCTTCGATAGATATTTTCCCTGGTTGTGGATCTACATGAATAACTACATATGATCTTCTCAGATGGAAAAATTTTGGTTTCTCAATATAGTCTTCAATTTTTTTATATATAGTTGCAGCATCCGAAACACTTTGTTCCATATATTTATTATTAATATCATTCAGATCAGCACGAACTTGCTCAAGCGATGCATCGAATGATATTTTATATCCGAGTGAAATAGCGCCAAAATGGTGGAGGGTGCTGGAATAATAGGAAGAAGTTTCATGGGGGTGTGGGAGCTCAACACTCAATGGAAGATGGTATTCTTTAAAATATTTGGGGACTGAAAGGGGCAGCGTTTGAATAGGTTGCTCCTTTTTGATCTTGTCTAATTCTATCTCATCACCGACATCGAAGGCCTGGAAAATAAAGATGTTACCGGTAAAATTCTGTTGCTCTGCCATTAGTTTCTCCAATAGATAAATATGGTCACAGTTTTATCTAAATTTACCAATTGGCGCAATAGTTGTTTGTAGGCTCTTGAAGTTTTAACAGGTTTTATTGTATTTTAATTTAAGGGGTAAGGATGAATCGGATAATTATCTTATTATGCAGCGGTTTTGCATTTGTTGCCGTAATTTCTTCTAGCGCAGGCAAACCTCCGTTAACTCGTTCAATATCTAAAATATTCTTTAATAATGCTCAAGATGATTTTGTAGCTGTGGATATTGAGCAAAAACCGGTTGAACAAGATGACTCTTCAGCCATAGAAAGTGAATCTGATGATACCGAGATTATTTATGATGGTTGGGTGGAGCAAAAACTATCGGTACCTACTAGCCCGATAAAGAATCGACTAAACTCTCCATCAGATTCATTAGATATTCCAAAGCAGGGAATTGCACTGAAGGATTTTGCGATTTCTATTTCAGAACCTACTTCTTCAGAATAGTCATGAAAGCTTCTTGAGGAACTTCGATAGAGCCGATTTGTTTCATGCGCTTTTTACCAGCTTTTTGTTTTTCGAGTAATTTACGCTTACGGGTCATATCACCGCCGTAGCATTTAGCGGTAACTTGCTTTCGTAAAGGGGCTACTCGTTCTCGTGCGACAATTTTAGCACCAATGGCTGCCTGGATAACTACTTCATACAGCTGGCGAGGAATCGCTTTGCGTAGTTTTTCTGCTAAATCTTTTCCGATATAATGTGAATTGTCTCTGTGAATAATGGTAGACAGTGCATCAACAGGGGTGCCATTGATTAATATATCCATCTTTATTACATCAGCTACTTGATAGGGTGCTTCATCATAATCAAAGCTGGCATATCCAGCAGTATTGGATTTTAGCTTATCATAAAAATCAGTAGCCACTTCATTAAGCGGAAGAAGGTATTGCACTATCACTCGGTCTCCAGCAATAAACTGCATATTCTTTTGCACGCCCCGTTTATCCTGGCAGAGTGCAAGCACACTTCCTAAATACTCTTGTGGGGTGATAATGGTTGCATTGATCATCGGTTCTAAAACTTCATCAATTGTGCTTGGATCGGGAAATTCAGACGGGCTTTCAATAGTGAGTATTTTGCCTGTATGCTTAATTTTTACTTTGTAGGCAACGCTTGGCGCGGTAGCGATTACTGCAATATTATATTCCTGCTCAAGCCGTTGTTTAAAAACATCCATATGGAGTAGACCCAGAAATCCACATTTAAATCCAAGCCCAAGAGCAGCAGAGCTTTTCAGCTCTACGGAAACACTTGCATCATTAAGCGTCAGTTTTTCCATTGCGTCTCGGAGTAATTCAAATTCTGAGTTTTCCACCGGATAAATACCGGCAAATACCATTGGCTTTGCTGGTTTAAATCCAGGCATTGGCTCGACCGGTTTTTTGGTGTGATAAATTGTATCACCAATCCGAGCTTCTTTGGTGGTTTTCATGCCGGTAATGAGATACCCTACTTGCCCCGCATAGAGCTCATTCATAGGCGTCTCATTAGGATACATAAGGCCGAGTTCTAATACTTCATAGTTCTTATTGTCTTGAGCCAGGGTGATCCGATCACCCTTTTTGATTACCCCATCTTGGAGTGCAATCAAACAGACCACTCCTTTATACGGGTTGTACCATGAATCAAAGAGCAATGCTTTGAGGCGTTCATCAGTAGAACCGGTAGGTGCGGGGATGCGCTCCACAATAGCTTTAAGTAAATCCTGAATACCCTCGCCTGTTTTTGCGGAGGTGTATACAATTTCATCTTTTTTAAAATCAAATAGTTCATCCATCTCTTGCGCAACAATTTCAGGTTGGGCCGTTGGCATATCGATTTTATTGATATCTGGAATGATTTCTAAGTCTTGTTCGAAAGCCAGATAAAAGGTTGCCATCGTTTGTGCTTGCACCCCCTGGGCTGCATCTACTAATAATACTGCGCCTTGGCAGGCATAGAGCGACCGAGAAACTTCATAGCTAAAATCCACATGGCCTGGAGTATCAATAAGATTTAAAAGGTATGTTTGGCCATCAAGCTCATAAAACATTGAAGCAGTTTGCGCTTTAACGGTTATGCCCCGTTCCTGCTCCACTTGAAGCTTATCAAGGAACTGCTCTTGCTTCATTCGCTCGGTGAGCGTGCCGGTCTCTTCTAGTAAGCGATCGGAAAGCGTTGATTTACCATGATCAATATGGGCAATGATAGCAAAGTTGCGAATTTTATCAGGCGTGAAATTTTTCAGATTAATCTTTTTAATGTCCATTATATAAGTGTAAGAGAGCTTTGCCTTTTTGTAAATTAATTACCCAATTCTTGTTTTCAGGCCGCCATATCACTCATACTTATAGTGAGGGGGAGCGTATGAAAGTATACAAGGCATTATTTGTAGCAGTTCTATTAGGTATCAATCTTTGCGCTAAGAATCTTGAGCCGGCCCAAAAAGGAGATCCAATGAAAAAGGTCCTCATTTTTACTAGCAGTGGCGGTGGTGGGCATATGTCTGTGGTCAAAGCTATCTCCGAAGCGCTTGATGATAAATATGATATCAAAGTTGCTCATGGGTTTCGAGATGTGCTTTCAAAGTATGATTTTATTAGATATCTCACCTTTAATAAAGCTGATGGAGAACGGTTTTATAATTTTATTGTGCGCCATAATTTATATTATCTTGCCAATGCGATTTATACGATGGCTGTTCCCTTAGTGAAGCTCTTTGGCCCATTAATTTCAAATACTTTAGCCAACTATATCAAAGAACAAAAAGCAGATTTGGTAATCAGTGTGGTGCCGGTGATTGATGCAGTGCTTGCCAAAGCAGCTCAGAAAGCAGGGGTGCCATTCCTAATCGTGCCTTCTGATATGAATTCGATGGCCTATACGCCAGGATTAAAAGTAGATTCAAAATATCCTTTCACCTATACACGCTCATTTGATTCAGAAGATATATGGCAAACAATTCGTTCCACAGGTCTTAAACCAAAAGATGTGAAAGTAACGGGGTTTCCAGTCCGCAAAGATTTCCTGAAACAATCATTTGATAAGGTTGCAATACGGAGAGAGTTTAATATTCCATCCGGTAAGCCGATTGTATTAGTGATGATGGGAGCACAAGGATCTAAAGCGAGCGTTGATTATCTCAAAGCGCTTGCCAAGATTACAACGCCAATTCATCTGATTCTCTGCCTTGGTAAAACTGCAGATATGTGGCGGGATAAAATTAATAAGATTCCGCTGCCCAAAACGATGAGTATCACCCCATTAGGATTTACAAAAAAGATTCCAGAGCTTATGGTAATTTCAGATGTTTTCATTACCAAGCCAGGCGGATTGAGTACCGCGGAGGGTATTTATGCAGGAATACCTTTAATCCTTGATCGCACGATGCCACAGCTTTTATGGGAGCGCTTTAATCATGGGTATGTGAAGCGTCATGGATTTGGTGAATCAGTAGAGAACTTAAAAGATCTGCCAAAGCTTATTAAGCCTTATCTTTCTGATACACCAATCCGAAAAAGGGTGCAAGCCAATCTCAAAAAGGTACCCAAGCTGGAATTTGGCAAAGAAATTCGTAAAATTGTGGATGCAATCCTTCATCAACCTGCGCTAGCTTGAGCAGTCTCAATAGCCCGATCCAGAGCGACCTTTTTCCTTTCTAATGCCTTTTGTATAAGCTTTCTATTAGAGAATTACTTTATATAAAGGGTGCTTTCATGATTCCTAATCGTATTACTGCAGCGCTTCTTGCTGCGTTTTCATTCCTTCCGCAACTGCCAACCACTGAAATAAGGTGGGATTGGTCTACTATCGATACAACAGATGTAGTCTTCCCAAAAACAATAGAGAAAGAAGGTTGGCCGTGCAAAGAATTTCTATGGGGTGTAACCGGTTGCGAATATCAAAATTCAGGCGCTGATCATTGCCCGACATGCAACTGGGCAGACTGGGAAAAAACAGGCAAAACTATTGAGTGTGATGAAAAGGGCAACTGTTGGGTATCTGGAAGCGCTTCTAATACATGGGAACTTTATAAAGAAGATATCAAGCGCCTCAAAGATCTTGGCGTGAATACCTATAGCTTCTCAATTGCTTGGAGTCGCATTGAGCCTAAAACACCAAAGCGCAATGAAGCAGGGCAATTAGTGCATACCTGGAACGCTGAGGCGATTAAACATTACCATGATATGTTCCGAGAACTCAAAAAGAATGGTATTAAGCCATTTGTTTCAATTCACCATTTCACCCATCCGGATTGGTTTGAAAACATGGGTGCTTTTGAGCAAGAAAAAAATATTGAATACCTGTTGGATTTCACTAAGAAGATGGTGAGCGAATATAAAGATGCAGTAAAAATGTGGTGCACCATTATTGAACCCGGCGTTTATGCATTCCAAGGATATTTCCGTGGTGTATGGCCTCCAGGTAAAAAGAATGATTTCAATACCATGGGCTTAGTGACCAAAAATATGATGAAAGCGCATACCCAGATGTATAAAGCGATAAAGGTTATTGATAAAGATGCGCTTGTGGGGCTTTCACATAGTATCACTCAGTTTGATCCATACCATCCTTGGAATCCGATAGAGCATGGGGTGACAACTTTCTTGAATCATATTATGCATGGTGCGATTACCCATTATTTTAAAACTGGGTATCTACGATTTAATGTTCCTGCATTAGGATATGTAAATTATACGTTTGAAGATGAGGACATTGAGCATCCGCTTTCCCATCCAAAAGACACGCTCGATTTTATTGGGCTCAACTATTATTCCCATGTGCTTATTGGTATGCAGCCAAAATTGAATATGATCGATCAAATGTTCCGCCAAGACGATATTAAGACTGCTATGCCCTATAGTATTTATGCTGAGGGTTTGTGTCGTGCGATTAAGGATGTTTCGGGTATTGGTAAACCGATCATGATTACGGAAAATGGAGCATCCGATACCAAAGATGAGCAACGCACGCTTTTTGTGCAGCGGTATCTCTATGCACTGAGCAAATCGATCAAAGATGGATATGATATACGTGGCTACTTCCATTGGACCTTAACAGATAACTGGGAATGGGATATGGGATATAATCAAAGGTTCGGTTTATACCATGTTGATTTTAAAACCAAAAAACGAACGATGCGTAATTCTGGTAAATATTATCGAGATGTTCTTAGTGGTGCCGTGAAGAAAGGTTTTAAACCTGTGTTTCCTAGCAGCTCATCGGTAGACAATACTAAACCTAAAGCATCTACATCTGGTACAAAATAATTTAAATTACTCTCCTTTTTTGAGGTTATAAGCCCATGCAATATGCATGGGCTTATTGCTTTGGGTTGTCTGGTTTGATTATTCACATTTTATTGCTAGGATGAACAACGAAAATTCATATAAAAAAGGAGTTGATATGAAACGTATTCTAGCAGTTCTTATTCTGCTTTCGATACCCACAGTACATGCAGCTGATAAAATGGCTGATATTGTTTCTAAAGTAGTAAAGAATGCAGCAGGGGGAACTACTCCGGCAAAAGAGCGTATCAAAACTTATGGGAGCATTGCATTTGCAGTTGGAGGGGCAATATATCTTTTAGCTTCGTATCAAGAGAATAAAAAATTCGATACGATCAAAGAAGAGTATACATTCGATAAATTAAATGCAGATCAAACTCAAAGGCTTTTAACAGCCGGTAAAATTGAAGGCCAGTTTAATTTATGGCGTAGTATTAGATACGTATCAACTGGATCAATTATAGCGGGATCATTTTTGCTTGGCATGAGCATGGAAGATACGTGGGATTTGATTTAAAAATGGACTAAAAAGAGGAGTGATAAACTCCTCTTTTTTATGGAATATAATACGCATCAAAATTGTTAAATAAGCAAATTTCGCGTATACTTAAACAATCTAATGAAATTTACTAGAAATAAAAATTTTAAAGTAATGAGGGCCTTCAATGGATGCCAAACAGGAACGTAAAGGGTCTTATCAACCAATCCTCATTGAGGAAGAGTTAAAGACGTCCTTTTTAGATTATGCAATGTCGGTGATTGTGAGTCGTGCGATTCCTGATATCCGTGATGGTCTTAAACCGGTGCATCGTAGAATTTTATATGCGATGGATCAGCAAGGTTTCTTCCATAATAAGCCATACCATAAATCAGTACGTGTGGTTGGTGATGTGCTTGGTAAATATCACCCACATGGTGATCAAGCGGTTTATCATACCATGGTTGGAATGGTTCAAGAATTTTCTAAGCGGTATCCATTATTAGATGGCCAGGGTAACTGGGGTTCCATTGATGGGGATAGCGCAGCGGCTATGCGTTATACCGAAGTGCGCATGAAGCGCATTGCAGAAGAAATTTTAGCCGATCTTGATAAAGATACTGTTCTCTTTGTTCCCAACTTTGATGAGTCAACAACAGAGCCAACAGTGCTTCCTAGCCGTTTGCCTAACCTGCTCGTTAATGGTGCAACCGGTATTGCTGTTGGTATGGCCACTTCTATTCCTCCGCATAATCTTACCGAAGTGATTGATGCATCTTTAGCATTGCTTAAAAATAAAGAAATCACTGATGATGAGCTGTTTGATATTGTGCGTGCGCCTGATTTTCCTACCGGTGGAATAATCTGCGGGCGTGCAGGGATTGTGAAAGCCTATACCACAGGGCGCGGTAATCTTATTTTGCGCGGTGTGGTGGAAATGGAAGAAACTAAAAAAGTTAATCGTATAATCATTACTGAGCTTCCTTACCAGGTAAATAAGGCTGAGCTTATTATTAAAATAGCCAACTTGGTGAAAAATAAGGTGATTGATGGTATTTCTAATATTCGTGATGAATCGAATAAGAAAGGGATGCGCGTCGTTATTGATTTAAAGCGGGGTGAGATTCCCGGCGTGATTGTTAATCAGCTTTATAAACATACTTCATTGCAAACATCAGTTTCCATATTAATGCTTGGCCTATTAGATAATAAGCCTCTTGTTTTCTCATTGCGCCAGCTCCTTCAAGAGTTCTTGCATCATCGCCAAGAAGTGGTTTATAAGCGTACGCAATATGATCTGGGTAAAGCCAAAAGAAGAGAGCATCTCTTAGCTGGGTTTATCATCGCACTCGATAATATTGATGAAGTAATAAAAATTGTTAAAACTTCTGAGTCTGCGCATGTTGCAATTGCATCATTAAATAAACGGTTCTTGCTTACTCCCGAGCAAGGCAAAGCTATTCTTGAAATGCGCTTGCAACGCCTTACGGGTATGGAGCAAGCCAAGATTCATACAGAAACGGAAGAGCTTAAAAAGAAAATTGCATTCTTGAAATCTATTATTGAAGATGAAGTTGTCTTGCGCGGTGAAGTGCAGCAAGAGCTTATCGTTATTAAAGAGCAGTATGGGGATGAGCGTCGCTCCCGCATAGAAGGTCCGATCGATATACTCACAGAGATAGATCTTATTCCAGAAGAAAATGTGGTCGTCACACTCACGCGTAAAGGATATATCAAGCGTGTGCCTGTTGAGGTGTATGGTGTGCAGCATCGAGGCGGTAAAGGTAAAATGGGTATGGCATCCCTTGATGAAGATGTGATGCAAGATCTCTTTGTAGCTGGCACGCATGATGAGTTGCTTTTCTTTACCAATCTTGGGCGTGTTTATAGCCTTAAAACTTTTGAAGTTCCCGAAGGCTCTCGAACTGCTAAAGGGCGTGCGATTGTCAATCTCTTACCACTTCAAGAAGGTGAGAGAGTTGTACGGCTTATGCCTGCACATGAACTTAAAGATAAGTCGCTTGTGATGGTGACTCGAAAAGGTCTCACAAAACGTGTTGATGCTATGGCATTCAAAAAAATTCGCCAAACAGGAATCCGGGCTATTGGTCTTAATGAAGGGGATCAGCTTGCATTCTGTGGTCTTAGTTCAGGAAATGATACGATTATTATTGCGAGTGCGCATGGGCAAGGCATTCGATTTAATGAATCGGAAGTTCGCCAGATGGGTCGTCAAGCCGCGGGTGTGATTGGAATTCGTTTGAAAAATGATGATTTTGTGGTTGGAATGGAGATGATTCCAGGAGATGCCAGTGATGATCAAGGTCTTCTTTTTGTGACGCAAAAAGGGTATGGCAAACGTACTCGGATTAATGATTTCCGCATTTCCCATCGTGGTGGATATGGAGTTCGCACTATTCCAGCCGATAAACGGAATGGGCCAGTGATTGGCGTTTGTATTGTGACTGTTGATTCAAATATCCTTCTCATTGATACGGTTGGTAAAATTATTCGTCTTTCTCCAAAAGAGATTCGCACTATGGGGCGCCAAGCAAAAGGGGTTCGCCTTATTCGCTTAGATAAAGGACAGCTACTTTCTACCGTTGCGGCTTTTGAAGAGATTGAAAAGGATGATGATGATTCAGATGACTCAAAAGCATCTGGCGGCTCCGGTGGTGGGACGGTAATACCTCGAATTCGAGCAGCTGAGCATGATACTTCTGAACAAGTGGATATTGCAGTTCAGTTTGATGCGTCTGAGACTTCTGATGTTCCTTCTGAAGCAACTGCGGATCAGGCAACTGATGCGCCACAAGCGATAGAAGTTGCACCAGCCGTAGAAGAACAGTCAGAGGAAGAAGTAGAAATGAAGCAAGAGGAACAGTCCGACTCTGCCAAAAGCGGAGTTCATCCTGAGTCTATCGAAGGAACGGACAGGCAAGCAATAATAACTCCAATGTTTACTCCTACTGATGAATCTAACAAAGAATGATATTACGCTTCTTCATTGTTCATTAATTAAAGATATTGGTCCTGCAGTAGTTCATATAATGCTGCAGGATTCTTCTATCGCAGATGATCTTTCTATTTTTTACTCGTTTACCAGTTCAGATTTTAAAAATCGATTCGGAATTCCAGCAAATACTGCCCAGCTTCTTACCAATGGTCTGCGGGATAAAAAACTGCTTGAAAAAGAATTAGCTTTGCTTGAAAAACATCCTGATATTTCTTGGATTTCTATTTTATCTGATTCTTATCCCGCTCTATTAAAAGAAATTCACCAGCCGCCTATTGGGCTTTATTATCGGGGCCGTGATCTAGCTGATTTTGATAGCTGTTTAGCAATCGTGGGTGCACGAAAAGGTGATTCATACGCAAGGCGCGTGATTGATTATATTGTGCCAGATTTAGTTGCCAATAAATGGTGCATTGTTAGTGGCGGTGCACGGGGCGTGGATAGTATGGCCCATCAAAAGACAGTCGATGAGAAGGGTGCAACCATTGCTGTTTTGGGATCCGGGTTATTAGAGCTTTATCCGCGAGAAAATGAAAAACTTTTTGAATCGATTGTTTATACTGGCGGCTCAATCGTGAGCGCTTTCCCTTTACAGATGCCGCCAATTCCACAAAATTTCCCTATTCGCAATCGCATTATCTCTGGATTGAGCAGGGGAACTTTGGTGGTCCAAGCGGCCAAAAGAAGCGGCTCGCTGATTACGGCCAATTGTGCCCTTGAGCAGGGCAGGGAAGTTTTCGCAGTGCCTGGGCCTATCGATGATACACTGAGCGTTGGTTGCCATAATTTAATTACCCAAGGGGCAAAATTGGTAGGATCCGCAGATGATATCTTCCAAGAAATGAGTGATACCTTCGTTCCAGCCAAAAAGGCGCAAAAAAGTATATTTGAGCCCGTTGCCCAGGATCCATTCCTAAGCTATTGCGAAAAGCCTATTGCGATGGAGCAATTAGCCAAAATAAGCGGAATTGGCCTTCAGGAACTGCAATCTAAGCTTTTCGACCTTCAGCTAGAAGGGAAGATATCTCAAAATTTTGCTGGATTATGGCAGCGGGTGTAATCACTTACTTCAAACATTACAAGTAGAAAGATTCGCTTTGTTTTTCCATGAAAATCTTTCATATAGCCTGTAATTATAATACTTTTTTGCCATAAATCCCTCATCTGATATACTTTCATTATATACTTAAAAAATTGATTTTAGGAGATAAAACGATGCCAGAGCCAAAACGCAAGCGCTCGAGAGCGCGCCGTGATAAACGGTTTGCAAACAAAGGAATAAAAGTAAAATCATTTGGTACTTGTGATAACTGCCAAGCCCCTAATTTACCACATACATTGTGCACATCATGTGGTTTTTATAAGGGTGCTAAAGTGATGACTGGAAAACTTGATAAGTCATTAAAGAAAGCTGAAGCAAAACAAGCTAAAGCCGCAGCTGCACCAGAAGCACAAGCGTAGTATTAGAT
>SDBT01015260.1_pt1 | contig 12215 bp, 14 predicted proteins | sample 2277101 | NCBI WGS metagenome assembly SDBT01 (sample SAMN10404973, study PRJNA504765) | marine sediment metagenome | isolation source: marine sediment core GS10_PC15, 103 cmbsf | place: Arctic Ocean: Southern Knipovich Ridge | collected 2010
CCTGTACTCCACCGCTTTTGGCCTTTGGTTGGACCTGACCCTGTTGAGGTTGATACGGTCCCATGTCTGTATTTTGTGGTACTGCTGACTTCCACCAATCTTGAAGGTTGGGTATATTCAAGTAACGTCCTAAGTCCTTAGTTACTAAATCTATATCAAGTGTAACACCCTGTTGAGCAGCCATTTGACTTACAGGCATTACCCATTGAGTTAGGAATTGAATTGTTTTTTGGTACTCAAGTGTGGGAGAATAGCTTTGCATTGAATAAGGTTCGATAGTAAAGTTGAAATCTTGAAAATCACCTTCCTTGGCAGCTTGGTCAAAAACAACGTCTAATTCAACTACACCTGGAATACGTTTCACTTCTGGCATATTTATCAGGGGGTCTGTCCAAAGTCTCCATGCCCACTTTCTCATTATTGATTCTGTAAAGTTATGGACCTGTACAACCATGTCCTCTAAAATTCTTGAGGCGTTTGATTGTAACATTTGCTCCTGTCCAAGTGTCTTAGCCTGAGCGTTTCTTCCACCCATTGTATATAAATTTCCACCACTGATGGAAAATTGATTTTCAAGGTACTGTATCCAGTTATAGCTTTCGGGATTTATTCCAGGGAATTGAACTTGCTGCATCGCGTCTACATCGTTTACTCGAACTGACTCTCTATCTCCCGCAGCAGCCACTCTTTTCATATCCTCAGCCGCATCAGCCGAATAAACTGTAATAGTTTTTTCGTTCTCAGCCTGGGTTCTCATCTTATTAGCAAGAACATTTACAGCCGTATCATACGAAGTCCAACCCCAAGCGGGAGGTATTGCTATCGGAGAATTTGGAAAATGTTTATAACTAAGTACGTCAAAAGGTCCACCTTCGGGACCGTCATGTTCAACAGTACGAAGAATATGTGGATAGGTTTCTGGAAGTATCGTAATTATTGTCTCCTCATCTGGAAGCCAAATGTCAATAAGTCGTGTCCACTCTCGCAGAGTATGAAAATCTTGAGAAAGGGTGCTTGGTTTTGATATATTATCAGGACTTTCATCCCCATGCAACTTGTGTGTTGGTTTTATTGCGTCTGCATGTTTGCTGCCAAAAAACTCTTTCGCGTAAGCGGTTGGCAAATAATAATAATGACCCTCTATTTCAAAATTTTCCCTGTTTCGTGCAGACACATCACCGATATAATCTGAATCATCAATCACATCTGTATATATTTGACCCACATCGTGCAAATAGCCGTTAAACTCAACTTCCTCCGCTTTCATTATGCCCGTTTTCGTTATACCCATACCGAACATGCTGTTAAAAATTGCAGGTCTCAAACAATATTTTGCAAATTTAATCTCGGTCATCAGGTGGTTTATAGCTAATTCAGTTGTATACGCCCAAGGTCGTAGTTGTGGTGTTTTACTTCTAACCATAACTTTAGGGTTATTCATAGAAAGGTATGGAACAACAATACTAATAGCTCTATCAGTAAAGTTTAATAAATGACCTTCGGTTTTATTTTCAGCATAGTAGTTTGCTGACCAATGACCTTCGCTATTACTAATGGAATAGTAATTCGCCGCCCATTGGTTCAACATCATTTTTCTGTGCAGTAAGGGTGTCCTATAGGCTTTTCGCCAAACCTTTGTGGCCTCTTGAACTCTTACAACAAATGGTCGTCTTACGTTAGTGTCTTGAACCCTACTCAATTCCCACACTCTCTCTCGTTAACACAAAGTTTTGTGAATTACCGTCACCAATGATTCTAATATTTTTAGTATCACCAAAATCTGTGATAGCTATTTTCATAATTTTAAGACCCCATCCAGAGGCTTCTTCTCTAAGTCCTTTCAATATCTCGTCCTTTAAAGCAGAAATATCCATACATTCTTTTTTTGTTTTTGATGTAACAAATTCTGTAATTGTACCAAGAGCAGTGTTCATTAAAGACTTATCATAATCTTGTACAGATAAGATAGCTTTAGAGGCATCTATAATTCTGTATGTAACTGCTCCAGAAATTAATACATTTTCCATGTCTTTTGTAAACAATGATTGACCTCTTAAATCTTTAACTTGAGGCATAATAGATATAACAGACATTTCGTGTACGATAGGCCAATAGATGTACCAACCTGGTCCTTTTAGTTTATAATATTTACCTAATGTGATTCTTATACCACTCGCGTCTGGCGTGATATAATACAATCTTGGTAACCAGGCAAATATTTTAGATATAAGTTCTCGCAACCATTCCATTATTTTAAAAACTTTCGTGTAGAATGTGGTTGATTCATTGCACGTTTTCTCTGCTCATGTCGCCACGCGAAACTACCTATCGGAATAGTTTTCTCCACCACAGCAGCAGCTTTTGGTTGTTCTTTCATAGCCAACAAAGCTAATCCCAATGAAATCACCCTGTCCCCATGACCGGCTTCTGCACCAGAATCCTCATCTTCGGATAAGCCGGAAGGTCCAATCTTTTTGTTTTCAAAGGTTATATAGGTTTCAAGTTCTCTTAAAGTTCTCTCATCACGTAGAATAAGAAACTTATCATTTGGCTTAGTCTGTAAGCCTCTTGCTAAAGCTAAGTCAAGTTCTTGCAATAAGTCAAATTTTTCTTTGCCCCCACTATGCCAGCCAAAGGTATTTTTTTTCTTACGTGTCTTTGCTCTTTCATTTACTCGTCTATACACAAAAGTAAAACCAAGTTTTCTACGTCTTTGGTCAAAAGCACCACCTGGTCCATTTTCTTCCCAAATCAAATAAGCAGTTCTTGATAAACCACCACACCATTTACACAAAGCAACAGCCTGGTCTGCAAAAGCATCTGGTGTGGTATTTGGACAAACCCATATTCCTATTTGTTCATTAGTATTTACATCTATAATCTGTGCGACAGAATTTGATGCTCCCGTCCCTCTTGATATATCACAATTTACAATATAATTGTGGTTTTGGTCCGGTCTGCCGTTGATAAGTTTACCCCACCATCTGAATCTACCACGACCACCTTCTATGAAGTTAGGACTTGTTACTCTTGGAATTAAACTATTACCTTCAACTTTTAATTTGAATTGTATCTCTCCTCTATATCTCGCAGGTTGAATAGTCTCTAATCCGATTCTCCGTAAAACTGCTGGAGCAAAAAACATGTCGCCAGCACCCATAGGGTTCCGGTCAACATTCTGTGCCATGCCTCTGCGTGTGCGTTTCTTTTCTTCTATATCATACCAAACTGAACGCCAACCACCTTCGTTGCCATCCCCGCCATCAGCAATAAACTTAATTCCTTTTATTTTACGTCCGAGGTCTGCCGGTAAGGTCAACAAATCTCTTTCAAACTCACTTAATTTGAAAGGCTCCATTGAATGTATTTTATCAAAAGCTTCTGGACAGATATTTCTGTAGTAGTCTATATCGCGTATTTCAACCACATCATAGTCTGGTGAGCGGTATATACCCTCATTTTTAACAGGGTTTCTTTCCCACGGCAATACGACTACACTAATCTTAGTACTTGAAAGTAATCTATTATAAGGGTGCCCTACCCCATAAAAGTGAGTAGAATTGTAAATAGTACAATCGGTTGTGTCTGGAAGGTTATCAACAATAGCTGCCGCCATCCTGTGTTCAATCCTACCATGCTCATCAACCAGAACAACTTTTCGTCTATCGCCTGCACCGAAGTTTTCATTAGTTGCCTCCCCATCAATAACAGCACTATTATCTAAATTCTCTAAATGCAAAAACGTCTTATAAAAATTAGGTTGCATCCACTTAGGCCAGTGAGTAATACCATAAATAACCTTGTGCATCAAACACTTATGGTCTCCTATAAGTTGACCTTTGGTTATTTCCACCCCTTTGTCAACGTACTCAGCTTTGCGTGAACCCATTAAAAGCTGACACTGTGGTTCAAATTTCCAGTAAAACGCAAACAGTTTACAGATTAATTCAGTTGCTCCTTCGTCTCTGGCTTTATCAATTAATAGGTCTTTACCATAGTCAATGTGTTCTTTTAGAGAGTCAACAACATCGCTTTGTGCTGGCCTTAAAAGGAAAGGAATATTTTTATACCCTCTTGGTTTCCTGGGGTCAAATGTAAAGCAACACAAGTTAAAGTAGAGTTGAGGTTTTGCGAACATCATTTCCAGAAAAACCTTCTGCATACTGTCATCTTTTGACAGTAACTGGTGAAAATCCATTCTAAACTGGATGTTCTCTTGCAGAGTTTTAGGTATAATTTCCAGTAATGTCTCTGGCGTATCAAACGCTTTAATCTGTATCAATGACTTTACTTTCTACTTTTTTTGCTTTGTCTAATTTATCAGCAGCTATCAGTAACTTACCTGCGAAGTCTTTAATCTGGTCGGCCTCTATTGTGCCTGTCAATTCCAGACTCATGCTTTTCTTTGTCTCGTTTACATTTATCGTTTTGGTATTGGAAAATTCATTTGGGGCCATATTGATTAAAAAGAAGGTCAATAACCCAGCATCGGGTTTCTGATATTTATGTACACGCTTTGTACACACCATTTCTCTTATATCGTTATTCTCATCATCCACACTATTAACTCGCTCTACCCAGGTTTCCTCGTCATAGTTGTAACCACAAGCAGCCCTTAGTCCCTTGGAAACAAGATAGGCTTTGGCGATAACTTTACCATTACTACAAGCCTTTTTAAATTGCGGGTATCTGTCTTTCCACGACTTTATAGTGCGGGGTCTTACATCTAGGGCATAAGCTAAATCAATCTCAGTAAAACCAGCAGCAACTAAACGTGCAGCTACCATAACGTAGTCATAATTAAATTTGGCTCTGCGTCTGACCTTATATATTTTCACAGGGTCATCGTAGTTCTGATAATCTTCTTTTTTAGCCTCAGTCTTGTTGAGTGGTTTCTTTGGGTGTTTGAGTCTCTCTGTCATCTTATGTATCCTGTGGCTTCTTGCATCTTACTGTTCCAGGTGTGCTTTCTGCGTCCCTCTTTCTCACAACATTCGATACACCAGCTATATAAACCAACCCTATCTTCTCTCTCAAAGAAAGAAGAATTAGGTTTTACTTCGTTGCAACGTGAGCATATTCTCACCTGAAAGTGCCTCACATAATTTCAAATATTGAAGTGCTTTTTGTAAGTAAAAATCACCACTATCTACTTTAAATTTACCTAAACCCAGGTTACACTCATCACAAAGTAGCCCTCTTATTTGGTCTGTAACGTGATTGTGGTCAACACTTAAAAGACACTTTAGTTCTGATTGGTGTCGTCTGCAGATAGCACAACGTCCGTCTTGGTCTAACACCATTCTATCATAAGTCTCAATAGACATACCATACCTAATTCGTCTATTGTATTTTTGCTTGGCTTTTTTTAAAACAGCTTTACCACGCTCACTACGATTATATATTTTTTGTCTTTTAGCTAAACTATCACGATTTTTTAATTGGTACTTTTTAAAATAGACTGCTTTACAAGACTTGCATTGTGAGGCTAATCCATACTTACCACCCTTACATGTGTAAAAGTACTCAGTAGTTGCTGGGTAAGTTACCTGGCATTTTGTACAAGTTCTGTTTTCCATATTATCGGACTCAATCATTTCCAAATGTTAAGATTGTGTCTTAGGGGGAGCGACCTTCTGTATCGACCTACTGCCCCCGACAAGACACTTTTAAAATATATATATCCCTCATACTAACATTATACCATAAATCATACGTGAAGTCAAGGGAAATCTTTAAGAAATCTTAATGTTTTATACATATTCTGTAAATAAATAAAGGTTAATCGTTATAACCATTACAATCGTTATATCTTAACATTCACCTTAATATAGTCTTAATACCTTCTTAATAGAATAATTGAGTAGTTTAACCCATTGCCCTTAGTAGATAGTCTCACAAAAACGTGTTACATAGTTACTTAACTTTTTAAAACTTTAGTTAATTATTTAAGAAACACTGTCAAACTGTAATGGTTGTAGGGGTTATAAGGGTTATTATAGCATTGTTCGTTATAAAACTGGACGTATGGACAGATTTATTTTATTTTTTCCTTGACATTTGAAGCGAATTATGTTATAATGAGTGTTATGAGTGTTATTCCTTTGCGAGCACGACGCGAGCACTCAACCAAGGATGGTTGTTAAAACTTAATATTGTCTGTTTTGCGTCTGAAAGATTCGCAGGAAAGAATCTTGAATATTATATTATAAGTATATATCTATAGTACTTGGGGATTTCGTTCTTGCTGCGAAATCTTTTTTTATTTTGACCATTTTTCCCTTGACTTTTGCCTTCAATTATGTTATAATGCACTTATGATGAAAGCGAAATTAAAATCCAGAAAGGCCTACTGTGATTAGGGAGACTAAAGATTGCTGGGAATGTGGCTCAGAGTTACCACGTTCAGAGTTCTATTATAGTAAAGGGTTTCCAGACGAACTATACCCTATCTGTATTTATTGTATAAGAGAGGTAAAAGAGAATAGAAGAACCCTAACAAGTGAAATCAAGGGATTAGGGAAATACCTATGATTAAGAGTTACATTACTACATACCAGGACTTTAGAGATTGGGTAACTTCACTCACTGTTGATAAACTCTCCCTGGATACTGAGACCACAGACCTCAATTATTTTAAATTACGTATGAGGGGATTCAGCCTTTGTGATGGCAAAAAAGCGTGTTATGTCAATGTTTGGGAAAATAAAGACCGTGAACTTATACTCGGTTATTTAAATTATTGTTTAAAACACCATAAGTCTTTTCAAAAATTGGTAATGCACAATGCTCCCTTTGACCTAAAAGTACTCCATAAAGAAGGTTGTACCGAAGTAACCTCTCAGATATTCTGTACCAAAACTGCTGCACATCTTATCAATGAGAATATACCTACTGGTCTGAAATACCTTGCAGAGCATATCTTACAGGTATCAGACACTCTGACCTATGAACAAGCAGAACGATATGGATATAACTCTCCAAAGTTTATAGAATACGCTACTAATGATGCTATATGGACCTGGCAATTACATGAGTATTTCAACCGTGTTCTATACCAACAGAAACTCGATAAACTATTCTATGATATTGAAATGCCTTTCCAATTTGTTTTGATGGACCTGGCTATTCATGGTGTACAAATAGATGGAAAAGAAATTGACCGGCTGGATAAGATTGTCAGTAAAGACATATCAGACATGGAGTTTCAACTCAGAGACATTGTAGGTATAAAATACCAAACACAAGGTAATCTATTCACGGAAGAAATGGAAGTATTGTCTGGTACTAATATGCGTAGTTCCCCACAATTAGTTGATATTATACAGAATAGACTTGGTTTGGTTATTGAGGAAAAGACTGATAAAGGTAACCCAAGTGTGGGTAAAGCTACCCTACTCAGACTAAAAGGACAACATGAGTTCATTGATTTGTTAAGAAAGTATAAGACTGCTGTTAAGTTAAGCAATGGTTTTCTTAAACCCTTTCCAAACTTCTACGATGCTGACGGTAGGGTACGAACCAGTTTCCATAATGGGGTAGCTGTAACTGGCAGACTCAGTTCCTCTAAACCTAATTTACAGCAACTACCTAAGTTAAACAAAGAGTACCCAATAGACTTTAGAGCTACTATAATTGCTCCAGAAGGTAAATCCCTCATAGTGGCTGACTATGGTGGACAAGAACTAAGGGTACTTACTCAGATAACTAAGGATAAAGGTTTAATAGACGCCTTCCAGAATGATAAGGATATTCACTTAGAAACTACCAACAAATCATTTGACCTTGGTATCCCTGACGAGTGCCTATACTCCAGACATCCTGACCATGAGAAGATTAAAAAGGAAAACAAGGCTGACAGGGATAAGACTAAGAACTGTGTGGTGTTTCCTATCATATATGGCACTACTGCCTATGGTGTGTCTCAGAGTCTTGCTGTATCTGAAGAAGTGGCCCAAGGCTATATTGATGACTTTCTTGACCTATACCCAGGTGTGAGGGAAGGTATTGAAAGATGTAGTGCTTATCTAAAGACGCATAAGTACGTATATACTCTATCAGGTCGCAGAAGAAGGCTTTATGATTTGACCCCCAAGGCTTTCCGACAGGCTTTCAATTTCCTGATTCAAGGGTACTCGGCAGATATGATTCGTCTTGCTGCGACAAATGTACGGAACGCTGGCCTGGCCCATCCTGAATGGGATATGAAGATTGTGTTAATTGTCCATGATGAAATTGTTGTTGAGGTGAATGATGAATATATTGAAGAAGCTAAGGCTGCTGTTAAAGAAGGCATGGAAAGTGCGGTGGAAATGGTAATCCCCTTGACAACTGAAATAGGTGTTGGTAAGAAATACTCGGAGGCTAAATAATGCTTAATATTATTTTACAGGTTCTAATCACAGTATTTGGTATTGCAGCTATATTCCTGCTCAGTACCAAAGGTAAGTGGTCCAGGGTGGGTTTTATATCTGGTTTGGTGTCGGATGTATTTTGGGTATGGTGGATACTGATTACAGGTGCTTACATCTTCCTGGCCTTTACCACAGTAAGGGTACTCTGTTATCTCAATGGTATACGTAACTATTACTTTGGAAAACCTGATTGTACTATGTATGAGATTATGAGGAAGTTTAAACATGCGACTAAGTGAAATGAAAATGATGGTCAAGGGTAAAATCTTGGTTAAAGCACCCATACTGGGTATTGCCAAGGTAGGTAGGAATGACAGGTGTATCTGTGGTTCCAATAAGAAATTTAAATTCTGTTGTTGGTCTAAGTATGAGGGATATGATGGAAAGAATTGATTTAGAAAAGTTTGCAGACCAGGAGTATGACAGCAGCAGGCAGATTGACATGGCAATCGCTGTCAACGAAATCATGGACTTTATGGAGAAGAATGTACCAGTAAGAAACGGTAAGTTATTCCATTGTCTAAATTGTGGACATAATACAGGTTATCCTGGGGACTTGGATTGTTGCAGTAGTCCGTCTTGGGTGGTGTTATGAGGTATATGAAAAATAATCGGTCGTATACCTTACCTCTTGAGGTAACTATCGTGTCTTGGGGTTACTCTGGCTATACTGTTCATATATGTTTTTGGAAGTACGTTGTTGAATGGCGATTTAAATGGCCTAAGGGTCGAATGTTACTGCATTGTGATGTTTATTATTTGTTGCCTTGTATTCGCAGAGACAAGGGGTTTATTTATGGAACACCACATGGAGACTTTGATTTTGATTCATTAGAGTTATGTTGGTTTAATAGACACTGGACAATTTGGAAAGGAAAACAGACATGATACCAATAATGTTAGTATTTCCAATGTATTTCTACTTAGTTGAGGACCAAGAGACCTTTGACTATATAGATAAGTACTTGTACCAATTTAGAATGTGTGGTTTAAATTAGAGGAAATGGTATGAAAGTAGTGATACTTAACTGCTGGAATTGTGGAACTCATCACAATATAGGTGCTTATATTGATGAACGTGGTCATATCCCAGTTCCACGTACAATCTGTGCCAAATGTCTAAATGAGCTGGATTATGAGATAAAGGAAACTGATGAAAGTAATAATAGCTGAAAGGGGTGTTATGAGAAAATTGCTTTGTTTCTTTGGTTTCCATACTTATAAAAATAAACTTGCTTTTAAGTTTAGAAGTGGTATAAATAGAATAGACTGTAGTGTGCATTACTTTAAAGTGTATGAACAAGTCTGTGTCCATTGTAATTATTGTCCTACTTGGGAAAGGTAGTTTATGTGTGTAGATAAACGTCTTGAGATTGAGTACTTGAAAGTAAAGTATGAGATAGAGGGTTTTGATACTGACATAATAGATTGGGAGTTACTTTTTCTAATAGAGCATAATCAAGACTCTGTATATCCACAATAGTATTTTTATTCTCAAAATTTTCAAATTTATGACTCGCTGTCTAACCAACCCACAGTACCATGCCTTATAGCACGATGAGGGCTACCTACGCCCCCGTACGTCCGATAACATCGTGGTCACGTCCGATAACACTATCCTCTGCGAAACGACTCACAGAGTCGCACACAACGTCCTATAACGCTACACACGCACTCACACACCGTAGTCCGATAATATCGCATACACGTCCTATAATACAACAGTGAGTACATACCACAACGTATTGAGTAGTCCATGTCTTTCTTATATTTCCCTTGCATTAGGTAGCGTCTTTTGGTATAATCTTCACAGTGGCGGCAGGCGTGGGCCTGTTGCGGGTTTTACAAGTTAATAGCGTTTAATGCAAAAGGGGTGTACTATGAAAGCAACAGTGAAAGACGGCAAATTATTCTTGGAACTGGACATTGCACCACAAGTTTCAGCAAGTGGTAAATCAACAGTGGTGGCGTCAACACGCGGTAACGTACAGACGGCTTGCCAGTACAAGGGTAGCAACATCACCATAGGTGTTAATGCCTATGTCCCTATCAAGAAGTAGTCGAGTAGCAATACTCAGGTGTGAGTCGTCAATCGACGGCTCTATCCTGTGTGTTTTTACTCAAGGAGTCCGATAATGTTAAACGACTGGCTTAAAATAGCGTGGTTGACGTTTTGGGTGTATTTATGCTTATGTTAAGGGGAAATTATGAGAGAAAATGAGTGTTTGGGTTGCTGTGATGATTGCACCCTTGAGTGTGCAACAGCAGATTTACCCAGTGATGAGAGTGAAATTGACCACGATTTACAGCTTGATGATTAAGTAGAAATACTGGGGTTGTGCCACTGTAGCTGATGGCACTCCCTCAGTAGTTTTACGCAGGAAATAGGTTTGCTCTTTGACAATATGAGTCCGATAATGTCTGGATTTATGGCGAGCTTTCTAACCAACGTCCGATAATGCTCAATTCGGGTGTAAAAAGAGAGATAGTCCGATAATGCCAGATTGCGGAGAGGGTCCGATAACGCATAGCGTTTACGGGCCAGAGATCCGATAATACACATCAGGACGACGAGAGAACGTCCGATAATAAGTGTGTGCGGAGAGAATGTCTGCCAAAATGGCAGGACAAGCGGAGAGAGTCTGCGTCCGATAATGCAAAGCATCACGGGCCGTAGGTCCGATAAGTCGAGATTAAGTCCGATAATAACGTGAGAGGGACATTTTACGTCCGATAATAACATGAGAGAGTAAATGTACGCTGTCATAATGGCAGGCGTAAACGTCCGATAATATGTTGTTTTAATAGGGGATTATGATGATTACACATGAAGAATCAGAACAGTTACAGGAAGATTTGATTGCTTACCTTGACACGTGTCCAGAGGATTTGATTGACATACTGTGTCAAGCCGTAGTGAATTACCACAACAGTACTCAGTAGATAAAATCGAAAGTTATGTTACTCTGATAGGGGAAATGACATGATTGATGAGATTAAGCGTGATGATTTGATTTTATGTGCTAAGGTGGGTTTGATAGGACTTGTGTTAAGCCTACTGACTGTGTGTTTACTTTAGTTACAGTTAATTAAGGTTATGACGATTAGGGGAAATGACATGAAAGATTGGGAACAAGACGTATTATTTTGGGTGGTAGCTTATGCTATAGTTATGGTAATTGTAGCATGTGTAATTGGTGTTTAGTCGCAGTTAAGAGGAGGTTTGTTTCATCCTCAGAATTAAAAGTGTTAATACTCAGTTAAATGTGGAGAATACTTATGAAACCTTGTACACACTCTACACTGAGAACAACCATACTTTGTCTTTATTGTGGACAATGGTTGACTCAAGCAGAGGAATACTTCTTGCAAAGTGAATGTTCAGACTGTGACTACCACAGAGTCAGACTTTATTTGTACGGAAAGGTAGGTGATTATGAAGTATGTACGAAATAGGTATTTTTACAAGCTGATTGTGTTAAGTGTTGTGGTTTGGGTAATACAGGCTCTCGTAGTGATAGCGTTGATTGCTGCGGGAATATGGGTGGGTTTGTGGCTTATGTGATTCATCTGCGAACTGTAACGACTATAACGATTGAAAGGATTATGATGACTATTGATGTGCTTATTTACAAATTGAAGCAGTTTGACAAAGACCACACCGTTGAAATGGAAATAGACACGGAGTGTAATTGTCTAAAAGTAGGTAGTTCCATCCAAGATGTGCAATGGAAAGACGGTAAATGTGTCTTGTATGGTTGCGACTATCCGTAACAATACTCAGGCGATGGGTGCAAAGGA
>SDBT01015261.1_pt1 | contig 12215 bp, 6 predicted proteins | sample 2277101 | NCBI WGS metagenome assembly SDBT01 (sample SAMN10404973, study PRJNA504765) | marine sediment metagenome | isolation source: marine sediment core GS10_PC15, 103 cmbsf | place: Arctic Ocean: Southern Knipovich Ridge | collected 2010
CGACACCGCGAGACGACCGGTTAGGCAAACTTTGTCGCTTTTCGTAACTAGGTGTGAGGGCCGTGCGTTAGGGGCTCGAAAAAGTTCGGCAAAAAGCCGCGATTCCGCCCCGCTTTGCTTAAGCGATCCGGCGTGAGGACCGATGACATATCAGCGGAAGTACAGGAGGCCACGATGCGCTCGACGAAGTTCCGATGCCCGAATCCAGACTGCCGAGTCGTTCTCTCCATCCCCGCCCAGGTGCAGGGTCAGCGCGTCAGGTGCGCGGGATGCGGGCAATCGTTCGTCGTTCCACCGGCCGCGCTGAAGCCTCGCAAGTCTGCGGGACAGAAGACCCGCCGATCAAAACGCGATTCCGGCCTGTCCGACGCAGCGTAATCCGCCCCTCTGCATATCCCCACGCCGCGTGTTCTCATCATCATCCGCGATGACCACGAGCCTGTTCTACTCGCCGTGGAATCGGATCGGCGTCTCCGCAGGCCTCGTCGCCACTCAGGGGCGAAAACGGCTGAAGAAAAGCCGACCAAATCAAAGATATAGACAACATGGCGAAGCTCCTGACGGATGAGACTTACGCGGTGCTGGGGCGGTTGGTGGCCGTGGACAACAGCGGGCTGGTCGGGCCGATGTTCACACTCCGCCTCCCGCCGACCACCTTCGACGTCCAGCGGCCGGGAAGCTACATCGACTTCCCGCTCCTGGACGTCAAGCGCAAGACGCTCCAGAAGCGCATCGGCGTGGGCGACGAGCTTCAGGTCATACTCCACGCCGCCGCCGCGAGCATCGCCAACGGGACGCGCAACGAGATGACGTTCGACATCGCACCGCGCGGGAAGTCCCCCCGCATCAGCCACTGCCGGCGAATCTTCGACTCGTGCAGCCCCATCAACGGGAAGGTCGTGGAGAACGACGGGCATCACACGATCGTCGTCAACGCCGGATTCCCCATCGTGGTCTCGCTGCCCCAGCACAAGCCCACCCAGACCCGGCAGATCAAGATCAACGCCTGGATGACGCTCTGGTGCTGCCCGCCCACGCACGGAATAATCCTCGGGAAGGCGTGAGCAGGAAGGATCGGAGGGGCGATCCCGCATATCCCGTTCCGGATTGCGTTTCCCCCGGTGCGCCTCAGGGGGAATCTCCCAAAACTCCCAGCGCCGATAACGAGTTACACCCTCCCGACGATGCGTGTACAATTCCGTCCGTGTGATCGCACTGCGCAGTGATGTTTCAGCGGGGCGGCATCTCGATATGTCTGTGCGGTTCCGGCGAACCGCGACCGACGGGTAAGGGCGCGTGTTGATGAGAGGAGGCGGGAGAAGACGGAGACGCAGGTGGTGGCAGCGCGTGCTTCGCGCCGCGGCGGTCTTGGTGCTCGTGGCGACCGGAGCCTACGTGGCGCTGCCCGTCTGGGCGCCGACCGGGTTGATCAAGGGGTACATCGCCGGGGAGATGTCCCGGCAGATGGGGGTGGAGGTCCAAATCGCCGGCATGTCGTTGAGCTGGTCGGACGGTGTGGAACTCCGCGACCTGCGGATCGCCGCACCAGAGGGATTTCCCACCCAGCCCATGGTGCTCGTCGAACGCATTCGGACGGACCTGGCGCCGCTGGATATCCTGTTTCACAAGCGGATCGAGTGGATGGTGCTCGAGCGCCCTCACGTCTTCGTAGACGTCAACCCTGACGGAACCGTCAACCTCGCCGTGCTCGAAAACCTCCGGTTCGACGTCGAAGCTCAGCGCATCAGCGTCCGCCGGGCCGACGCTGTCATCCACCTGCCCCCCCACGACACGCTGCTCCGGGTGCGGATCAGCGACGCTGAGTACATCGCCGGGCGCCTCCAGAAACTCGGGCGCGTGACCGTCTCGGCCGAACTCGATCAGAAAGGCCGCCCCGCCCCGGTATCGCTTCGGCTGTCGGCGGGGAGCGAACAAATCGTGGCCGCCGACGCGATATTCAACTTCGCCAACATCGACATGGGGCAGTTGCAGCTGCCCAAGCTTCTGGGCTTGCCCCTCAGGAAGCTCAGCGGAATATGCCGCGGATCGCTGAACCTCCAGATCGACCGCCAGGGGATGGTCGATCAATTCAGCTTCGACCTGCAGATCCGCCAACTCGACGTCCAGCCGGCCGAAGGGCCCGACCTGCCCATCATCGACGAAGCACACCTCCGCATCGCCGCCGCCTACGACCCGCTGACCGGACACCTGGACGTTCAGTCGGCCAGCGTGCGGCTGCCCGGGGTGGACCTTGCGGGGCGCGGGTCGGTGTTCACGGACAACGGGAAGGGGAGGTGGCCGGCGGTGAAGGTGCTGGAGCTGGAGGGGCAGGTGCATCCGAAGCGCCTTGCGGCGCTGCTGACGGGACGAGGTGAGCTTGCGGGCGGGCTGGAGGTGGACGGTCCGCTGCGGGTCCGATTCTCGATGGCGCACGAGAAGGCGCTGCTGACGGCTGACGTGACGATCGATGGCTCCCTGGCATCGATTCGCCGCCATGGGCGCGAGATCAAACCGCCCGGGGCTCGCCTGGATATCTCCCTCGCGCTCGAGCTGGACCCGAGAAACTGGCAGTTGCGAGTGGACAAGGACCGGACCCGCGTGGTCCTGGGGGAGAACACCTTCGGCGGGGGGGGGACGGTGCGCGACGTACGCCGCCTCGTCGAGCTGCTCGACCCCCGCAAGGGTGCCCCCTCCGTGGAGTCCCTCCTGCGCTGCCTGGGCCTGCTGGACTGCGACGGGTCCTGGGAGATTCGCGACCTGCAATCGCTGCGCAGGCTGCTCCCCCCCTCCGCGCTGCCGCTCGGACCCGTCCGACTCCAGGGGCGCATCGCCGGTAAGTGGTCGGTCACACAGTCCGCCAGTACGCACGTGCAGATAGGCGTCTCGGTCCCCGCCGAGACGCAGCTCACCATCGGCGATCTGTTCGTCAAGGAGGCTGCGGCCCCGCTGGCGCTGGACGTAAGCGCGGAGATTGAGTCCCCCGGACCCACCGTCCGGGGGTTCGCCGCCGAGCTGGCGATAGGCGAAGGGCGGATCGGAATCGACGACGGGACGCTGACGTTCGCAGCGGATGAAGGTGACGGGCGAAAGATCGAGGCGACGGGAAGGTTCAGCGGAGAGAACGTCGAGTCGATACTGGCCTCCATCCCCGGACTCGCCCGACCCCTGGGTGGGGCGGTGCGGGGCAAGTTGAAAGGGAGGTACCACGCCCGACTCGCGGGGACACGGCAGCTCCTGGGCCTGCGGGCGGACCTGAGAGACCTGGATCTGGACGCCGGGCGCTTCTTCCACAAGCCCGCCGGGCGGGAGGCAACGCTGACCGGCGAGCTCATCCGCGACCAGGAGGCCGCGTGGGTGGAGAGGTACCGGTTGGCGCTCACGACCAGGTTCACCGGGGCGGAGATCACCGTCGAGCTGACCGTTCCGGAGATCGGGCGGCTGGACGCCGGGTTCGCAGCCACAGTGAAGGGACGAATCGAAGATGCGCGCCGGGCTGCCGACTCGCTCCCGCTGGTAGCAGAGGCGCTTTCCGGAGGGCGAGTTTCCGGCCCGATGACGTTCACGGGCGCCGTCCTCTGGAGAGAGGGACGGGCGACGGGGCAAGTGTCGTGTAACGCCGACGACCTGTCGTTCGTCACCGCAGGGCGGACCGAAAGATCGAAGGAACGAGGCGTCCCGCTTCGCGCGCACCTTCGCGGTGGATTTGCCCAGTCCGAGGATGGGCGGATACTGGCGAAGGTTGACGAGGCGCGGGTACGCTTCGGAGGGAGCAGGCTCGAGATCTCGGGCGAGGCGACCGTCGGTCCGTCGTGGCGAACGGACGAGTGGAAACTGTATCCCCCGCCCGGTCTGGAGGCCTTCAACGCCGACGCCCGCATCGAGCTGTCGATCGACGATTCGCTGACGGGGATGGTCCCCGAGCTGGGCCCGGCGATTCGGCGACACGGGGTGGGCGGGACAGTCGCCGGTTCGGCGGAACTTCGCGGCAGCCGGGACCAGCTTTCTATCCTGTCGCATTTCGACGCGAACGCCCTGACCGTGGAGCATTTCCACCCGCCGAGCGAAATAGAGAGCCTCCTCCCCCGCCGCATCAAACTCGGCACGCTGGTCAAACCTAAGGACCTCCCCGCCCAGGGCGATCTTGAGCTGACCATCGCGGGCGACCTTTCGCGCGTGCAGGTAAACAACTTCCGCGCGCAGGTGGGCGGGGTGTCGCTGCTGGCCGATGCCCTGTGGCGGCGGGCGGATGCGGGCGATCCGTCCGGTACGGATGGCCAACTCGAGGCTCACCTCGCCGTACACGTTAAACGCGCCGAGACGCTCGCCCAACTGGCGCCTTCACTGGAGCCTTACCAGCTCCACGGCGATCTCTTCCTGGAATGCCAGCTCGCCGACGACCCCCGCGGGGGCCCGCGGATCGAGGTGGCGAACTTCCGGACCGATCGGTGCGGCGCCCGCTATCGCGGGAAGGACGTGGAGATCGCCGGTGAACTGTCGCTGCGGGATGTGCGCCCGAGCGAAGATGCAAATGAGGTCCCCCACGTCGGGCACCTCCGGACCGACGGGCTGGAGCTTCGCGCGGGAAAGAATCGCTGCTGGTTGATCGCCGACCTGACCGGAATACCCGATCGGATCGCGGGCGAGTTCCACCTGCTCGCCGAGCACCTGGACGACAAGGACCTGCTCGACTGGCTTTCGACGGAACGGGAACCGCTCGCACCTCCCGACGAAGACGCGCAGTCTCCATCGCCGGACCACTCCCGGCCGCGCGAGGTCAAGACGCTCGAAGAACGCACGGGCGAACTGATCGACGACCTGCGAACCTATCTGCTGAACGCCCAGGTTCGAGGCCGCGTGAGCATCGAGCACCTCCGGACGTTCGATCCATCCGTGGACCGCGTCTACGAGGCGCGCCAGGTGGAGGTGCGGATGGCAGCCGATCGCGGGCACACCACGCTTGCATACGCCGCCGGGCTCAACGGGGGGACGATGCGGACACGCTACGACGTCCGCCTCGCCGACCCCGCGCCCATCGTCGCCTACGAGACTTCCATGCGCGACGTGATCGCCACCGAGAACATCCAGCCGCAACTGGCGAGGTACTTCCCCGGGAACACGGTCTCGGGGCTGTTCAACCGGACGGAGACATCGACCGTCCCGCTGCGCGACCTGCTGAGCAACCTGCTCGATCCCCACCGCCCGCTGCGCCCGACGGGCACCGCCAAGACCATCGCCACCGACGGGCTGCTCGAAGGCCGCGCCGCTCCCAAGTTCGTCACCGGGATATTCCCGGGGCTGAACCTGGCGAAGTATCGCTACAAGAAGATGACCAGCTTCGCGACGTTCCGCCCGGACGGGGTGGCCGACAACGACATGGTCTTCAGCGGACAGACCTACGACATGTACATCAAGGGGACGACCGACCCGGACAACATCGGACACTATGAGGTCGGGGTGATCCTCCTGGGTTCTCCGCAGTCGGCCGAGTGGAACCACCTTTACAGGCTGGGGAGGGTTCCGATCTTCAAGCTCAAGGCTCGCATCGAGGGCGGGAAGATGCACGACGAGGAGATAAACTATCTCTGGCCGACCGAGACCCTTCGCGTGATCTTCCTGGAGAACAACATTTTCTATCGCCTCTGGCTGACCGGGAAGAAGTGACCGGAGCGGTCCGGGGGGGACGCAGATGAGGTCATCGGGCGACATCCGAATCAACATACCTGTCGCCAGAACGGGAAAACCCGGTAGAATACTCGTAGGAGCTTTTCGTATGCGCGCGCGAGGAAATCGATCCGGCAGCGACCTGTTCATCGAGTACACGCTGCGCATGACAAAGGGGCGGATCCGCCTGGTCGCCCTGGGCGGGGCGCTGCTCGGGATGCTGGCGGTCGCGGTGGCGATGCTGCTCGCAGTGGTGATGGGCGATCACCTCTGGTCGGGCGGGCTGCCCGGTTCGGTGCGGGCGGTCGTCCGGTGGGCGCTGGTCGCGATCGAGCTGGCGATGGGCGCTGTGCTGATCGTCCTTCCGCTGGGGCGGCGGATCAACGACCTGTACGTGGCGAGGCTGATAGAAAAGGCCCACCCGGACTTCCGCAACGACCTGACGTCGGCGTTGGAGTTGACGAACGACCCGCACGCTCATCCGGGGACGGTGGCGGCCGTCAAGCGCCACGCCGCGCGCGAGGTCGCCATGACCAACGTGGAAAGCTCGGTCGCGACGCGTGGGATGCGGCGAGGGGCGATCCTCCTTTCCGTCGCCGCCGTTGCGCTGGGGATCTACTGCTTGCTCTCGCCCAAGCCCGTCCTCCCGTCGATCTACCGGGCGTTCGGAGACGACAAGACGCCCGCACCCACCTACACCCGGATCGTCGCCGTCGAACCGCCCTCCGATGCGGTCGTGGTGACCGGGCAGAAGGTGATGTTCTCAGCCGAGATAGCGCACCCCCGCGGACCGGCGACAGTGAGGGTCTCGCGGGACGGTGGGCGCACGTTTCTGACCGGCGATACGCTGACGATGCGCAGCGATGGATCGACGCCGGTCGGGGCGGATCGGTTCGCCGCCGAGTGGATCGCGGGGGCCGACCCGGAGGGGATCGCCGTCTTCGAGGTCACCTGCGGCGACGCCCATCCGCACCGCCGCACGCTGAAGGTCCTCCCCGCTCCGGCGCTCCGCAGCATCGAGGTGAGCTTCGACTGGCCCCCGTATACCGGCCGCGGGACGACCGGCAATCGGACCGGGCACGTCGAGGGCCTCCCCTCCCGCCCGAACGACGCAGTCCCCGGAACGAAGGTGACCGTGCGCGCGAAAGCCAACCTCCGCGTCGATTCGGCGTCGCTGATCTTCGACAGCGCAACCCCCGTCATCATGAAGACGGACCGCCCGGAGATGAGCGGGCAGTTCGAGGTCGCCGGCGACGACCGGTACCGCATCGTCTACAAGGGACAATACGATTTCGTCCGCGGAGAGTCGATCCCCTACGAGATCAGGGCGATCCCGGATTCGCCTCCGGAGATTCGCCTGACCGAACCTGTGGGGCGCGTCGAACTGGCGGAGAGCGACTCGCTCCGCCTGGGAGGGGAGGCGTCGGACGATTTCGGGCTCGCCGGGCTGACGCTGGTCTGCGAGCGGGACGGATCATCGCGGCGAGTGGAGCTGGGGAGCTTCGCGGAGCCCGGAGCGGGGTCCCGGTCGATCGAGAGGACCATCAAGGTCTCCGACCTGGGACGAGCGGGCGAGAGGGTGAGGTGCTTCGTCGAGGCGACCGACTTCCGTCCGCCGGGAGGACAGGTGGGGCGGAGCGAGACCTTCGAGTTGATCATCAGGGAACCCGACCGACCGCCGGAGCCGGAGCTGACGACGGAGACCGAAGAGAAAGAAGAGACCGAAGAGAAACCCGACGAGCTGGAACCGTCGAGTATTCCCGGGGAGCGGCTCGCCTCCGGGGATACATCCGCCCGCAGCGCTGCGTTGAAGGAGTTGCTTGGGATGGCTCGGCGGGATGCCAGGACGCTGGAGATACTTTCCAGGCGCCTGGAGACCGTGGAAGGCGGCGACGACAGGGAAGGCGGCGATCAGCAGGGGCAAGGACAGGGCGAAGGTCAGGGGCAGGGACAAGGGCAGGGCGAAGGACAAGGACAGGGCGAAGGCCAAGGCCAAGGACAGGGACAAGGTCAGGGTGAGGGACAAGGCCAAGGTCAAGGTCAAGGGCAGGAACAAGGTCAAGGCCAAGGTGAAGGCCAAGGTGAAGGACAGGGACAAGGCCAAGGTGAAGGTCAGGGCGAAGGCCAGGGCGAAGGCCAAGGCCAAGGCGAAGGTCAGGGTGAGGGGCAAGGTCAAGGCCAAGGACAGGGCGAAGGCGAAGGACAGGGTCAAGGTCAAGGCCAAGGACAGGGCGAAGGCGAAGGACAGGGTCAAGGTCAAGGCCAGGGGCAAGGTGAAGGCCAGGGCCAAGGACAGGGACAAGGCCAAGGTGAAGGTCAGGGACAAGGGCAAGGACAGGGCGAGGGGCAGGGGGAAGGTGAGGGACAAGGTCAAGGTGAGGGAGAAGGTCAAGGGGAGGGACAAGGACAAGGACAGGGCGAAGGCCAGGGACAAGGTCAGGGGCAAGGTCAAGGCCAGGGCCAAGGACAAGGTCAAGGCGAGGGACAAGGCCAAGGACAGGGCGAAGGCCAAGGTGAAGGTCAGGGGCAGGGTCAGGGACAAGGCCAAGGTGAAGGTCAGGGACAAGGACAGGGACAAGGCCAAGGTCAGGGCCAGGGACAAGGTCAAGGTCAAGGTCAAGGCCAAGGGCAGGGACAAGGACAAGGTGAGGGTCAGGGGCAAGGACAGGGCCAGGGCTCCGGCGCGGCCGGGATGCACGATGGGATGGGCGGAGGCGACCCGAACGCGGGTCTGGCGTCCAAGAGGGGCGACGTGGACATCCCCGAAGCCGACCAACCGACGCCCGAGCAGAAGGCGATGCTGAGCGTACTCGGGCGCGCGATCGACGAGGGCCGCAAGCAGATTCGCGGGGGCGAGGTGGATGAGGAACTGCTCAAGCAGCTCGGGATGAGCGCCCCGCAGTTCACAGCCTTCGTCGAGCGATACGAGGAGATGTTCGGTAAGGTCGCATCGATCCCCCGCTCGACCGCCCGCCCGTCGGGAACGGTGCGGGGGGCGTTCCTGCTGACCGGCGCCGAGACGCTCCAGAAGGGGCGAGGGTTGGACTCGCGGCTCCGAGGAATCAGGGGCGCCGAGAAGCTGACCACCGATGAGATACGGAAGCTCTACGAATCGCGAGCGGCGAAGGTCTCACCAGAGTATCGCAAGGAGGTGGAGGCGTACTTCCGAGCGATCAGCGAGGAAGCCTCCACCCAAACGCCCGCCACCCGCCCGGCAGAATAGACAGAAAAGGGGTCAGGAACCTTTTTCTCGCTCCCTGGCATCCGCATGGTTCACAGCGTGATACACGGTCCCGCCGACACGCGCTCTGGGCACTCGAGAAAAGGGGTCAGGAACCTTTTTTCCGCTCCCTGGCATCCGCGTGGTTCACGGCGTGATACACGGCCCCTCCGACACGCGCTCTGGGCACTCGAGGGATGCCGAGACACGGGCTCTCATAACTGAATCAACTGGAAAAAGGTTCCTGACCCCTTTTCTCCCAGGCCGCTTCCTCGCCGCTGAACAGGCGGATGCGCTGCTTCTTGTATTCGCGGAGCGTCCGGAGTTCGGCGCGGCGCGCCAGACCGGTCTCGGCCGCGAGCTCGGCGACGGTCATTTCGCAGTCCTGTCGCGACCGCCCGTGAATCATCGTGTAGAGGTTGTAGGACCAGTCGGGGGCGCATGGGCGGAGGAAGCAGTGGCTGACGGCGGGGTGTTGGGCGCACTTGGCGCCGGCGGAGTCGGCGGCGGGCTCGGAGACCTCCCAGGCGACCATCACGTTCGCCTTCGCCCCCGCACGCTGATGGTGGAGGACGGCGGCGTATCGGCGAAGGTAACCGGCTGCGAGCATGTCGGCGGCGTGAACGAGCAGCACGTCGGCGTCGAGCCCGGCGCCCTCCGCTACGGGCGCGAACGGATCGGAAGTGTTGGGCAGGTCCGCTTGGAGCGCGGCAATCGCCCGGACCTGCTCCTCGGTAAGGTCTACCGCGGGAGAAGGAGGGGGGCCGTCGGGCACATCGGTTTGGGGCGAGATTCGGTCACTCTCGGCGGGGTCGAACTCTCCGAAGCGCACGTAGAGCTTGTATCTCTTCAGGGCGGGGAGCAGCAGATGCGATTCGGCCCCCGCCCCCCGCGCGAGCGCATCCGCCGTCCCGCTCAATCCCAGCCCGCTCCGCGGAGAGACAGCCAGCGTGAACCAGAGGTTGTACCGACCTTCCCGATGGTAGCAGTGCGAGACGCCCGGATGGGCGGCCGCGGTTCGCCCGGCGTGGTCCAGGCGTTCATCGGCGACCCGCAACGCCACCAGCGTCTGATCGTATCCCAGGGACGCAGCGTCGAATATCCCCGATATCTCGCGGATCAGCCCGCCTTCGGCGCGCAGGACCGACAGGCGATCGAGGAGCGCGGGCTCGTCGGTATCGAGTCTGGCCGCCATCTCAGCGTAGGGCTCGCGGACAAGCGGGACCCCGCTCTGGAGGAGATGAAGCAGGCGTCGGTCGGACTGTGCATCCTCGGGCATCTTGGGTTTGCGGGAGTTGCGCGGCCGATGGGAAGGCGCAGTCTGCAGGAGGTCACATTTCCCACATCTCCGGCTGCGAGCGGATCCCCTTTGGCGGCGAGAGTATCTCGTGGAAGACGATGGCCTCGCGGGCTCGTCGGCGGTCGGTAAGATCGACCGTGACGCCGGCGACGGGCTTGATCGCCTCGACGGTGATCTCGTCCCTGCGGACCGCCGGGCGAATGCTGACGAGCCTGGCCTCGATCGCCGCGGTGTCGGCCTCCTCCGGGGTGGCCGCCGTCAACCGCCTCCGCCTCGTCCGTTCCAGCTTCGCCAAGCGCGACTGAAGGTGGGCGATCTCTCCCTCGACCCCGCTCGCAAGGGATTCGGTGGAAGGTGTCAGCTCCAACGGAGGAGGGACGGGACGGTGCGGGACCGCCGGCGGGATCTGCCGGGCAGCGCCCGGTTGGACCGGCTGCGGTGGTTGCGCCGGAGGATAGCGCCTCTCGGGCGGCGGTGGAGCGGGTTGCGGGACTTGTCGGGCGGCGCCTGGTTGGGCGGGCTGCTGCGGTTGCGGCGCCGGAGGATAGCGCCTGTCGCGCGGCGGAGGAGCGGGTTGCGGGACTTGTCGGGCGGCGCCCGGTTGGACCGGTTGCGGCATGGGCGGATAGCGCCTCGCGTCCTCCTGCGGCGCGGGCCGTTGCGGTTGCGGCCTAGCACCCGGAGCGGGGGCGTACGGTTCGCCCGGCACCTGCTCCCGCTGTTGGACCGGACGGATACCAGGGGCCTCCGTCCCCGCCGCCTCCCGCCGGCGACGCTGCTCGTCGGATCGCCGTGCGGCGGCCTTCTGCGCCAACTTCTCGCCCACCTTCACCAGGATGCTGAGCCCCATCACTACGATGACGATGATGATGGGGACCCATCCCCTCGTCCCCTCTTGCGCCAGAATGTCCATCCAAGCGATCATGCTCACCGGCGTCCGTTAGTTCGTGCCCTTCCCCTTCGGTTCCTCACCTCCGCCGATGCTGTCGCGCATCTGGGTATCGGCCTGGATGTTCCGCATGCGGTAGTAGTCCATGATCCCCAGGTTGCCCGCGCGGAACGCCTCCGCCATCGCCTTTGGCACCTCCGCCTCGGCGAGGACGACCTTCGCGCGGTTCTCCCGGACGAGGGCCTGCATCTCCTGCTCGCGCGCCATGGCCATGGCGCGGCGTTTCTCGGCCTCCGCCTGGAAGCGTCGCTTGTCGGCCTCGGCCTGGTCGGCCTGGAGCTTGGCGCCGATGTTCTCTCCGACGTCCACATCCGCGATGTCGATGGACAGGATCTCGAACGCAGTCCCGGCGTCCAGGCCCTTGGCGAGCACCTGCTTGGAGATGTTGTCGGGGTTCTCCAGGACCTCCTTGTACGTAGCGGCCGAGCCGATCGTCGTCACGATGCCCTCGCCCACGCGCGCGATGATCGTCTCCTCGGTCGCTCCTCCGACCAGGCGATCGATGTTCGCCCGCACGGTCACGCGGGCCTTGGCCCGGACCTGGATACCGTCCTTGGCGACCGCGTCGATGGTGGACCTCCCGGCGGCGGGGTTGGGGCAGTCGATGACCTTCGGGTTCACGGAGGTCTGGACAGCCTCGAGGATATCGCGGCCGGCGAGGTCGATGGCGGTCGCTGTCTTCCACGTAAGTTCGATGTTCGCGCGGTTTGCGGCGATCAGCGCGGTGATCACGTTCGGGACGCGGCCGCCGGCGAGGTAGTGGCTTTCCATGTCGCGGGTGGTGAGCTGCAGGCCCGCCTGGACCGCGCGAATCTTGCTCAGGACGATCACGTGCGGATTGACCTTTCGCAGGCTCATCCCGATCAGATCGAACATCGTCACCTCGGCCCTGGCGAAGTACCCCTGGATCCAAAGCTTGATGAACCGCCCGACCAGCGCCATGAGGACCAGAGCGATGAAACCCACCGCTGCGATAATTACCCATCCGACCGTTCCCAGTGCAAGCATCATGATTCTCTCCCTGATCTCGATGATTGAATGATGCGATTCGCCATTAAGCTCACCGTACCCGCTTCCTTATACTG
>SDBT01015262.1_pt1 | contig 12213 bp, 9 predicted proteins | sample 2277101 | NCBI WGS metagenome assembly SDBT01 (sample SAMN10404973, study PRJNA504765) | marine sediment metagenome | isolation source: marine sediment core GS10_PC15, 103 cmbsf | place: Arctic Ocean: Southern Knipovich Ridge | collected 2010
ACTTGATGTTGAAGTACAAGATCCGCCACCAACTACTGAACTCAGAGATACAATTGAAGATGAGGCTCCTTTCTATCGAGGTGAATCCAATGTGTAAATGAAAAAAGCTCAGCGCAATAAAATCCTATTTGGCCTTTTGACCTCTGTCCTGCTCAGCATACTGTTTTTGGGCATGATGGAGCGTAATGTTTTTTCTACCATCCATTTGAAGATCAGTAATTTCTTCTATTTTCAGGGGGTAAATGAGGCCTCGGAGGATATTGTGATTGTGGCTATTGATGATAAGTCTTTTGAAGTCGCTAACGCCAGTGAGCTGGGTACTCTTACTTTTAGTAAGGCTGATTACGCGCGGGTAATCGAGAATCTGGAGGGCGCGGGCGCAAAAGTTATTGGGTTGGATGTGATTTTGTCAGAGGCTACGAACCCTGTGGATCAGGCTGTTTTGGTGGCCTCGTTGGAAAAATATGACAATGTGATTTTAGCGGCCGAACCCAAGACACCAATGACAACCGGACTTAAGCCGCTTCCTGAGTTTTTGGAGGCTCAACCTGGAAATTTGGGGGCTATTTTGTTTGAGCCGGACAAAGATAACGTAATTCGTCGCCAGCATTTGTTTTTTGAAGATGAAAAGGTGCCGCATTCTTTTGGTCTGCAGATTTTGAAGAAATATTTGGATTTATTGGATGAAGATGGGCAGAAAATGGATGATGGCTACCTGCTTATGCCCTTTTCGGTGCGGGTGGGGAATAAGAAATATGACCCAATTTTATTGCCTGCCAAGAAAGATCGTATGCTAATTAACTTCTTTGGGGCACCAGGAAGTTTTAAGAGTATTTCGTTTGCTGACATCTTTGAGAACAGGTTTACAGAGCGAGCTAGCGGACAAGAACTGGGCCTGAAAGACAAGATTATACTTATAGGCGAAATGGGGACTGGACTTCATGATGAGCAGTATGTGCCGCTTTCTTTTGGACGGGCGATGTCTGGAGTGGAAATTCATGCCAATACGATTCAAACAATTTTGTCTCAGAGATTTTTGGTAAATCAGTCTGACTTCAGTAGGCAGTTGACGTTGATTGGTGCGGTTGTGCTGGGGATGCTGCTCTTTTTGACGCTGAGCGTGGGGATATCAATTTTTGCTTTTGTGCTGGGAGTAATCGCCTACACGGTAACCAGTTGGATTGTGTTTGAGTATGGCGTGATTCTGAATACCTTTTTTCCTTATTTGGCCTTATTTGTAACGCTGGTGGTCGCATATATTTACAGGTATTTCACGGAGGCTCGGGCATTATTGAAAACCGAACATGCCTTTGGTCGCTATGTGAGTGAGGATGTTGTGAAGCAGATTCTCGAAAATCCTGATCAGTTGAAGTTGGGCGGTGACCAAAAGACGCTGACCGTATTTTTTACAGATATTGCTGATTTTACAGGCCTTTCGGAAAAACTAAAACCCACCGCTCTGGTGGCTCATCTAAATGAATATTTGGATCGAATGAGCCGAGTTATTCTGAACCATCACGGAACTCTGGATAAGTTTGTGGGTGACGCTATTATTGCCTTTTGGGGCGCTCCGATTGAACAGCCTAGGCATGCGGAAAAGGCTTGTTTGGCCGCACTAGACTACATGGAGGAGCTGAAAAAACTGCAGACAGAGTGGAAGAAAGCAAAGAAAATTCTTCTTGAGGCTCGAATTGGGATTCATACCGGCGAGATGATTGTGGGGAATGTGGGCTCATCAAAAAGATTTGATTATACAGTGATTGGTGACGCTGTGAATTTGGGTGCGAGGCTGGAGGGGGCAAATAAGTATTATGGCACCAGTATTTTGATTTCCGGAGCGACCTACAGGGCTGCAAAGTCGAAGATTGAAGTTCGTGAGATTGATTTGATTACTCTAAAAGGCAAAACAAAGCCTGTTCGCGCTTACGAGTTACTTGCTAGAAAGGGAAAGCTTTCAAAGGAGCAGAAAGAGCTTGTGAGTGTCTCTGCAAAGGGTCTGGCAGCATATAGAGCCCAGAAGTGGACGGAGGCTGAGAAGCACTTCAGAGAAACACTGAAGCTGGATAAGAATGATGGCCCCAGTAAAACTTATTTGGTGCGCATTAAAGAGTTGAAGAAGGCGAAACTGCCGAAAAATTGGGATGGGGTTTACCAACTTAAGGAAAAATAGAATATGCTGCCTAATTGAATTTTTTCACAAACTCCTCTTTTTGCCTTATTTCACCAAGAGTTACCAGTACATCTCCAGCTTCCATTGTGACGTCAGCGCGAGGGTTACAGATGTAGTCGCTGGCATCTTTTTTGCGAATAGCGATGACTGAGAGGCCTGTCTCTTCGGCTTCCTGAGCCTCCTGGAACTTTTTGCCGACCAGTTTGGAGCTTTTAGAAAGGATTACTTCTTCGAAACGAGTGGTTCCCTGATCTCGAAGCAGAGTATCGAGAAATGTGACGACACTAGGCCTAATCATGACGGAAGCGATGCGCAAACCACCGATTTGGGAAGGGGAAATGGTTTCGTCCGCTCCTGCTTTAAGCATTTTATCTTTAGCTGTGGGGCGGATTACTTTTGCGGCAATTCTTAGTTTTGGATTGAGATTACGAGCGGAGATTACGAGGAAGAGGTTCTCGTGATCGTTCTCCAGAGCGGCCACTAAGCCCTTGGCTGACTCGATTCCGGCCTTTTGCAAAGTTGTATCTACTGTTGGATCACCATCCAGATATAGATATTGATAATCAGCTTCTAGCTCCTGGCACTTTTCCAGTGACTTTTCGATTACAACAAATGGTGTGTTCGTTTTTACAAACTCATCGATGATATGACGGCTGACGTTGTCGATGCCGCAAATAATGAAGTGATTTTCCAATTTGGCGATTGATTTATCCATCTTTTTAAATTTAAGTATATCTTTAAGTTCACCCTCTACAAAAAGGGCTGAAAGGGTCGCGAAAAAGTAGCCGGCTGCCACAATCGCTACAATATTTACAAAAGTGGCAAAAAGCTTACCCTGAGTGCTCATCGGAACGACGGTGTCGAACCAGTCCCCAAAAGCAGTGCGAATAAAGGCATAATAACCCTGAAGCGGACTCCAGCTTTCGGTTATGTAGAAGCCGATCATGGTGAGAACCATCAGGCCAACAAAGACCATGATGGGGCCGGATATTTTCCGCCAGAAGTGTTGCTCTGTTCTCACTAAAGTTTCTGTTAGAAGCAAAAAGCATTATACAGGCAATAATGCTCTGTTTTAATTGACAAAGAGCAATTTTCATGTAGAATATACTCCTTTATCTTGCTTTAAAGTATGCCCCAATCTCCTGACGACCCAAATCAAAGAGATAAGCCAACCGAAATGGTTTTAGCTGAAGACCATGAGCGAACTCTTACTTTACGAGAGCAATTTTCAGAAGCTATTGGACATGTTGATGAAGCTGTTTACCAGCCTATGCTCAGAAAGCTTGAGGAATTGCAGAATTTGGAAAAAAGGAAAATTGAAGCAAGCGGAACTCGTCAAAGAGTTAAGGATTTGCTTAATTCGGATGGGTATCGAAAATTCGATGATAGAGTACTAACTTTGGGCTCTATTTTTGGTCCTGATGCAGCAAAAATTGTAGCAAGAGAGCTGCAGTACAATCCTAATGCTGGCATGCTGAACACTGCATTTTTGGGTGCATCTGCCTTTTTTGGCGCTGGTTTTGCTGCAGATACCGCTCTCAATACTTATGCTGAGGGTTCTAGTTATTGGTTAAAAGTTGTGGAAGATGAATCAGATGATTCGGAGGAGAAGAAAAGAAGACTTGAATGGCAACCTGGTCCGATCCTAAATCTAGCAGGTCTAGCGGGTGTTGCTTCCGATTTTGTAACAGATAATAAGATTGATTCTGAAAATATGAGATTGGCTCGACTTGCAAGGGTCGGTCGCATCGGAAAAGTTCTTCGTTCCGGTAAGGGTTTTGACACTGATAATTCCCTTGGGGACCAAGGTGTAAAGAGAATTGTTGGGGATTTTTCTAGAAGAACAACGACATTATTGGGTTCTGTTATCGGATTAACTGTTAACGATCCTCATATCAATTTCGCTTCAATGATTGTTGCAACGTATTCTATCTATGGCTTCATTGGGGATGTACGCAGAGATATATATGAAGTCGTTACGAAAAATTTGAATCAGGTGAAAGATAATTTTATTGCGAGAGTTAGGACTGATCCTATTATCCAGCATTTGGCGCAGTCTTACGACAGAAGTAAAAGTGAAGCTGGTCAACTGGAGGATTACTTTTATGAATGTGTAGCTTCATCATCGGAACTAGGCAATCCATCAAAAGAGCAATTAAGTGTAGACGAAGCGGGTGAATTAGCGCCAAAAATGGTTGAAGGAGCAGCCGCCTTTGTTGATCTTCGTAATTCTTCCTCCCTTCACAATCAGTATAAATTCGAGGTTATACCGCGAATCAAGGAATGCTTTTCAGGATTGCATGAACTCATTGAAAGACACGGACAATTCTCAAATTTTTCCGGAGACGGTGCAGCCTTCTATTTTAAAGATGATATTGATGAAAATGGCGAAGTTCAGTTGTCTCAACAAGATAAAGCGGTTAAATTCGCTCTTGATCTTGCCCCCTTCAGTGCAAAATGGAATAGAATACTATGCGAGGAATTCCCATCAAAAAATATAGATAAAAATAATCATAGAATAAACCTCGGTATATTCAGTGGCCCTATCATCATTCTTGATGTTTTTTCTAAGAGAACAAGGGAAGATGGAACCAGCATAAAAATTCGAAAGGCTGAAATAATGGGGGATACCGTTAACACGGCACAGCGTGTGGAATCGTCAAACAAAACATATCCGGGGTATATCATATTGATGCCAGAACATGACTATCGCAGGTTGAGTCCGGAATATCAAAAACTTTGCCGTCTCTGCGGTGAAGCTGACCTAGAAGGAATTGGAGAAGATGGTGAAACCACTCAAATTTGGGGTATACCTGAAGATGATAGTACCCACTACGATTACGATATTGATGCCTTTATTACTTTTTCAGATGAAGAGGATGAAGATGGGGAGTAAATTCAACTTTCTGTGTTATGGAGAAAACACCACTAGAACAACGGGCAAATGATCTGTATCAGGAATACGAGATGGATAACTTGCCTCCATACCTAAAAAGAAATAGCTTAAACTACTATTATCTTAGTGTGTATCCATCCCTAAGAAAAATGCACGATATGGAGAGTGAGGGTATTGTATTGCCTAGCTATCCTGAGGTCGTGGAGAATGCGTATGTACACACACCATTTTGTAGTGGAGCCTGTGATTTTTGTAGTTATTTTTTTAAAGTAGATAAAAGTAAAAAACATAAAAAAATTGATACCTATTTCGATTCTGTAAAAAAGGAGATAGAACAACATCGCGCGAAAACCTCATTTGCACTATCGTACATTTATTTTGGCGGAGGAACACCTAGCTTAATTCCAAATAATACCTTAGAAGAATTCCTTAATTTTATGAGAAAAAGTGATCTTTTCGCCCCAGAAATTAGTGGGACTTTTGAGTTACACCCGGAGTTTTTTCGTCAAAGGGAAGCCGCGGATAGATTCCTCGATATATTGAAAGAGTATGGTATCACGAGGGTCAGTCTTGGATATCAATCTTCAGATGAAGACATTCTTGAAGACACAAATAGAAGGCATGGGGCTAGCTTTTTGAATGAAGTAATCGCCTTTTTGCGGGAAAACAATATGACGATTAATTTAGACCTTATGTATGGCCTACCAGGCCTGTCACAAAAAAAATGGGAACAAACCATGAAAGATGCGGCGGCATGTAAACCCGATTCTATTTCAACTTACTTCCTTTTTGTTGATCCCGGTACAAGGATGTGGAGAGACGTAGACCAGGGAAAAGTGAAATTACCTGGTCATAAGGAATTACAAACACAACACATAATGACACAGCTTTTTTTGGAGGAGAGAGGTTTTCATGAGCTTCCTAATGATTTTTATGGAACAACCGGAAATGAAGATTCCTCAGAGTTTACTCAGGATAAATTGCCTTCCGATTCTATCTCTTTACCCATCGGGGCAGGTTCCTATGGATATTACGATAGTACACAATTCTATAATCAGTTTGATTTGAATAGATACCAACAAAGGGTGGCCGATAACAGGTCTCCAATATGGAGAGGCCATCGATTAAGTGAAGCTGAATCCGTACGTCGCGACATAATGTTTTCCCTTAAGAACTCTCCTCATATAAGAAAATCTCTTTTTGAGGAAAGATATGGCCTTGATCCATCAGTTCAACACTCCTATGCCTTTGAAATACTCGAAAAACATGAGTTGGTTGATATTGACGCATCTGTTATAGAATTAACCAGAAAAGGAAGACTTTGTGCTGAAGAAATATGTTGTCTTTTTGGCACTGCCGGCCTTCCGGACAGTGCTACTTCAGGTCGCACCAGGTCAGAGAAGAATAGAATAATAAGATATAATTTTGCCCCAACCTACTTGTCCGGACAATTGCCACTCCTTGATAAGTAAGGCAGAGTGCCCTCAATTCGTTTGACTTTTTAGCATGGGAAACATACCATTGGGTCGCATTTTAGATATATATTTGTGGAAATGAGGTTACATTCCTCTACTGTGCCGCAACGGTAAAGTCCGCCTGTAGGCGGAACGAGTCCGGTCATCAATTATATTTGTATCCCGAGCAGGAAATTCTTTATAAGATTTTTGCCCGGCAAAAACTTTTTTTGTTTATGAATACTGAAAAAAATAAGGAATATCTTCAGAGGTATATTTCAGAGATTACCCCTGTTTCGGAGGAATTCTTAAATGAAATTGAAAATCGCTTAAATCATCTCACCAAACCAATCGGAAGCTTGGGATTTCTTGAGGATTCTGTAAAAAAACTAGGATTAATACAGCGGACAACCTCTCCAAAAATAGAGAAAAAAAGAGTGTATACCTTTGCAGGGGATCATGGCATAGCGCAGGAAAATGTGAGCGCCTACCCTGCCACAGTAACCCCTCAAATGGTTCTCAATTTTTTGAATGGTGGGGCCGCCATCAATGTTTTAGCAGATCAATTCAATGTCGAAATGCAAGTAATAGATGTGGGCGTAAATCATGATTTTACTGAAGCATCGGAGCTGATTCATAAAAAGGTGGCAAATGGGACAGGGAACATTCTTCGTGAACCTGCCATGACAAGAGAGCAAGCAATTCAGTCATTATTTGTTGGCATAGAGCTGGCCCAGAAGGCTAAAGATGATGAGGTTGACTTGCTCATCGCCGGAGAAATGGGAATTGGCAATACCACTATTTCAAGTGCCGTTACTGCTACTATCTGCCAAAGGCCCATTGAAGAGGTTACGGGAATTGGCACGGGCATCTCTGATGAGAAGCTAGAATATAAAATAGATATTCTGAAGCAAGTGCTTGAAAGCAGAAGGCCAAACCGGGAAGATCCGTTAGACATATTGACTCAGGTGGGTGGCTTTGAGCTGGGAGCAATCGCGGGCTTGGCATTGGGTTGCGCCTATCACAAGATTCCATTAATCTCCGATGGATTTATTTCAACTACCGGAGTCGCACTGGGATATTTGTTAAACCCTGTTGTCAGAAACATACTTTTCCCTGTTGAATGCACTTCTGAAATCGGGAATAAGCACCTTCTTCACTTATTGGACTTACCGGCATCCCTTAGCTTAAATGTGCGCCTTGGAGAGGGTACGGGAGCAGTATTACTCATTCCTATGCTTGAAGCAGCATTGAATTTATATAATAATATGGCAACTTTCGAAAGTGCAGGGGTTGATAATCATGAATAAACATATACGCCGATTCATACTTGCAGTCAGTTTTATGACCATTATTCCTATTACAAGGAATCATGACTTTAAAGAGGATGATCTTGCCTTCTCAACGATTTATTTTCCACTGGTTGGATTCCTGCTTGGATTGCTGTCATGGGGAATCTTCTTTGTGATAGATCCATATTTGCCTCTTTCCGTAACTGTATTCATTATACTTGCCTTTCTTACACTTATTACAGGGGCCTTGCATGAGGATGGATTGGGCGATACATTCGATGGTTTTGGCGGCGGATATACAAGAGAGAGAATTCTGGAAATTATGAAGGATAGTAGAATCGGCACCTATGGAAGTTTGGCACTTATCTTTCTTATTCTTGGAAAATACATCTTTCTTACGGAAATCAACCCAACAGAAATTCCTAAAACCATAGTGACCGCGCTCGTGTTAAGCAGGTGGTCACCGTTGCCATTGCTAAGATTCTTGGACTACCCAAAAAGAGCAACGGGAACAGGGCGGGCTTTTGTCACTAATATTACCAATATTTCTTACTGGTCATTAATTGTATCAACTGTTTTTACGTTTGCCGTAGTTATTTGGTTTTTTGAATTCCAAAGCATCTACTTGATTAGCGCGACTATTTTATTGATGGCGTCCGGATATATTTTCTTCAGGAAAAAAATTAATGCCATTACAGGAGATTGTGGCGGAGCCATTATTTCTCTTTCTGAACTACTCACCTATTTTATAGTAATAATTTTATGACATCTCAGAAAATTTATTTGTTTAGGCATGGTGAGCCTGCCAAGGAGTATCATCACAAATATATTGGGCATCTGGACACCCCTCTGTCTGAAGCCGGAGAAAAGCAGGCGCAGAGCATTAGTCGTTTCATTTCTAAATTAAAGAATCCAAAGATTATAACGAGTGACCTTCAGCGAACATTTTCAGGATTGCATTTGCCCTTGCTAAAGAAGAACGAACTCCGTGAAATCTATTTTGGAGCCTGGGAAGGCTTATCGTGGGCTGAAATTGAAAGGCAATTTCCGCAAAAATCAAAACTTTTCCTAAAAACACCTACTACTTTTGCTTTTCCTACCGGAGAATCTTATAGTCATCTTTCCGCAAGAGTTATTCCCCAATTTGATAAACTGCTGGAGGAGCAGAATGAAAATATTGTTTTTGTCATTCATGCGGGGGTCATCAGAACCATAATTTCAGAAAAATTCAACATTCCACTGCGGGAAGTTCTACGTTTCGAAATAGAGTATGGTAAATGCACTATTCTAAGCAAAAAAAAGGATGTTTTTTATTTGAATTGTTTAAACAAAATACCTGATTGAGGGCATGTCGGTTTAATTGAGTCAGTGGACTAAATTTGACTTTAGGCCTTGAAATTGCTATAATGATAGGAAGTTTAGAATCTAATTTCCAGAGTATGGCAGATACAAAGAAAAAGACTCCCGCAAAAACTTCACCAGTAAGCGCTAAACAGAGTGCAGAGCAGGTTGCAAAAAAGGCGGAGGTAGTTTTTGGAAATCTTAAAAAACATTTTGAACCAAAAAAAGTTGATGAATGGCAGAAGAAATGGTTGGCTGTTCCGGCTAATCGTAAGAAATATGAAAAGATTGCTGATGCACCCGAAATGGTTGGTGAGGAGCTGACAGCTATGGCTAATGATATTATCGATTTCGTTCAGGGTGAAGAAACGGGTAAATCCACTTTCTTTAAAAAAATCAAAGGAGTCGTTGGAAAGGCTAGCACTCGAGCAAAACAAGGACTCGAGGAAGCAAGGAAAAGGGCTAATAAGGCCAAAGCTACAACCTCCAAAGCAAAGCCCAAAGCGAAGAAGGCAGCCAAGAAATAGCTTTAAATCAGCCTAAAGATGTTGTATTGTTGCTCTGTTAATTAGCAACTCTCTTTTATGAAAATCAGTTTAGATTGGCTCGGTGATTTCATCGACATAACCGAAAAGGACAATCAGAAGATCAAGGATATTATTACTGAGCGCTCAGCTGAGATTGAGACCATGGAGTCTCAGGGGGATCACTTGGATAATATTGTGGTTGGTAAAGTCATTGAGATCAGTAAGCACCCGAATGCGGACAGCTTACAGCTTTGCATGGTGAATGACGGGCAGGAAAATATTCAGGTGGTCTGCGGTGGATCGAATTTGAAAGAAGGCATGCTCTGTGCTTTTGCCAAAATCGGCGCTGTTGTGAAGGGGGGCGGAGGTGAAGTAATGAAAATGACGAAGGCAAAGATCCGTGGGGAAGAGAGTTTTGGCATGATCTGTGCTTCTGAGGAGGTTGGATTATCAGAAATGTTTCCGCAAAAATCGGAGCATGAGATTGTGGATTTATCGCATCTGAATTTAAAAGTGGGGCAGCCGCTGGCCAAGGCACTGAAGTTGGATGATGTGGTTCTTGATATTGATAATCATGCCATTACTAATCGATCTGATTTGTTTTCTCATCGCGGATTTGCCAGAGAATTTGTGGCAAATTATTTAGGCAAATGGAAAAAGGGCGTAACTATGGTTTGGGAAGGCTATGTGTCAGAAAAGCTTCCAAAAAGCAGCTCCCCTGCTCCGGTTGAGCTGAAAATTGAAGATAAGGATGCATGTAGTCACTACATGGGTGTTTACATCACTGGTATTGAAGTGAAGGAGAGTCCTGAGTGGATGAAGAAGAGGTTGATTGCTTGTGGCGTGAATCCGATTTCGAATATGGTGGATATTACCAATTACGTGATGCTGGAACTGGGAATGCCCCTGCATGCTTTTGATCTTGACCAGATTAAGGGCAAGAAGTGGGTGATGAGAAAGGCAAAAAAGGGTGAAAAGATGGTGACTTTGGATGAACAACAACATGAGTTAAATGGTGGTGAGGTGGTTTTGGATGACGGTAACGAGCTTTTTGACCTTTGTGGAATCATGGGCAGCTTTTTAAGTGGCATTAAGTCGAATACCAATCAGGTCTGGCTTCATTCTCCTGTCTTTAATCCAACCTTGGTTCGGCAGGGAATGAGAGGGCTGGGACATGTCAGTGAGGCGGCTATTATTTATGAAAAGGGCGTGGATCCAGAGCTTGCCGGTGACGGACTTTATAGGGCTATGGAATTAATACTCGAACTTTGCCCCAATGCAAAGGTGTCCAGCAAGGTTATGGATTTGAGAGGTAAGCCAAAGGAGCAAAGGGAAATTAAACTTAGCCTGGCGAATACTAATAGGCTTATTGGAGTTGATATTAAACCCATCGAAATTGAAAAAATTCTTAATGATCTTGGTTTTGAGGCCAACAAATCTAAGGATGGCTTTAAGGTCCAGATTCCAACTTATAGGAATAATGACGTCAAAATGGAGGCTGATTTAATCGAGGAGATTGCCCGCATTTATGGCTTCAACAATATTCCCTACAAATCACCTGTGAAGGCGATTGATCCTGTTTCGCCAAGTAAAGATAGGCGATTTATGCGGGAGGTGAAGGAATCTCTGACTGCTCAGGGCTTTGATGAAATTTACAGTTTTGCCTTTCTGGGGCCGGAGCTTTTGGAGAAGTGTGGCATGGAAGTAACGGATGAGATAGTGGAGATTGAGAATCCTATGTCGGCCGATATGTCTCTGATGCGAACAAGTTTGCTGCCCAGAATGCTTGATACGATTGCCAGTAATCTTCGTTACAAAACCAGCTTTAAGCTTTTTGAGCAGAGTAATGTGTACTATCGGGAATCCGAAACAAAACATCTTGAAAAGCCTGTTCTGATTATGGCTTCTGTGAACGAAGATTTTAGAATTTTGCAGGGTGCTGTAGAGGCTCTGGGTGTGCAAGTTCTGCCACTTAGATCGAAAGACAAGAATCCTGTGCTTCATCCCGGACGAGTGGGTGAGCTAGTGGTGCGAGGACAGGTGGTCGGTCATATTTATGAAGTACACCCTCAGATTAGAAAGAATTTTGATATAAAGCCCCGAGTAACTGTGGCGGAAATCGACCTTCAGGCAATAATGGATATGAATATTGATACCCGCCGAAAATACCAGGAACTAGCCAAATACCCATCCGTTCAACTGGATGTAAGTATGGTGATTCCTAAGAGGAATTTGGCTCGAGATTACTTTGTGACCATTCAGAAAACCGACCAGAAACTGATTAGTGGTGTGGAGCTTATTGATGAATATACGGGCGACAAGATCGCTGCCGATAAGCGCGGTCTGACTTATTCAATTACCTATCAGGCCGCTGATCGTACGCTGAAAGATGCTGAGGTTGAGGCAGTGCATAAGCAGGTGCTTGAGAGGTTGAAGAAAGGTGGGGCTGAGATTAGGTAGTTCTTTTTTTGCGCCATTTGTAAATCAATGATAATCGTGGAGTTATCGATTATTCTTATGCTCTATTTAACTT
>SDBT01015263.1_pt1 | contig 12213 bp, 8 predicted proteins | sample 2277101 | NCBI WGS metagenome assembly SDBT01 (sample SAMN10404973, study PRJNA504765) | marine sediment metagenome | isolation source: marine sediment core GS10_PC15, 103 cmbsf | place: Arctic Ocean: Southern Knipovich Ridge | collected 2010
AACTCAAAACTCCTCAGGCCCGCGTGCCCTCTGCATCCTGTGTCTGCTACCCTTCGCCGATGGCCGAGGCCGACAATCCGCTTCCTGTCGAGGGGGTTCATTTCAGTCAACGCCGGCTGACGGTCGAGGAGGGCGTCCGCCTCCAGGTCTATCAGTGGAGGCCTGAACGGGAGACCGGCGCCGAGCCGATCTTCTTCGTGGCGGGCTGGATCTCGCTGGTGAGCGGGTGGCGGGAGCTGCTCGAGGAGCTGATACCCAAGCACCCCGTGTACTACCTGGAGACCCGCGAGAAGCGCTCGGCCGAAATTGATCCACATTTGATGCGGCCGGAGAGCTTTTCGATCCCACGCCTCGCCGATGATTTGATTGTCGCCTCGGAACAGCTCGGCCTCGACGGGGGCAACGCCGTACTCTTCGGTAGCTCGATGGGGTCCAACGCCATCCTCGAGGCGCTCAAGGGCGACCGGTTGCCCGCGAAAGCAGCCTTTCTCGTGGGTCCCAACGCGGAGTTCAGCTTTCCGTGGTGGGGCCCGACGGCGGTGAGAATCCTACCGCCCGCGGTGATCCAGGGGCTGAAGAGGTTTGTCATCTGGTACCTGCGCCGCTTCCGGGTCAACGTGCGCGACGACCCAGCGCAAATGGCGCGCTACGTTCACACGATTCGCGAGGCCGACCCGAAGCGTCTCAAGCTCTCGGCCCTCGCGGTGGTGGGATACTCAGTGATGCCGGGGCTGGAGACGATCTCGACACCGGTGGCGGTGGCTTACGCGGCATCCGACTCGCTCCACAGCGAGGACGAGGTGCGGCGGATTGTCGACGCCATGCCGCGCGGGACCGCGGTGGCCTGTCGGTCCAACACCTACATGCACAGTGCGGCGGTGGCCGGGGATTTGGAGAGCTACCTGGCCGGGCTCGCCGAAACGGCGGAGACCACATGAAGAGAGTTCACATCCCGCGCTGGTTCAAGATCATCAGCATCGCCCTGGCAATCCTCCTGGTGGCGATCCTCGCGGGGCTTATCGGTCTGGGCTGGTATGTCAAAAACCAGATGCTCGATTCGGGAGGAGAGCTCCCGGCGTCGATGGCGGCTTATGACATCCGGCATTTCGACCTGGAGGTGGAGGTGTTCCCGGCCGACAGACGGATCGAAGGACGCAATACTGTCACTATCGCGACCCTCGATGACCTGAACCGGTTCGAGATCAATCTTGACGATCGGCTCGAGGTGGAGTCGGTGACGGCGGACGGCGTCGCCTGCACGTTTCATCGTCGAGACGGTGTCATCGCTGTGGAGCTGCCCGCACCGTGGGCGGCCGGCGAGCGACACGAGGTCAGCATTATCTACGGTGGCACACCGAAGGTCGCTTTGCGGGCACCATGGATCGACGGTTTTGTGTGGTCGGAAACGCCGACCCACGAACCTTGGATCGGGGTCACCTGCCAGAGCGACGGCGGTGACAACTGGTGGCCGTGCAAGGACCACCCATCGGACGAGCCCGACGAGGGCATGGACATCACGCTCACCGTGCCGGCCGGTCTGGTCGGGCTGTCGAACGGCCGTCTGCTCGGTGAGACCGAAAACGCCGACGGCACCGTAACCACTCGTTGGCAGGTCGGTTTCCCCATCAACAACTATCTGGTGACCGTCAACATCGCGCCATACATCGCCATTGAGGAGCGGTACTACGGTGTCGACGGCGACCTCGACGTGCCGCTGGTCTTCTGGTCGGTGCCCGAGTACGAAGTGCACGCCCGCACCATGTGGCGGCAGATGCCGGGCATCCTCGAGGTTCTCGGCCGCCGCTTCGGTGAGTACCCGTTCTTCGCCGACAAGTTCGCGGTGGCACACGCGCCGTACTACGGGATGGAGCACCAGACCCTGGTTGCCTACGGAGCGATGTTCACCGACAACGCCTACGGATTCGACGAGCTTCTGCTGCACGAGGTGGCTCATGAGTGGTGGGGCAACAAGATCACCGTCTCCGACTGGGCCGATTTCTGGATTCAAGAGGGTTTCGCGACCTACGCTGAGGCCCTCTTTGTGGATGACACTCTCGGCGAGGAACGGTATCTCGATTACATGCGCCGCATTCGCGAACGTGTCAGCAACCACAAACCCATGGTTCGCGGCGAAAATCTGACGTCGGCCCAGGCCTACTCGGGCGATATTTACATGAAGGGGGCAATGGTTCTCCACACCCTGCGCTGGTTGCTCGGTGACGACGACTTCTTCGAGGTGGTGTGGCGCTTCGTGGACGGCGATCACCCCGACGCCTGCCGGCTGGTTTCCACTAAAGACCTCCAGACGCTGGTTGGCGAGGTCAGCGGGCTCGATCTCGGCTGGTTCTGGGAGTGCTACCTCCACCGCGCAAAGGAGCCGCGGTGGCGTGTGAAGCGCCGACCCGAGGGCGATCGTGAAAGGGTGGAGATTCGATGGGACGACCGGGGCTTCGAGCTACCGCTGCCGGTGGTCGTCGGCGGCAAGGAGCGTCGGCTCGAGATGCCGGGTGGACGCGCCTCGTTCCTGGTTGAGCCGGAGACCGTCATCGAGGTCGACCCCGATGGCCGTGTCCTCGCCCGAGCGACGAATTAGAACCCAACCGACAACGCCGTCTCCGTGCCCGCCTTGGTCACGGCGTAGCCCAAAGGGCGAAGCCGGAAGGGCGCGAGTAACTCAAAACTCAAAAACTAAGAGCTCAAAACTCTCCCCGGGGAGGATGCGCGGCATTCCGAATTCCGAATTCCGAATTCGCCTATGTTGGCTTCGCCCGCCGCGAGAACACCACCACGAAGACGCACAGCGCGATCAAGGTGACGGTCCCGATGATCTCGCCGGGGATTCCCTCGAAGGCGTGATCCGACAGCACGTGCACCTGTTGTTTGAGAGCAGTGCTGCCGGTCGTGACCTTGATGATCGCGTTGACGATGGCGTCGACCGCGCCGATGATCGCGCCTCCCGCCATCAGCCCGGAGGCAATGAGGATCCCGCGGTCGGTCCTCGCCTTGACGTCGGCGTCCGAGTCGCTCTTTCGCTTCCTGGCGACAAACCACGACAGAATGCCGCCGAGAAGGACCGGGGTGTTGAGTTCCATCGGCAGGTACATGCCAAGGGCGAAGGCCAGCGGCGGTACGCCCGCCATGCGCAGGATCAGCGACAACAGCACACCGAGGCTGAAGAGGTACCACTGGAGCGGTGCCGCCACGGTGCCGAAGATCCCAATCAGGATCTCCTTCATGGCCGAAGCCTGGGGCGCGGGGATCGCGGATGTGCCGAAACCCTGACCGGGGTCGGCCTGAGCCATCACCCACATCATGATGCCGCAGAAGATTGCCGCCACCAGGGTGCCGAGGAACTTGAGACCGAGCTGGCGCGCGGGGGTGGCGCCGATCCAATAGCCGACCTTGAGGTCCGAGGCCAGCGCCCCCGAGGCTGCCAGTGCGGTGCAGACCACGCCGCCGACCATCATGGTGATAAACATACCGTTGCCCCCGGAGAGGCCCATCTTGAGCAACACGAAACCGGTGATGATGAGGGTGAGCATGGTCATGCCGGAGACCGGGTTGGTGCCGACGATGGCGATGGCGCGGGCCGCCACCGGTGCGAACAGGAATGCGATCAGCATCGCCAACGCGGTGCAGACCACGGCGTAGAGCATCGAGCTGCCGCCGCCGAGGCCGAAGGAGAAGAAGAGGAATGCCGAGATCGCAAAGATGATCAGGCCGACGGTCGTGAAGCCGGTGGGCAGCATGCGATCCACCCGCGGCACCTCGATCTTGGCGCGCTCGTCCTGGTGGCTCATGCCGACGATGTTGGCGCCGATCGAACGCACCATCGAGGGCAGCGAGGACAGGATTCCGAGAATGCCGGCGCCGGCGATGCCGCCGATGCCGATGATGCGGACATAGTGTCTGAAGACCTCGTCGATGCTCATCTGGGCGATCGGCACGGCGCCGGGCGGGAGCACATCGGGCACGTACATGCCGATGGCATGGACCATCGGCACGAATACGAAGTAGGAGAGAAAGGAACCCGCGCAGATGATGGCCGCGTAGCGGATGCCGACGATGTAACCGATGCCCACGATGGCCGCGTTGTTGAGGACCTTCAGGGTCATGAAGTGGCGGGAAAGCAGGCCGCCGAGACCCACCGCGCGGAAGGAAATCTCCTCGGCCATGACGTGAAAGCTGGTGACCAAGCCGTCGTAGAGGGCCCCGAGACCGGCGGCAAGGGCGAGGATCTTGGCCTGGGTGCCCACCCGTTCGCCGGTGAGCAGGATCTCGGTGGTGGCGGTTCCTTCCGGCCACGGGAGCTTGCCGTGGAGCTCGACCATGAAGTGGTACCGCAGCGGGATCAGGAAGAGGATGCCCACGCAGCCGCCGAGGAAGGAGACGATGATCACCTGGAGAATGGTCGGCTCCATGACCCCGGAGCCCGGTTCCGCCGCCAGCATGTAGAGCGCGGGGATGGTGAAAACGGCGCCCGAGACCACGTGCGACGAGTTCGCACCGATCGACTGGATGATGACGTTCTCGAGCAGTGTGCTCTTGCGGGCGAAGAGAGGCGCCATCCCGATGGCGAGGATCGAGATTGGGATCGCGGCCTCGATTCCTTGGCCTACGCGAAGGGCCAGGAAGGCCGCCGCCATTGCGAAGATCGCGCAGAAGAGCAATCCCATCGAGACCGAACGGGTGGTCACCTCGTAGACCCCGGTCTCGTCCGGCACCACGGGCACGTAGGTCTCGCCGGGCTTCAGCGGGCGTCGTGCGTTTTCGGGCAGGCCGACGATCGTTCCGCTTGGTTCGTGCTCCATACCAACTCCTCACCTGCGTTTTAAGACGCCACAGTGTACATCGCACCGTTTCCGTGCCCGATCGAGGTCATAGCCACCGCGCAACACCCACGGCAGGTTGCCGTCTTGACACATGACATGACAGATGTCATATTGTTCATGGAGGTGATCTATGGCCTGTCCTGAAAAGGCCCCTCTGGTTTCGCCGGCTTCACCGGTGAATCCCACGCGCGGGATGAGTCGCACCGGAAAAGGGCGTCCGCACACTCTCCGCCGGCTCCTCCAACTCTCACAGGAAGACTATGCACGGTTGCTCGACGTGACAGTCAGAACGGTGGTCCGATGGGAGGTCGGGGCGACGGAACCGAATCCAGCGACCAAGGAGAAGTTGGAGTATCTCCTTCGCCTGTCGAAATCGCTGGGGAAGCTGATCGAAAGGAAGCACATCGCCCAGTGGCTGAAGACTCCCAATCCCGAGTTTCTCAACCAGCCGCCACTCGATCTAATCCAGTCCGAGTATGGCCGTCGCGTGCTCGAGCAAGAGGTCGAACGCTCTGAGTGGGGCATCCCTGGGTGAACGGCCGCATCGATCGTGGTGCTCTCCGAAAATGGCGCGGTCGCTCGGTCAGCGGGCGATTCTATCGAACAGTGAGTGACACTCGGCGGAAAGAGGTTGCAAGCCCGCTTGGGTCCTCGAAGGTCGACGGCAGGTACCACACGGCGATCGAGGACCATGTCCTGTACCTTTCCGATTCGCCGACACTGAGCATGGGCGAGGCGACACAGGTCTTTCGCACCGTGCCGATCAAAAGATCGGCATGGTACACAGCCACCTTCGAGGTCGATCTCAAAAAGGTACTCGATCTGACTGCGCCGAAGGTGCTGGGCCGGCTTGAGATCACTATCGCGGATCTGGTTCAGGCCGGCCCACCGGGATTCAGGTTGCCGCAGTCGATTGCCACCGCGGCTCGAGACCGGGGCTTCACCGCAATCCTGGCGCCAACCGCCCGTCCCGGTCTGCACGGATCCAATCTGGTGGTGTTCCTCGAGTTCCTCACCGACCTCGGCGCGTCGATCCGTCTGCTCAGGTGAGCGAATGTGTACCCGACACCCGTTCAACCCGCGCCGACCCGAGGCGCCGGGAGGGCTCGAACCAGGGAGGATGGCCGGCAAATCCGAAACCCGGCTTCGCGCTACGCCGTGACAAGTCCGAAATCCGAAAATCCGCCCCGTGGTAGGGTCTTCAGACGATGACACTCGGAGGTGAACCTGCGGTGCGGCGCCGGACGGCTACATCCGTCGATTCGCTCGACGAGCTGCTCAGTTCAACCTTTGGTCACACCGCGTTTCGCCCCCTTCAAGCGGAGGTATGCCGGGCGGTGACCGAGGGCTGCGACGTGCTTCTCGTGATGCCGACCGGCGCCGGCAAGTCGCTCTGCTATCAGCTCCCGGGTCTGGCGCGAGCCGGCACCACCCTGGTGATCTCGCCCCTCATCGCGCTCATGGAGGACCAGGTTTCAGCGCTCCAGGATCGCGGCATCGCCGCCGAGCGCATCCACTCGGGCCGCGACCGGCTGGCCTCGAGGGCGGTGTGCCGCGACTATCTCGACTCCAAGCTCGACTTCCTCTTCATGGCACCGGAGCGGCTCGCGGTGCCGGGCTTCCCAGAGATGTTGGCGAGACGGCCGCCGGTCCTGATCGCGGTCGACGAGGCGCACTGCATCTCCCACTGGGGCCACGACTTTCGCCCCGACTACCGGATGCTGTCCGAGCGTCTGCCGATGCTCCGTCCGGCGCCCGTCATCGCCCTCACCGCCACCGCCACGCCCCTGGTGCAACGGGACATCGTCGAGCAGCTGGCGATACCCGAGGCGAAACAGTTCATCCACGGCTTTCGCCGTACCAACATCGCCGTCGAGGTCGTGGAGGCAAAGCCGTCCGCACGGGGAGCGCTGGTGCGGCGCGTGCTCGAGGATGCAGGCCGCCGTCCCGCGATCGTCTACTCGCCGACCCGGAAGGAAACGGTGGCCCTCGCCGCCGAGCTGAACGGGGCCTTCCCGGCGGCGGCGTACCACGCCGGCATGGCCTCCGCCGCCCGCGATCGGGCCCAGCGCGCGTTCCAGCATGGAGATGTGGAGGTGATTGTCGCGACCATCGCCTTCGGGATGGGCATCGACAAGCCCGACATCCGCACCGTCATCCACACCGGCATGCCGGGAACGCTCGAGGGCTACTATCAGGAGATCGGCCGAGCCGGGCGCGACGGCGGGCCGGCGCGCGCCATCCTGCTGTACTCCTGGGCCGACCGCCGGACGCACGAGTTCTTTCTCGGACGTGATTACCCGGAACCGGGCGTGCTGGCGAAGGTCTACGGTGCGTTGTCCGGGCAGCCCCGACCCGCTGAAGAGCTCCGAGCCGAGCTTGGTCTCGACAACGATGTTTTTGCCACCGCGCTCGAGAAGCTGTGGATCCACCGTGGGGCGTTGGTGGACCCGGAGGAAAACGCCACCCGCGGCCGGCCAGACTGGCGGGCGCCATACGAGGCGCAGCTCGCCCACCGGCACGAACAAATCGAGCGGATGACCTCCTTCGCTTCCGGTCGGGGCTGTCGCATGTTGCACCTGGTGAGCCACTTTGGCGATCAGCACGATTCGGGCGAGGCGTGCGAAACCTGCGATCAGTGTGCACCCGGCGACTGTCTGGTCAACAGCTTCCGGAAGCCGGAGGGCACCGAGATCGAAGTGCTTGCCGCAGCCCTCGACCTCTTGCGGGAGCGGGACGGGCTGACCTCGGGTCAGCTCCACCGCCAGGCGGCCGAGGGCGATGGTCTCGAGCGCAAGACTTTCGAGCTCCTCCTCGACGGACTGGTGCGTGCCGGTTTGGTGGAGGTGCTTGCGGACTCCTTCGAGAAGGGCGGCCGCACGATCCGCTTCCAACGGGTGTGGTTGACCCGTCCGGGGCGTCTCGCCGGCAGGAACGACGTGGACGGCGTCATGGTGGTCAAGGAGGTCGCCGCGCCACCGCGGAAGCGGCGAGCGCGGGCCAAGACCGCTGCGACGACGGTCGTTAAGCACCAGGCGCCCCTCGACGAGGCCGAAACGGCGCTCTTCGAAAAGCTCCGCGAGTGGCGCCTTGGCGAGGCGAGGCGGCGCCGGGTTCCGGCCTTCCGGATCCTCGGCGACCGCACCCTGGCCGCCATCTGCCGCGCCCGGCCGATCGACGACGAGGAGCTCCTCGACGTCGCGGGCATCGGCCCGACAACGGTGCAGAAGCACGGTCGAAAAATCCTCACCGTTGTCGCCGCCGAATCGAACCGCGACAACGAGACAGAATAGCGATCGCCAAGACCGTCGGCCCCAGCACTCTCGACAGGTGCTCCGGCGTCAACGTTGTGATTCTTCTGACCCGGCGCCCGGTCTACTCCTCCGGCGGGGCCGAGGTCGCCGCCGCGGCCAACAGATCCGCCATGCCCTGAAACATCGCGGCCAGCGCACCTGCCGCCTCGGGAGGCGCTTCGATCCTGAGACCTCCATTCTCGGTGCGTTCCACATGCATGCCGGCGAAGAGCTGCTGGATCTGAGAGCCGTCGAGGATCGGAGAGGCGGGCTGCTGGTCGGGAGCAACCGTCGTTCGGGGGACAGCGGGCCGGCCGGGCGTCTGTCGCTCGGTCGGTGGAGGGGGCGTCACGACCTGCTCCTCGGCGGCCGGCGCCTCGCGGCGCTCGGGCGGCACGACTTCATCAATGGTCTCGTCCGGTTCGCCGAGATCAGGCACCTGCACCGGCTCCACCAGCCGCTCCACCTTGTCCAGGAAGCGCCCCGATCCGCTGAACTTCAGCTCGTTGCTCTTGTCGTCGAAGAGCCCGGTGAAGAGCGCCTGCTTGTCATCGACGAGGTTGGCAATGCGGGCCTCAATGCCCTGCTCGCTGACAAGGTTGTAGACCTGGACCGGTTGCTTCTGCCCCAGGCGATGGACTCGTCCGATACGTTGCTCCAACACCGCGGGGTTCCATGGCAGCTCGAGGTTCACCACGCAGGATGCCGCTCGCTGAAGGTTGAGGCCGACACCGCCGGCGTCCGTCGAGAAGAGCACCGCCAGCGTCGGATCGTCGTGGAAGTCGACGATGTTCTGGGTGCGTCGCTTTTGGCTCTCGTCGCCGGAGAAGAACGCGCTGCGCAGACCCGAATCGTCGAGGAGGTCGGAGACCGCCCAGCTTGACAGCTGCAGCATCCGTCGCCACTGGCTGAACACGACAACCTTGTGCCCGCCGTCAAGAACGAGCTGCCTCACCAGCTCCCGCATTTCGAGGAGCTTCGGGCTGTCCAGGCCATGCAGCACGGCTTCCTGTGGTCTGTCCATTTCCCGCAAGGTCGGCCACACCTCCTTGAACTGGAGCTGGGCCAGGCCGTTGCAGATGATGCGCTGGGTGGCGAGGAGCTGCATCAGCCTGAGGAACTCGGGTTGGGTGAGGGGACGCGTCCTGCCCCTGCTGAGGAGGGAGGCGATGGGCTGATTAAGGTCGTCGTGCTCCATGCGCTGGGCCGGCGTCAGCTCGACAGGGGTCCTCGTGTCCGTGCGCGCCGGCAGCTGGCCGAGAACCTCCCTCCTCAGCCGGCGCACCATGGTGCCGGCAAGCCTGGTGCGGAGGGTGTCGAGGTTGCGCGCGCCGGCGACCTCCTGTGTGCCGTCGCACAAGGTGGCGTGCCATGGGGCGAGGCGCCACTTGGGCTCCAGTGCCCGTTCGTCCACCCAGTCCATGATCGAGGCCAGCTCGTCGAGGCGGTTCTCCATCGGGGTGCCGGTGAGCACGAGCCGGTACTTGGGTTGGAGCTGCTTGACGTAGGCCGCCGTTTTGGTGGCCCAGTTCTTGATTCGTTGCGCCTCGTCAAGGACCATCATGTCGGGCGCCCAGCGGTGCATGAGGGTCAGGTCCCTCAACACCTGCTCGTAGTTGGCGATGAGAAAACCGCGGCGGCATGTGCGGTAGATCGCCTCCCGTTGCGAAGGCGAGCCGTCGACCACCGCCACCGGTGCATCAGAGAATCGCTGCCACTCCCGGATCCACTGCGACTTGAGCGGGGCAGGCACCACCAGGAGGCCCCGCTTGACCTCGCCGCGGTGCCACAGCACGTGGCAGGCCGCAATGGCCTGTACGGTCTTGCCGAGGCCCATGTCATCGGCGAGGAGCAACCGCCCGGCGCCGAGAAATCTCGCGGTTCCTTCCCGCTGATAGGGATACAGCGGCCTCTTCATCGTCCCCAGCTCCGACTCCATCGTGGCGTTGATGACCGCGCCATCCAGAAGCCGGCCGAGCCGCCGGCGCTCCACATCGAGCAACGGCACGAGCGCTGGGTCGCAGGGCATCGTTCCAGGGTCGGCGTCACGCCGCCGGACGAACCGGCGTAGGGCGTCGACCAGAGCCAGGCGTTCCTCTGGGTCATCGGGCGCACCCTTGGCGAGATGCCAGGTGTCGTCTGCTCTGGAGGCGAACCAGCGCGGGACCATGCCGGGCAGGCGCCTGTCGCCTCCATGACCGTTAGCGCCCGGCGCCCACGCCACCCGATCCAGCCAGTCGCCCGGCCCGGTAAGCGGTCGGACCGGGTCCCACACGAGGCGGGCATCCCGGATCGCCAGCTCCGTTCCGGTTGCGACCGCCCGCTCCCATTTTCCGGGCTTCGACGCCAAATCTTCAAGAGCCACAAGCAGGTGCTTGCAGAGACCCAGCCCACCCTTCTGGAAGTCCTTGCAGTCGCAGCTTCCGACGAGAGGCGCCACCGCGGCGAGAAGACTCCGGTATGGTCGTGCCCCGTCACCGTGACGGCGGGTCCCATAGAGCCCGAGGCCGATGCGGCCGCGGGGACGTGACGCTACCTCGAGTGCATCGCGCCGCGCGAAGGCGAGGCGCCGAATCACGGCGTCCAGGGCGGCTCTCTGCACCGGCCAGTCGGCGCCGGCTGTCACGGCCAGCACGTGCGTCGCCATCATCTCTGGTGGCAGGCGCCCGAGCTTGCCGGATGCGCGGGAGCGCAGCTCTTCGAATGCCTCGAGGTTTTCGACAGGTCGTGGGGTCGCGGAGAATTGAATAGTCGTCATGGCGAGTATTCTCGCTCCGATCCGAGGGAGGTGCAAGGCTCACGGCAAAAGGTGGCCGCTCTGTCCATTTTTGCGATCATGGCCCTGCCGCAGGAGCGATGCATTTCAGCGGGCGGGGATAAACCCCGCCCCTACGGTCGTTCTTGTAGGGGAGGGGTTTATCCCCTCCCTTTTGGGGCTGCTAACTCGCGAATCCATTCACCAACGGGTTCTTGCAAGAGGCTGAATTGACTACAATCAGCGGAGGAGGCGGGTCGATTGGGAAAAAAGAAAAAGAAACCGAATCAGAAGATGCAGGCCTGGATCGACGCGCGGAAGCGTCACCACCTGTCCCACGCCCATGTCCAGATGGCTCGTGAGCTGGGGATGAACCCGAAAAAGCTCGGCCAAAAGGACAACCACCGTCAGGAGCCCTGGAAAATGCCGCTCAGGCAGTTCATTGAGCACCTCTACCTCAAAAGGTTCGGCAAGGACCGACCGGACAGTGTGATGTCCATCGAGGATCGAGTCCGTCGAGAAGAGGGGAGAAGAGCGCTCAAGCGAGAGGCAAAGCTGCGACGCCGGCAGGCCGAGGAGACACAGGAAAACGGCGCCAATGGGCACAGCGATTCAGTTTTGTTCGATTGTCCGGTCGTTGACGCAGGGCCCTATTCTGAAACCTGAGAGCTGTCAGCGTCGGTGGGGTAGAGGCGGTCGTTTCCGGGGACGCTGAATCCGGCGGCTTCCGCCAACCTGTGGTCAAAGGTCAGTGTATCGTCGCAGCCGGCGCGGCGGTCCTGCTCGCCGATGAGGTAGTCGGAGAAATCGGCCGGCCCGTGGCGGAAGACTGCGAGGGCTCTGCGAACGAGGTCGCGGTCCTGGACTTGAAAAACCCTGGTGTCGAGGACCAGCTCCAGCACCTCGGCCACGTCGGGCCTGGAGAATCCGTAGACGCTACCGCGCAGCACCCAGACGAGCTCGACGAGGACGAGAGTCGAGATGTGGAGTCTGCCACCCTTCTGCTCTGTGGTTTCGATCAACTCCCGTGCAGTCTCACTCTGGGCCGGCTCGTCCCGGGTAATGAAGCGCACCAAGATATTGGTGTCGAGCCCTCGCATCATCGTCCCTCCCGAATCCGCTCGTCGTCCTCGCTGACCGACTGGGCAACAGCCTTGTCCATGTCCTCGACCGAGGGTCCGCCAAGATCTCGCCGATGAAGTAAGCCGAAAAGCCGGTGGGCGGATCCTTGGAGGGGCACGACGGTGACGGTTCCGTCGGCGGCGATCCGGAAATCCACCTGGTCTCCGGCATCGACTCCGAGCCGGGTTCTGACCTCTTTGGGAAGGGTGAT
>SDBT01015264.1_pt1 | contig 12213 bp, 11 predicted proteins | sample 2277101 | NCBI WGS metagenome assembly SDBT01 (sample SAMN10404973, study PRJNA504765) | marine sediment metagenome | isolation source: marine sediment core GS10_PC15, 103 cmbsf | place: Arctic Ocean: Southern Knipovich Ridge | collected 2010
GTCTCCGCGATTCCCGGTCTTTTCACCTTTACCATCACCTTCGTTCCGTCGGACAGGACCGCCTCGTGCACCTGGGCAATGGAAGCGGATCCCTTCGGGACGTCGTTGAAGTTCCGAAACAGCTCACTGACAGGTTTTTTCAGTTCCAGCTCGATGGTGCGTCTCGCCTCCTCGGCCGGGAAAGGTTCGACACTGTCCTGGAGAAGGGCGAGTTCTTTTTGGTACTCTTCCGGAAGGAGGTCCGGCCGGGAAGCCAGCATCTGACCGAGCTTGATGGTGGTGGGGCCGAGTTCTTCCAGGATCTTCGCCACGCGCTTGGGCGTTGCCGCCTCACGCCGACCTGCGGTCCTTCCAAACGGTATCGTGACAGGCAGGTACCCGGCAAGATTCAGCCGGTCTATATATCCGCCGAGGCCGTGCTTCGTTAGAATTCGAGCAATGTGTCTGAGACGCTGCAGGCTTCTGTATGTTCTTACAATCCTCAGAATCGACAAGATTGTCTCCTAGGAAACTTGCATCGCGCGTGGTTATTTTCGCTTTGAAACGATTGCCTTTATGCCCTTTTCGGTGAACGTATTCTTTATTTCGTTGGCCTTTTCTTCCGTCACATCCTTCACGGCCGTCACGATAAGCTTCCCGGCCGCCTTCAGCGCTTCTTCTTGGGAGATCCCCCGAACCTGGGCTATGATCTCTGCCGCCTCATTGCGTACCTTGTCGGAACGCATCTTGGAGAGTATCACGCGATACGCCCCCTGTCCGCCGTCCGATGCCGCGGGAGCCGCCGCCTTCGGTTTTGGCTTGGCAGAGTGAACGACCTCCTGCACTTCGGTCGGCGTCTGCTTGGGTGCATCCGGGACTTTTTTCTCTTCGTCCACGGTATCATCGGATTCCATGGGTTGTGCGCCGGCCAGCTCGTCGAGCTCTTCCTTACCACCCGTGCCGGCCGAAGGACTCTCTAAATCGATCTCCCCGAGAGAGGACTCGAATTCGTCGAGATCCATGATGTCGTCCGAGACCTTAGCGGGCAACTCCGCAGGCTTTGCTTGAATCGCTTCCTCCAGTTCCTCGATTTCTTCGACCGGCTCCTTCGCCGGCGGGGCGGCTTGTGCAGCCGGAGAGGCGGGGTCGAACGTGAACTTCTCTCCGCACTTAGGACATGTGATAATCTCCCCTTGGACCTCCGCCGGTGCCTTGGCGGCTTCCTCAAGAGCACAGCGGACGAAGGTGTGTGGCTTTGGCCATGACAGTTTCCTCTTCGTTTCGAACGGCGCCGCAACGAGTTTCAGTTCACAGCCGGCGTCTGAAAGCCCCTTCATCTTTTCGAGAACAAGTTTACCAACCGCCTCGGTAAGCCCCTCGAAAACAAGCATAGGAGCGCGCTCCAATACAGTGTTGGATGTCTTGGCGTCGAACTTAAACGCCTTCGTCAACGCACCGACAGCGCTTTCCTTGTTGGCAATGCTGCATGAAGAGAGGACCACACCGTAATTACCTTTTTCTGTTTCCGGACACACGATAAATCTCCTTACCGATCCGGCCCACGACCCGGAGTCCACAGGTACATTAATTTAGGAACCTGCTTTTCCGTGAGGGCGTCTGTGTTTATGAGGGCCGCCGGTGTTCCTGCGCCGCGTGCGATGGTCAGGATGAGTTCGGACAACCCGATCTTCCTGCGGTACCTGATAATCTTCGCCTTGTCGAGGCCGGCTTCCTCTTTCACTGCTTCTATCGCGTCGTCAATATAACCGATAGCATCAATCAGGCCGTTATCCAACGCCTGTTGACCCGTATAGATCCGTCCGTCGGCGAGGTCCACCACCTTTTCTCTCGGCATGTCCCTGCCTTTGGACACGATATCAACAAACCTGTTGTACATTTCCATTATGATTTCTTCAAAAAGTTTCTCTTCCTCCTCGGTCGGCTGCCTGACCGACGACCCCATATCCTTGAGCGCGCCGGACTTTATTACCTTCTCGGAAATGCCGAGCCAGTTGTACAGCCCCTCGAAGTTGAATAGCATCATTATGACACCGATACTTCCCGTGATACTGGTGGGGTGGGCGACTATCCGGTCCGAGCAGGCGGCGATGTAATAACCACCGGATGCGGCGACATCCTTCATGTAAACGACGATTTTCTTGCCGGTCTTTTCCTTGAACTGCAGTATCTCATCATGAAGGGTATCGGTAGCGGTGATCCCTCCGCCCGGGCTGTTGATCTCGAGTATTACCGCCTTCACCATGTTGTCGGATGCGGCCCGGTTCAGTTGGTCGGTGACGGACCTCACCAGGCTCGGTCGGTCATAGAAGAGATGCTGCAGTGGGCGGTCTGTTATTATTCCGTCTACCGATATCATTGCGATCTTATGCGTGCCGCTTCCCTCAACCGTGACCTCGGAGTATTTTCCCGGTCCGCTGGTATCCATTTCGATGTCCGGTGTCCAAACCTTGGCCGCGGACACGAAAATCAACATCACGAAAAGCCCGACGGTGCAGATGAAGAAGAATCCCGCCGCCAGCACGGCGATCCAGAACAGCGGCCCGTGCCTTTTTCGCTCCTTTGGCCTTTCAGCCGGTGGCGGTACAGCCGATGGCGGTACAGCCGGTGGTGAGTAGCTAGTCTCTTCCATCCTTACATTCCTCTCATGCTATGATCGACTACGCAAAGTGTCCGGCATTGTACTGCACCCGCTTGTCCGGGTCAATACCCCGGCCGATCACACTATCTCCGATGCGAATTCTTCGAGAAGACCAAGGTCGGCCGCGAGATCGAGGACGCTGTAGCGGCTGCGGATTTCCCTTGCGTGAAGAATAGAGTTGCGGATCTCGTCGGAATTCATCCCGAGCTCCATTGGATCCGACGTCGCACCCGCGGCCTTGAGAATCGCCTCCAGCTGAGAGGCCGCCGCGGCGTATCTCCGCAGGGAATTTCGTATCGTCTTCCAGTCGCCCGCAATGAATTTCAGACGTTCCATAGAGGGAAGCTTTGCCCGAAATTGCTTCCACACCGTTGCGGCAAGGCCGCCGTAATAGCCGAAGACGTCCTCGCGGATCGATGCCTCGTCCCGATAGCCGGACGCGATGTTTTTCGTGTCTATCTTATCCACAGCGAGAAGTTTTTCATACAGTTTTGCCATCAAGACCGTTGCCACTCCAACCTGTATCCCGTGGAGTTTGATGTCCCTTCCGGCCGATAGGTTGCACATGTCCCACGCATGAGATATCAGATGTTCCCCTCCTGATGAGGGTCTGGACATCCCGACCGCGGTCATAGAGAGCCCTGAGACTAGAAGGTGTTCCGTAAGCGCTTCTATGGCCCGTTCATTGCCGTTTGCCAGATTGACTGCCGCCGCCTCTGCCCACGGCATGGTTTCCGAGACCATTTCCAGTGGAAGCTCACAGAAATATTCGCCGCAGACATGATGGGACAGCCACCAGCCCGCTCCAGAAACGTTCTTGGAGAGAAGGTCACCGAGCCCAGACAGAACCATTTCGTGCGGACACTCCATTAGTACCTTGGTGTCCGCGGCTATGGCGACGGGGACGGTGCCTGTAGTCGTTGTCTTGAACCCTTTGTCCATGATGGCCACGATAGACGACGTGTAACCGTTCATGGATGGAGCGGTCGGCACGCACACGTATGGAATCTCCGACCGCGAGGCCGCGTACTTCACGAGATCGTTTATCGTTCCCGAACCGCAGGCCACAAGGAAATCGCTTCTCCTTCCCTGCTGACGGACAGATTCCGCGAGGGGCATGTCGGCCTCGGGGTCTTTGCCTTCGAGAACGAGAAGTTCGACGGTGATACCGGCGGCCGAAAGGATATCCTTAACGGTGGCCCCGGCGGCTTGAAACGTTCTCTCATCGGCCGTAAGCAGAGCTCTTCCTCCGAGACCGAGACGTTTAATGATATCCGGAATTGCTCTCAGGGCTCCCCGGCCGATATTGATCTTGATACTGGGTATCTCATGGGTGGTCCCGCACTCGCATTCGATACGCCTTCCGAGAAATTTGTCGGTAAGAGCCTCTAACATGATGAACTCCGTGACGAGACCGAGTGAAAAGACCGTCCGCAAGAATGCAGGGTGGAAATGCCCGGAGGCGACCCTAGGCAGGGTCGCTGAGGACATTTGCGCCCGAAGACGCAGCGGGAGGTCTTTGCAGCCGGTCGCAGTAGGAGTTTCATTGTGTTGGAGGTTCTAAGATACGTGTTCATTTCGCGGAGTCTTCGGGCTGTTCCGGCTCGGCAGCGCCTATCTCGGCGGGAGGAAGTCCGGTTGCCGCCTCCGCCCCCTCGAGCCTGCCGGTAAACTTTTGGAGCCGTTTCTGCGCGGAGCCGTATGATCCTTCCGCGTGTGTAAGATGGGATCCGAGCTTATCGAAATCCCCTTGGAACCTCTTAAGATCACCGCGCATTGCTCCCAGGGTCGCCATAACCTCCTGCGCACTCTTCTCCACGTGCAATCCACGCAGGCCCAGGAGTATCGCCTGAAGGTACGCATAGAAGCTGTTGGGGGAGACCGGGATCACTTTCTTTGTCAGTGCGTAGGCAAGAATGCTCTTGTCTTCGCCGAATCGATCGTCGGCTATGATGGTCTCGTAGTAGATATTCTCGGCGGGGATGTACATCATGGCAAAATCGAACGTTTTTTCGTCCGGCTTGATATACTTGTCCGCGATGCTGTCTATGTGTTTCTTTATATCCGTAGCGAGCTGTTTGCGGTGCCTCTTCTGTTCTTCTTCGTCGGATGTATTGAGCAGTCGCCTGAAGTTCTCCAGGGGAAACTTTGCGTCAACCGGAACGAGGTTGTCACCGACCCGTATAACCGAGTCCACCACCTCCCCCGTGCTGAAGCGGTACTGGGTCTCGAAGTGGGCGGGAGGAAGTATCTGCCGCAGGAGACCCTCAAGGAAAAGCTCGCCGAGACCGCCCCTGAGTTTGGGCGCCCGGAGAATATCCTGGAGCTCGGATATGCTTTTCCCGAGATCGAATATCCGTTTGGTGGATTCCTCCATCTTGCTCAGGCGGGAGGTAATTTCCTTGACCGCGGTGGTGGCGTTTCCCAGTCCGTCGGTGAGGGCCTGTTGGGACGAGTCGAGTGACTTTCGAATCTGGTCGCGGAGCCCGTCGATCTGCTGTTGAAAAACGACGAGGCCGTCGTCACCACGTTTTGGTCTAAGGGCGAGAGCGACCGCGATTACAGCGGCCATGGCGGCAAGTGCTATCGCTACGTATTCCATTAAAAGGCTCTATACCCTTTGAACCTCTCCGCCTGTCTTTGCCAGGATATCTTCCCACTTCTTGTCAATGTCCGACTGGATCTCCTCAACGATGTGGGTGTTCTCATCGCTCTTGAGGTGGGCGAACCTGCCCTGCTTGAACATGTAATCCGTTACGGGAAGTTTCTCCTTTGGCTTGTAGTTGAGCTTCCAGACATCGTCTTCCACCTCGAAGAGCGGCCAGAAACATGTGTCCGTCGCAAGACGAGCCATCTCAACGCTGTCCTCCGGCTTTATTCTCCATCCCCTGTGACACGGAGCCAGCACGTTCAGGAAGGCTGGGCCTTCCTTGGCCAGCGCCTTCTCTACCTTGCTCAGAACGTCCCTGAAGTTGTGGACCGATGCCTGGGCCACGTAGGGTATGTGGTGAGCGGCAATGATTGCGGTGAGATCCTTCTTCTGCTGGGTCTTCCCGGGGATCACGCTTCCCGCCGGAGATGTGTTGGTGGCCGCGCCCTTGGGAGTAGAGCTGGAGCGTTGTATGCCCGTGTTCATATACGCCTCGTTGTCGTAGCAGACGTAGAGCATGTTGTGACCCCGCTCCATGGCGCCGGAGAGTGACTGGAGTCCTATGTCGTACGTGCCACCGTCGCCGCCGAAAGCGATGAAATTTATCTTCTTGTCGATTTTGCCCTTCTTGCGGAAGGCCTGGTACGCGGCCTCGGCCCCGCTTATCGTCGCGGCGACGTTCTCGAACGCGCAGTGTATGTAGGGGACCCTCCACGAGGTGTACGGGTAAATGGTGGTGGACACCTCCATGCAGCCCGTCGAGAAACCGACGACGGTATCCGGTCCCGCGACATGCAGAACCATCCGGAGAACGCTGGGGCCCGCGCAGGCCGCGCACGCTCTGTGCCCGCCGGCAACAAGCTCTTTGTTCTTTGCGATATCTTTCAGTTTTATTGCCATAGCTATCCCCTTTACTCCCGCAGTCCTATGTAGCTGATCTCGTTGTCTGATTTACCCTTCTTGCACATACTCGAGAGCGTGCCGAAGACCTCCTCCATGTCGTTGACGTAAGTGTCTCTCCCCCCGAGGCCGTATATGTAACTCTTAAGCGGTATATCATGTCCGTAGAGAGCTGACCTTATCTCGTGGAAGACCGGGCCACCGAGCCCGAACGAACAAGCCCTATCGAGAACGGCAACCGCCTTCGCGCCGGCGAGCGCCTTCCGTATCTCTTTCTCCGGGAACGGACGGAACATTCTTATTTTCAACACACCGACCTTTTCTCCCTTCTCTCGGAGATTGTCGGCCGTCTGTTTCGCCGTGCCGGCTGCGGATCCCATGATAACGATTATCCTCTCGGCGTCCTCGGTCATGTACTCGTCCAAAAAACCGTAGGACCGGCCGGACATCTTCTCGAAATCCTTGCCCACCTTTTCGATGACCGCCGGAGCGTTGGTCATTGCCTCTATCTCTTGGCGTTTGTGCTCGAAGTAATAATCCGTAAGATCCAGAGGGCCGTAGGTGACCGGCTTGTCCGTATCGAGTAGGGGATACCGGGGCTTGTACTCGCCCACGAAATCCTTGACCGGCTTGTCCTCGATAGTTTCGAGGACCTCCATGGTGTGGCTCAATATGAATCCGTCCAGACACACCATCACGGGAAGAAGAACATTCTCGTTTTCCCCTATCCGGAATGCCTGGATGACATTGTCGTACACTTCCTGGCAGTTCTCGCAGTAGAGTTGTATCCAGCCCGAGTCACGGCAGCCCATCGAGTCGCTGTGGTCGCAGTGTATGTTTATGGGTCCGCTCAGAGCCCTGTTTACGACCGGCATCACTATAGGCAGGCGGTACGACGCCGCGATATAGACTATCTCCCACATCAGCGCCAGGCCGTTGGCCGATGTAGCGGTAATAACCCTCGCCCCAGCCGCCGCGGCACCCACGCACGCGCTCATGGCGCTGTGTTCGGATTCAACGGGCACAAGGACTGTACTCACCTGACCGTTTGCCACGTAGCTCGAGAACTTGTGCATAAGTTCTGTCTGCGGCGTTATGGGGAAAACCGCGGCCACATCCGGATCGACCTGCTTGAGGGCGTATGCGGCGGAGTCGTTGCCCGTCAGTGCTGTTCTTGACATATTACTTCTCTCCCTCTTGCACCATCTCGATAGCCTTGATCTTGTCGGGGCACTCACTTGCGCATATCCCGCAGCCCTTACAGTGCTTGTAATCTATGCCAGTGACCTTGCCATCCTCAACGATAATCGCCGAATCGGGGCAGAGCACCCAGCATCGCAGACAATTGGTGCATTTCTCCTTGTCGTGCACGGGCCGGTACGTGCGCCATGACCCCGTCTCGTACGTGTCGCTGTTTCCCGGCTCGACTATGACGCCGCCTATCGGTATGTCCTTCCATCCCTTCAGTTTCATTGCCTCTCCTTATTCCGCCTTCTTGACTTCCTCATGTGCCCTGTCGAGCGCGTTCACGTTTCCCTGGACAACGCGCTCTCCGAACTTTTTCAGGAACTTCTTCTTTATACTTGCCTTCATAAGTTCGATATCGACCGCGCCAGTGGCCTTAATGAGGGCACCTATCATGGGCGTGTTGGGGATGGGGCGTCCAATCTCGTCTATCGCTATCTGCGTGGCGTCAAGCGTCCACGCCTCAACACCCTTTGCGGTGATACTTGACGCGATCTCCCCGGGATTCTTTTTTGTATTTACGATGAGGATCCCTTCTTTGCTCATTCCCTCCGTTACGTCCACGGTTGAAAGAAGTGTGTCGTCCAGAACCACCACCACGTCAGGGTTTGTTATTGGCGAGTGTACCCGGATGGGTCCGTCGCTTATCCTGGTGAAGCCCCTGATCGGAGCGCCCATGCGCTCCGGGCCGTACTCCGGGAAGCCCTGGCTGAACTTGCCATCTTCCATTGCCACCTCGGCGACAAGACCGGCGGCCGTCTTTGCCCCCTGGCCTCCCCTTCCGTGCCAGCGGATCTCCTTCATCGTCATTGCTTCCCCCCCCCTCCGAAATCACTTTCCTTCATGTAGGACATGTGTTCGAGTATGTCGTCCATAGTCTGGAATCTTTCCGACGGGTTCTTGGTCATGCACCTGAATATCAATGCGTCGGTGGACTTGGTGACGCCGCGCGCAAACTCCGACGGCGGCTTGGCCTTCGCGGTAATGCTCTTCTGCATCCGGTCGTATATGTTTTCTCCGGCAAACGGCAGTCTGCCAGTTGCCACTTCGTACATGACCACGCCGAAGGCGTAGACGTCGGTTCTCCTGTCAACCTGATTCTTCAATACCAGCTCGGGGGCCATATAACTCGGTGTGCCCCGCCTGTCCGCGCTTGGTTTCACGTGGTCGAACGCCGACACCGTGAGTCCGAAATCTATGATAACGGAATCTCCGTTGCGGAACATGACGTTCCTCGAGTTGAAGTCCCTGTGCACGAGTCTCCTGCTGTGCATGAATGACAATCCCTCCGCGACGCCGATTAGTATCTTCAGGCGCCTGCCGTCGAGCCAGGGGTCGCGCGCCGAGCTTTTTACCTTAAGACTCGGGCCTTCAAGCATCTCCATTACTACGTACTGTTTGCCGCCCTTTTTTCCGCAGTCGTAGGTCTCCACGAGATTGGGGTGTCTGAGCCCCTTGGCGATTTCTCCCTCCCAGAGGGCGCCCTTTTTCGGCTTAACGGAACTCGGCTCGAGGATCTTAATAACCACACTCTTGCCGCTTGAAGGATCCTCCCCCTCGAAGAGGGCAGCCATGCCACCCGTGCCTATCTTTCGAAGCTTTCTGTAGCTGCCGAACCAGTCGGGGCCGAGACGGAATAATTTTCCAAACATTGTGTCCACCCTGTCAAAACGCGGCTTGACGGAAAACCGTAGTATACCTTGCGGGCCCGCAAGATGCAAGAAAAAGACAGGGGACATCCTTAAGTAATTAACATTTGAAAAGATGGGCCAGTATCACAGAAGTAGGCAGTCTGTGCCAGGTGGTTCCCGGCTGGCCGCGGGTGGCACCTCTTCACTCATTGCCCTCGCCCCAGCCCTCTCCCGGGGGGAGAGGGTGTACAGTCTCGACGGTACTTTCCGAGGGCGTATTTTCTCCGGCCGATTATAGAAGTGCGGCCGCCGTGAAAATCCTGAATCCGCTCAGAGATACCACTTGCGTCCAGCGCTCCCGGTTAAGAATTAAGTGTTCCACCAGGGACCGCCCGCCGCGTCAAATTTCTTCAAAACTCAAATGTTGATATATTGAGGATGTCCCCTATTGCCCTCAGACTCGAATGTTAATTACTTAAGGATGTCCCCTATTGTGGTATAATGCGGTTCGGCGGAACGAATTGAAGGAGGTCTCAGTTGAGCGAAACTCGATGCCGATTCGCGCCCGCGCCGACCGGACATCTGCACATAGGCGGAGCCAGGACGGCGTTGTTTAATTGGCTGTTTGCGAGGAACACGGGCGGCAAGTTCATCCTCCGCATCGAGGACACGGACGTCGAGCGGAGTGACCCGGAGGCTACGGAGGGCATTCTCAAAAGCCTCAAGTGGCTGGGAATGGATTGGGATGAGGGGCCGTTTTTTCAGAGCCGGAGGCAGGAGCTCTACAAGGAAGCGGCTGATAAACTTCTTGTCGACGGAGCGGCCTTCGAAGAAAAAACCGAGAAGGGCACCGCACTTCGCTTCAAGATGCCGCGGGAGGACGTTTGCTTCGAAGGTGTTGTCCACGGCGCGATCACCTTTCCGGCGGACAAGATGGAAGATCTCGTTATAATGAAATCCAATGGAACTCCCACCTACAACTTTGCCTGTGTGGTGGATGATCACGAGATGAAGATCACGCACGTTATCCGGGGAGACGATCATATAACCAATACACCCAAGCAGGTGCTTCTCTACAGGACATTGGGGTGGAAGCCGCCGGTCTTCGCCCACGTTCCTATGATACACGGGGAGGACGGATCCAAGCTGAGCAAGAGACACGGAGCCTCTTCGGCCATGGAATTTCGGAATGAGGGGTACCTTCCGCAGGCGCTTGTCAATTTCATTGCTCTGCTCGGCTGGTCACCGGGAGACGATCGAGAGGTGATGTCCCTTGAGGAACTCATCTCATCCTTCAGTCTTGACAGGATCAAAAAGACGAGCGCGATATTCAACCGGGAGAAGCTGGATTGGATGAACGCGCAGTACATCAAGACCATTCCGGCGTCGGGGATGGTGGATCCGTTACTCGATCTTCTTCGGGACAGCGGCGTGGATGTGAGCGGCTTGGAGCGGGAGTGGCTCGAGAAACTAGTTGATATTTATAGGGAGAGAATGAAACGGCTCACAGATTTTGTAGAGCGTTCCCGATTCTTCTTCGAAGATATTGTCTACGACAAAAAGGTGGTGGACAAGATACTCCGTAAGGAAGGTGTGGCCGGACTTCTTTCGGAAGCGGCGGAGCGGTTGGAGGGTCTGAGTGCGTGGACGGTTGAGAGTGTTGAGGAAGCCCTGCGCGGAATGTGCGCAGACAAAGGGATGAAACTGGGCGCCCTGGGCCAGCCGATTCGAGTCGCCGTTACGGGAACTAAGGTGAGTCCGGGAATATTCGAAACGGTGGCGCTTTTAGGGAAGGAGCTGACCGTTGCACGGCTTCGTGCCGCGGTTGATGTGATATGAGAGAAAACACGGAACGATATCTTTCAATGCCCGCGATTCTTTGGTTCGTCGGAGCGGGGATACTGGGTTTCGTCTTGTGTCTTTTCGTGACGGAGGGGACGGATCGTACCCTGGGATGGGTCGTCGTCACGCAGGCCTGCGCCGTGCTGGTAGTGTGGCCCTGCCTTCATCGAAATCTGCACCATATCGTGTCCCCTGTTGTCCTGATATTTCTTTCCGTGCCGCTCTACGCGGCCGGGGTAAAACTCGGCGGAACTGGGGGCGGCGAGGCCGCCATGGCCCTTGTTCTCATGTGCATGCTGTTTCTATACGTGTCGTTCCTGTTCCGGCTTGAGGAAGTCATGGGGATACAGCCAGGGGCGTGGTATATCCCACTCTCCACCCTTCTGGTTGCCGGGCCTGTCGTCGTATACTATATCCTCGCTGAATTTCTGAGGCGTCCGCTGCCGTGGATTATGGGAATATCACCCGTCGCTGCCCTGGGCGGTGGTGCGCATCTGCGCACCGGGTGCGTGGCTTGGGCAGTCGTGCTGGTTGTGACGGCGGTAGCCGGCTTATTGGTGGTGAAGGAGAAGAAATGAAGATACGCGAAGGGTCCGTCACGAGCCCGTCGGGCTTTCTTGCTTCGGGTACTTCCTGCGGATTGAAGGAAAGCGGCAAGCCCGATCTGGCCCTGCTGGTCTCCGAGAAGCCCGCGTCCCTTTCGGCGGTGTTCACGACAAATCGGGTGAAAGCCGCGCCGGTTCTTCGCGGCATGAAACAACTGGCGCGCGGTTCGGCAAGGGCATTCCTGGTGAACAGCGGGTGCGCCAACGCGTGTACCGGACAAAAAGGTATGCAAAACGCCGATGACATGGCGGCGGCGGCCGCGGAGGTTCTCGATGTTTCCTTCGATGACGTTTTTGTCGCCTCAACGGGTGTGATAGGCGAGCACCTGAATACGGAAAAGATACGGAAGGCCGTTGGCGGACTTTCGGGATCACTGTCAAACGAAGGCGGGAAGGAATTTGCACGGGCGATAATGACAACTGATACGGTGCCGAAGACCGCCGCTGTGGATATGAAACTTTCCGGCGGGACCGTTGCGGTGGGGGGGTGCGCCAAGGGCGCCGGGATGATATCTCCGGAGATGGCGACAATGCTCGCATTTTTCACGACGGACGCGGAGGTGCCGGCGGACAAGCTGGCGGAGATATTCCGCGTTGCGGTAGATATCTCCTTCAACCGGATAACGGTGGACGGTCACATGAGTACAAACGATACCGCCGCAATTATGGCAAACGGCGCATCGGGTGTCGGTCTGGTGACTG
>SDBT01015265.1_pt1 | contig 12213 bp, 12 predicted proteins | sample 2277101 | NCBI WGS metagenome assembly SDBT01 (sample SAMN10404973, study PRJNA504765) | marine sediment metagenome | isolation source: marine sediment core GS10_PC15, 103 cmbsf | place: Arctic Ocean: Southern Knipovich Ridge | collected 2010
TTCCCAGACCGTAAATCCCGATATCCACTGCTAGACGTTAAAGAACTTCTTAATGCTCTGCACGGCCCGATCCGCATCCCGTTGGGGAATCACACAGGCTATCTTGGTTTCCGAAGTGGTTATCGAGTGAATGGGGATATCCGCCATAGCCCGAAAGACCCCCGCGGCAACGCCCGACTGCATCTCCATTCCCGAGCCTTCGACCGCTATCTTGGTAATGTCGGTCATAACATCTACCCAGAGATCGGGCATCGATTTTTGGAATTTACGGATCAAAGCGAGGGTTCTATCCACGTCCTGCCGCCGGAGTGTAAAGGAGACGTTTACCTCGTTGCGCACCGGCGCAGTCTGGCTGATCATGTCCAGATTTATGTTCTCTTTGCCGATCGCCTCGAAAACAACCGAAATTTTCTGCGAATCCTGGGGTATCCGGTTTATGGAAATCAGAGCTTCTTCGTCGCTCCGGTAGAGGTTGGTTATCGTACTGTTTTCAACGATCATGTCCTTCATCGAATAGTACCCCGGGGGCCTACCCTTTATATAATTGGCCGCCTGAAGTGCACCCACAGCAAAAACTCGCCTTGAAAAGGACTGGTGACGTATCTCCAGCACTTCGTCGTTTCCGGCAAAAAAGACCTGATGCTCGCCGACAATCGTACCGCCCCGGACGGCATGGATTCCTATCTCATCCGGGCTGCGGCGCTCATTGCGGGTATGGCGGCCAAACACGTAACGCTTGGACTTAAGAAAAACCTCGTTAATCGCCTCGGCCAGGGCATAGGCTGTACCCGACGGAGCATCCTTCTTGGCATTATGGTGTTTTTCAACGATCTCAATACCGAAGCTCTCCCCTAAAACCGAAGCGGCTTTCTGAAGCAGCTCTGACATCAGATTGATACCCAGAGACATATTTGCCGCCTGAAAGATGGGAATAAGGCCGGCTTTTTCACGGATCAATTCCCGGTCTTCCTCGGAATGGCCGGTCGTCGCAATTACCAAAGCCATTTTCTTTTGAACAGCACCTTTGAGCAGGGACGGAAGAGTCTCCGGAGCGGAAAAATCGACAATCACATCCGCTTTCAGGTCACAGTCGGACAGGGTTGAAAATACCGGAAGGTCATCACCGCCTGCCGGGTCTATCCCGGCGATTAATTCGATATCCGGGTTACCCCTGGCAACGCGGATTAACTCCTGGCCCATCGCACCGCTTGAACCGTGGATAATGATCTTTACCATGTGGCTATCCGGAAATCGAAGGTGGACGGGAGGGCTTGTCCGGTTCCAGGAGGCTGTGCAACAGCTCGTCCTGAACGAGACGGTCGATGACTGAACGAGAAAAATCGGTCAGATCGGTAAACTCGATCCCGAACCCATCGGGTAAAAGAGACGTAGCCGCCCGCCTATCGAGGACCCTGCATCCCGACAACAGCTTGAAGTCGTGAAAAACAATTTGGATTGTTCCCTCGCTGGCAGGCGTCGGGCAGGACCCGGGGCCAGCCAGAAAAGCACCCGTCGAGCTGATCGAGCGGACGCTGAATTCCTCCTTCATCTGCCCGGGGATGGTGAGCCGTCCCTTGAGCGGCCAGTCAAAACGCTGATGCTTCCTGCGGTTCCTGTCCCCAAGGGAAGCGATTAGCTGTTCCACCGACGCTCCTAAATCCTCCAGCGGCAGATGCTGAAAGTCGGGGAAATACCCTTCCTGTTCACGGGGAAGCAGCAGGTAAATTTCCAGGAAGGGAAAGCTGCGCCGGAGCGAAGCGATAAAACTCTGCCACTGCCGGTTCGTCGACTCCGGTTCGATCAACACACAGATCAGGTGATGCCCTTCAACAATAGAGGCCGCGAGCTCTTCCTGGGTCACGGTATGCCGCACCTCAATGTCAGGAATCAATTTTATCTGCTCAAGCCTCTGCACCGAGTGAGTATAAAATATAATCATCGACCCTGATTATACGCCAAACCCCCGTGTTTGTGCCAGACCCGAATCTTCAGTTTGGGTTGCAGGCGAAGCCAACTATACGTTATAGTAACATCTGGAGGAAAGTATGTTTGAAGGTGTTTTTACTGCCCTGGTAACCCCGTTTACCGAGGAAGCTGGTATAGATGAGGCAGCCTTGCGTAAACTGGTAGACATCCAGATAGAAAAGGGAATCAGCGGCCTGGTACCGGTGGGAACAACCGGCGAAAGCCCTACCCTGGATGTCGAGGAAGCGCTGGAAGTCATTCGGATCGTTGTCGATCAGGCCGGGGGGCGTGTACCGGTGATCGCCGGCACAGGTTCCAACTGCACGGACAAAGCGATACAAATGACCAAAAAGGCCCAAGAAATCGGGGCCACCGCCAGTCTGCAGGTGGCCCCCTACTACAACAAACCGACTCAGGAAGGGTTCTATCGACATTTCAGCGCTATTGCAGACGCCGTGGACCTGCCCATGATCGTGTACAACATCCCCGGGCGTAGTGGGAAAAATATCGAAAACTCCACCATGCTGAAACTGGCAGAACTTAACAATATAGTAGCAGTTAAGGAAGCCAGCGGCAGTATACCTCAGATGATGGACCTTATCGCCCGAAAACCGGAATCATTTGCAGTACTTTCCGGTGATGACAATCTTGCCTTTTCACTGATGGCATTGGGCGGCAAGGGGGTGATATCCGTGGCCAGCAATCTGGTCCCGGGACGGATGGCTGAATTTGGCAAGGCGGCGCTGCAGGGGAATTGGAACGAGGCGCGGGACCGGCACTATCGATTGCTGCCTCTGTTCAAAATAATTTTTATTGAAACCAATCCAATCCCTATAAAGGCAGCCCTGGCCATGATGGGATTGATCCGGGAGGTCTATCGCCTGCCCATGTGTCCTTTGAGTGCCGATCATCGCCAGAGCCTGAATCAGGTATTACGGGATATAAACGTACTATAGCTTGAGGATCCTGTTGGCCAGCGCGACAAATTGCTCCACCTGAAGTTCTTCACTACGGGCGGAAAGGTTTATCCCCTCCTCACGAACCGCTGCGAGCAGTTTCTCCCGGCCATATTCCTGGAGCAGCGAGCTGCCCAGAATATTGTTTCTTATGGTTTTCCTTCTGGAGCGAAACAAATCCCTGACCAGGCGGGAAAAGAGCTGTCTATCTTTTGCCGGGCAACAGTGCCTTCGAGGCTCCAAAAGGATAGCAGAAGAGGTGACCTCCGGCGCCGGATAAAAAGACCCGGGCAAAAGCTTGAAAACCTCCCGAACAACATAGGCGTATTGACAGGAAACCGAGAAGGATGAGTAGTTCTTGCCGCCGGGAGAAGCGGTTATTCGCCGGGCCAGCTCGCGCTGCACGGTAAAGACCATCCGCGCCGGAGCAAGAGCTGCTTCGGCAAATGAGCCGATCATAGCGGAAGCGGATCGATAAGGAAGATTGCCGACAACCTTATCGGGCAATCCATAGCGTTCAAGCGCTGCCTTCCAGGTTTTGAGCGCATCGCCCTGACAAATCACCAGCGGCTCATTAGCGAAGACCTGCTTCAGGAACCGAACCAGTCCCCAGTCGATCTCAAAGGCCAGCAGCGAATTGACCCGTGGCAGTAACTCTGCCGTCAGACAACCCAGTCCAGGGCCGATCTCCCACACTGTATCGGAAGTCTCAGGGCAGATAAGATCGAGGAATCTGTTTCTGGCTCCGCGGTTGATCAGAAAGTTCTGGCCCCAGCGGGGTTTCAGGCTTATACCCAAACTCTCGAGGACCCGCCGGATCTCATTTGGTGAATCGTAGTTCATTTTTCCCCTCGCCTCTCGAAAAAGAAAACGGCCAGTCCCATGAGAAAAAGAATCCAGTAAACAGGTTTCCAGGCCATCCTCAGGCCCGGAGCTAAGGCGCCTAGCTCAACGATCTTATCAATAAGACTGTACAGAACGGACAACAGCATACTCAGCGTTCCGGGAACAACGGTGAAAAAAATAAGAAAAAAGAGGCCGAACCAAATAAACAGGGTCACCAGGGGAAGAAGGACAAGACTGGCCAGTATGCCGATCGGATATATAACCCCGAATCGAGAGAGTAGCAATGGCGCCGTGGCTAATTGAGCGGCTAAGGCATAGGATAAAGGCTGACCGATGCGTGGCGGCAGCAGGCGTCTAGAGAACCGGGCCGCTCCCGGACCTGCGAGCACGATGCCGAGCAGAGCCATATAGGAGAGCTGGAACGAGAGAGTGAACAGGCTGTGCGGGTCGAAGAGGAGGATGAGAACAGCAGACAGAGCCAGGATATGCAGCGGATCAATTTTACGATCCAGTAGAAGCGCCGCCGTTCCGAGACAGAGCATCATTACCGCCCGGAGCAATGATGGTTTCGGCCCGGCGATGAAGAGGAAAATAAGAATCAAGACCGTGGCTATCACGACCCTGGGTTTCTTGCCGGGAAGGAAGGCAAAGACGGCAAATGCTAAAAAATAAATCACTCCTACATGCAGGCCGGACAAAGCCAGGAGGTGAAGCGAACCACTCTCCCGAAATCGGGTATATACAGCACCACCCAGATCGCTGCGGTCGCCCAGGATCAGCGCAGACAGCAGCGCGGCCACGGGAAGATCGAGTGCTGCCAGCGTCCCGTTGATTCTATGGCGGACTCCGGCACGCCAGGCTAATAGAGGAGATTCATAGCCAACGGTCCGGACCTGATCCGCTTTGGACCAACAAATGAAGTAATCTCTCCCGGGTTTTTCGGAAATTCTTAAATTTGCTTCAACTTCAATCCTCTGACCTAAAAAATAGTTCTGTCCACCCTGCTGGACGATCAAACGAACACTCAACCGCGGACCCGCCGCCAGGCGTATTCTCCGTTCCCTTTCTGCGCTCCAAACCTCTCTCAGCCTGATCCGGTACGTACGGGCACCGCTCGGGCCGCCGCTGCTGTCTTCCAGCAGGTATCCTTGAAAACCGGACAGCTCACGGTAGGGCAGACCGACCAGAGAGGAACGGACGGCGTAATGGTGCCTGGCCTCCACCGGGATCCTCATATAACCCAGGAGTATTCCCAGCGCCGCTGCTAGAAGGCAGACTCCGCTCCACTTGAGTCCGGGCGCAGCAACCGAAAAAAGGGTAATCCCGAGTGCAGTGCATACAACCAATGCACAAAGCCAGAGGAACGGTTGGAGAGCAGCGCCTAGTAATACAAGTACAAAGGCCAGGGCGAGGTAGACGAGGACGCTCCCTTTGGCCCGGATCATTCCCGTAAAATCACCAGTCTCCCGCCAAAGGACAGCGTGTCAGCGCCTTCACCATTGCAGGCTTTCCAGAGCCTTCCTGGCCTCTTTCCGAACTCTGTCATTGTAATCCAGGTACTGGGCGTACATTAGGTCGTCGAAGGCTGCCTTGTCGCCCAGCTTACCCAGGTTGGTAACAACCCTGATAACGATCTCCTCATCATACGTCTGCAACTTTTCGGTGTAGGAATTCAAGAGTACCAGGTATTGAATCAGACGCACGGCGGCTTCGTGAATGCTCATATTTCCCAAGCTGTCGATGGACTCCAAGAGGAACTGTTTATCAGAAATCCCCCGTTCGAACTCCAGCACGGTACTGTCGAAGTGCTCAATAACCAGCTGCGCGGCCTGAGACCATTTCCAGGAGCTCAAAGCCTGATTGGAGATAAAACGCATATCTCTGGCGATTTGTTGCTCTAAAGAGTCTGCTGTCCCGGTGTGCAGGCCGACATCGAGACCGAACTCGGCGATCTCGGCTTTTTCATCATCGCTCAAGCGGTCGCTTTCCAATGCCATTATCAGAGCCTGCTTTTTCTCTAAGAGGGGACTGCTCCGCAAAACCGCATAGAGGTGATCCTTGAGGTCTCCTTCCAACTCCAGCAGAGCCTCCTGGGCCATGTCAGCGATCTCTTTCGAATAACCCACATTCATGGCACTGAAAATGATCGGAAAGGCGTTCTCGTCGCCCAACGCTCCCAGGGCCCTGATGCAGGCGGCAACAACCGGCAGGTCAGGAACCGTTCCCGTCCTGTAGATATTGTTCTGACGATCCAGCCACAGGTACATATTCTCAATCAGCTCGTCTCCTCCGGAAGCAATCACGCCCAGCGCATTCATCCCGGAGACCCGCAGCTGGGTATCCGCGTCCCCTGTAAAGAGTTTCCAGACAGAAAAACTGGCCTCCTGGTAGGATATCTTTCCGATCTGAATTACGGCACCGGTCGCCAACCGGCGGAAGCGGGGGTCGCTTTCCATCAGCGCCTGGTTGTCCAGCACGTAGTCCACCGCCTGGAGGTAAAGCGGCCCCATATCAGGTGAATCACTCTTTCCCGCGTCTTCCAATACCTGGATCTTTACGTCCAGACTGGCAATTGCAAAGTTCCTCTGATAGGTTTTTAGCAAGCTCTTGGCATCCTGAGCCCAAAGTGCCGAAACAGCGAAGATGATAAGTGCGATTATCAGGCGTACCCGCTTCATGTTTGACTCCTGCCTTGGTATTTGTTCTAATTGTACCTGTTGTTGATCGATAAATCAACGCATTGACAAACATGAGTTTGTTAAATCAAGGCATTTGTTGAAAACAGGCCTTTATTGTATAATGGAGCCATGAGCATAAATACGAAAATCATCTGTACCATCGGTCCATCGTCTTCTTCTCTCGATACGCTGCGGGAACTGGTAAATAGCGGCATGAACGTTGCCCGCCTCAACTTTTCTCACGGGAACTACGAGGATAAGCTGGACATCATTCACAAGATTGAAAAACTCCGCGCCGAGACAGGGGCAAATATCGGCATACTGCAGGATTTGAGCGGTCCCAAAATGAGAGTGGGGAACCTTCCCCAAGCCGGCGTCAACTTAAGCTCCGGAAGCCTTGTTCAGCTGATACCAGGCACCAACTTTGACAAGGACATGGAACCGCTTACCATTCCCGTGGATTACCCCAAGTTGCTCGACGATGTACCCGCAGACGCTCGAATCCTGCTGGACGACGGACTTCTCGAGCTGTCGGTCGTAGAAAAGAGCAAGGACTATCTCCTGTGCCGTGTTGCCCACGGAGCTGTGCTCAAACCTCACAAAGGAGTCAACTTCCCGGGTATAATCCTCTCTGAGCGCGCACCCACAGAAAAAGACCTAAAAGATCTTCGTTTTGGTATCGAGCACGGAGTGGATTTCGTTGCCCTCTCGTTTGTCCAGGCTGCGGAGGATATTCAGGCGATAAATGATGAAATAAACAAGGCGGGAGCGAAGATTTCCGTGATCGCCAAACTGGAACGCAGCCTGGCCGTGGACAACCTGGACGAAATACTCAAGGTCAGCGACGGCGTCATGGTTGCCCGCGGGGATTTGGGCATCGAAGCGGATTTGTCCATGATCCCCATTTTCCAGAAACAGATCATCCGCAAGGCGAACCTGAAGGGAAAAATCGTCATTACAGCGACCCAAATGCTCGATAGTATGATCCGCAATCCCCTGCCAACCCGTGCCGAGGTCACCGATGTGGCCAACGCCATATACGACGGCTCCGACGCCATTATGCTTTCCGGAGAAACCGCAGCCGGCGCTTTTCCGATCAAAGCGGTCCGCATGATGCGCCAGACCGCAGACCACGTGGAACAAAATTTAGATCTGGACCGGGGCTGGGTCCGGGAGGAAGAGAAGGAGGAGAGCTATTCCACCGAGCAAGCCCTGGCCGCTGCGGTCTGTAAGACTGCAGAACGTCTCGACGCCCGCGCAATTGTCGCCCATACTTTATCAGGTCAGACTGCCAAACTTATCGGCATGTATCGCCCGCAAAAACCGATTATCGCCATTACTCCGTTGAAAAGCACTTTCTACCAGCTCGCCCTGGTCTGGGGTATCAACGTGATTCATTTTCCTGATTTTGAAGATGATTTTCTCAAGACAATCGCTAAAGGAGACGACGCCCTCAAAGACAGCGGCTTCGTACAGGACGGTGATCTGCTGGTAATTACGGCAGGTATTCCGGCCGGAGAGTCAGGAGGCACAAACGTCATTAAGCTGCACGTCGTAGGTTCGGGATAGGATCCTTCAGCGACCGGTCCTGCCTTGCTCCTGTTCACCGAAGAGATTGTAAACGTAAGTCAGAATGTGGTTTTTCGTACTGGCGCTGAGCGGCACCGACTGGATGTGCAGCAGAGAAACGTTTTTATTACCATCGTAGTTAACGCCCCGGACAACACCACACATTACTATGGGTAGATCGGACAGATTCATCTGGAGCTTTAAGGGCATACCGGCTTTGGTCCGGCCGCCCACCATGATAGCGGCGCCGTCCTCGGACAGGTCCCGTATACGGCACTTCAAGCCCCTGGTCTGCTCGATCACCTCGTTGGCGCTGTGGATCGAATCAAGGGGATAAACCGTGGCCGCATGGTTCATCGCTATACGAACAGAGCGGCGTTTCTGGACTCTGGCTAAATCGTCCGAGTGCGCTACATGAATGATCGGATACTTTTGATCTATATAATCTTCAAGTACTTTGGTTTTGACAAAATACCCGGCGTCCTCTGCCCGCCAGAAATGGATACCGATCTGCTGGCCTTTCCAGGTAAAGCCGTCGGGCAATTTCCCGCCCTGCGGAGCTGACAAGGCAAAATAACGCTGCCTGTTCTCAATAACCATGGCCAAAAAGGGTCCGCTTCCAGGCATGGTAACTTTTACCCGCTGCCGGGCGGCAATCTCTCGTGTAGATTTCAAACCCAATTTGTACCGTGGAAGATCGAACTCGACCCGCTTCCGCAGCTCAAAGAGCTTTTGAAGCAGATCGTTGGAGTCTGCGTCGTCCACCAGGTCTTTTGCCCTGATTTTTAGTATGATCTCCTTGACCGAGCGATCCAACTGCTTGATCGACCAGAACAGGGCAGTGGGATTTTCCAGCTTGGTTTCAACGGCCACACGGCGAATAAGATTAATCTCACGGAAATTGAACCCGGATTCTTTCCCTTTTGTGTAGAACTGTATCCAGGGAAAGCTGCCCTTTCCTGCCGCCCTCAAATAGATGAAGATACCTGCAAGAATCAATACTAAGGCAATGAAAAGAATCCACATAGTATTATTATCGATAACATCCTGATATAATTAACTGCAAAATAAAGGAGCACCCGTCTCTTGAGTCGATTTTTATCTACTATTAAAGAAAAATCTAAAAAAGTCCATACCCTGAAATCAAACCAATCGTCAAAACGGCGGATCTTCGAGTTGCTGCTCCTCCTTTTAGTCTTCTTTCTTCCAGGCCTCATTTGGCAGAAGCAGTCGGCCGGCCAAGGCAATCCGGCTCATTATATGATCCAATCGATAACCATCGCCCTGCCCCAGGTACTGATGATCGCCTATCTTCTTTGGATTGAACCGGACCAGATCGACCGCCAAAGATCATTGGCCGTATTGGGAATCACCTGGCCGCGTTGGAGTGATCTGCTGAGCTCCCTGGCCATTTACCTGGGCATTGCCGCGCTTCTTTTGACCGTAAGCACTTTGTTTGCCCTCCTGCCCGAGAAAGGCCGGGAGCTGTTAAATACCGGATTTCGCTGGCGCCTCGATGATGCCGGGTTAATTCCTCTGGCACTGGTTTTCTGCCTTTCCACCGCCTACCGGGAGGAACTTTTTTTCCGGGCCTATCTTCTGACACGCCTGGAGCAGTTGGGATTACCTCCCCCCATCGCCCTGATCTTGAGCACTCTGCTCTTTGCCGGCGGGCATCTTTATCAAGGGTTCCTGGGCAGCATCGTCGCCCTGATCATTGGCTTTTACTTCGGGCTCTTCTTTCAGAAGCGTAGGAATCTACACGAGATCGCCCTGGCCCATGCCTTTTACAACCTGAGCGTCCTCGTCCTCACCATTTTCACCGACTCCAGCCTGGTAATACTGCCTTGCCCGCAACCGTTTCTATGATTAACTTTAACAAAATGCAGAGAATGCTATATATCACGTTTGCAATAATCTTCATCGCCGGCTGCGGAGGGCAAGAGCGTACTTCAGAAACAATTGATCCCGAACTGAACAATATGTTGACAAAGCTCGGCTTTCAATTACCCAAAGGCCAGATGGAAACGGTAGACTTCGAATTGTCTGTTGTCGGTGGAGGCACGATATCCCTATTAAGCTTCAAAGGGAAAGTTGTTTTTCTCAATTTCTGGGCAACCTGGTGCTCTCCCTGCCGGGCTGAAATGCCGTCCATGGAGCAGCTCTACCAGCATTTCCAGGATAGAGGCCTGGCCATGCTGGCGGTCAACCTGCAGGAAGAGGAGAGCCAGGTCCGGGAGTTCATGAACACCCTGGATTTGAGCTTCACGGCCCTGTTGGATACCACGGGGAAAGTCGGAACCATATATGGAGCTCGAAGCATTCCAACGACTTACATCATCGATCGTAGTGGATCCATTCTTGCCCGGGCTGTCGGAAGCCGTGAGTGGTACAGCGGGGAAATGATCCAACTTTTTGAGGAGCTGATAAAATGATGACTGAAAATTTGAGTTTTCTTATCGCTTTTGCTGCCGGAGTGCTGTCCTTTCTGTCTCCCTGTATCCTTCCCTTGATTCCATCGTATCTCTCTTTTATCGGGGGTACCTCGTTCAAGGACCTGCAGGATCAAAAGGTGGCCAGGTCGCACATTCTTTTACGTACCTTGCTCTTTGTTCTGGGTTTTTCTATTTTGTTTATCGCTCTCGGCGTAATCTTCAGCGGCACCGGATTATTCCTGAGCTCGGCCGGCCAAATAATCAACATTGTGGCCGGCATTCTGGTGATGGTTTTAGGCCTCAATTTTATCTTTGATTTCTGGAAAATACTAAATGTGGAAAAGCGCCTGCACATCTCCGAAAAACCTTCCAGTCTCTTCGGTTCGGTGCTGCTCGGTATGGCTTTTGGTGCGGGCTGGACACCCTGTGTCGGACCCATCCTGGCCTCGATTCTCTTTCTGGCCGGCAGCAGCGGCCGTGTCCTCCAGGGCACCCTCCTGCTGTCAGTATATTCTCTGGGTCTGGGACTTCCTTTCATCCTGGCCGGTCTCTTTTTCTCATCGTTCATGAAGTCTTCGAAAAAACTCAAACCCCATCTTAACACCATTCGTATTGTCAGCGGGGTTTTCCTGGTGTTCATCGGCCTGTTCATCTTGCTGGGACGACTGCAGCGCGTGAATATCTTCCTCTTTCGACTGGCCGGAAACCTTGATCAATGGGGGCAGATCGCTCCCCTGCAGGTACAGCTCTTCTTCGGCTTGCTCTTTATTCTGCCGGCATTGTTGGTCGCCTTCTTCTATTTGAAGAAAGCAAAGGTAGAAAAAAAATATCCCTTCAGGCCGTTGCCTTTCGCATTTTTCCTGACGTTCCTGCTGATTTCTGTTTTAAGCTTTACCGGCGCCATCACACCGAGCCGTTTTTTTACCTTCTGGTTTACATTCCAGGGGATATAGGGTGCGATTTCAAAAAGTAGGTAGGATCTTCTTCCATTTGACAGAAATTTCACGCAAAGCTCGCAAAGTGCATGAAGACATGCTTAGCAGAGAAGTTGTAAGAAGAGTTATAAAAAACTCCTCATCGCACTGAAAAATGGATTGTAAATGATTCACGACTAAAAAAAACCTCTGCGAACTTTGCGAAGCATGTATTCATGCCCTCTGCGTGAACCTCTTACAGGAATATGAAGATAGCTCTTACCTACATTTTGAAAGCGCTCCTGGGGATATACGGGAGCTTTACAACTCAAACATTGGATGACATAATGCCAGCCAAAGGAGTCGAATCATGAAAAATATCAGGGACCTGCTCCCGCACCGGGAACCTTTTCTCTTTGTGGATAGACTGGAAAAGACAGAAGAGGAAGAAATCGTCGGGTTCAAATTATTTAAGGACGATGAATTCTTCTTCAAGGGCCACTTCCCCGATTACCCGGTCGTGCCCGGTGTTATCCTGGTGGAAACCATGGCTCAATGCGGCGGCGCCGGTATCCGTTCCATGGGTATCCTGGGTGAAGATTCTCTTTTTTTTCTCGCTTCAGTGGATAAGGTCAAGTTCCGTCAACAGGTCAGGCCCGGGGACGAAGTCAAATTGGTAATCAAGAATCTGCGAATCAGTAAAAAAATGTTGAGGCAAAGCGGACAGGCCTGGGTGGGGGACAAGCTGGCTGCGGAAGCAGAGTGGCTCTGCCTGGTCGGGTCAGATACTTGAATCTTTGTGCGCCGACTCCGGGTCGGCAGCTTCCGTATCGGCTGTTTCAAGAACGCT